>Ga0209058_1004722_pt1 | contig 10791 bp, 10 predicted proteins | sample GraSoiAngelo_147_FD_185904 | JGI IMG/M metagenome (GOLD analysis project Ga0209058, IMG submission 185904) | Grasslands soil microbial communities from the Angelo Coastal Reserve, California, USA - 14_1009_05_40cm (SPAdes) (version 2) | ecosystem: Environmental > Terrestrial > Soil > Grasslands ... | reverse complement strand
CTGTCCTGCAGCAACGGATCGAGCGCAGCGAAGGGTTCATCGAGCAGCAAGATGTCCGGCTTACGAATAAGCGCGCGGGCGAGCGCCACCCGCTGCCGTTGACCACCGGAAAGTTGCCGCGGATAGCTGCCGCCGAGGTTCGACAATTCGAACTTCGCAAGAAAATCCCGGACCTGATCAAGTAATGCCTTTCCATTTCTCGCCCACAAAGAGTTTTCAATCGCGAAACCAACGTTCTGGGCCACGTTGAGATGAGGAAATAGCGCGTAATCCTGAAAAACATATCCGATATTGCGCTTCCGCGCAGGCAGGTTGACGTGTGCATCCGAGTCGAATAGCGCGCGCCCGTTCAGCACGATACGTCCCTGATCTGCCGCCATCAACCCTGCGATCATTTGAATCGTTACGCTTTTGCCGGCGCCCGACTGACCGAAAATGACGATGAGATTTTTCTCTGACTGAAATCTTACGTCGAGCTCGAAAACGCGCTCTTGGGCTTTTAAAGTCTTGCGGATCTCTAAATCGAGCTTCATAGAATGCTTGCTGAGAAGAAGCCTAGAACTTTCGCTGCAGCAAATTTTCGGAGGCGATCAGCACGATAATGCAGACGAGAGAGCTCAACAGCACCAGGAAATTCGCCAGTTCGTCCCGTCCAGCTTGGACGGCCTCGTAGATGGCGATGGAAACCGTTTGGGTTTTGCCAGGTATGCTTCCGGCGATCATTAGAGTGGCACCGAATTCTCCCATGGCCCTGGCGAAAGCGAGCATCGTACCAGCCAAAATGCCGCGCCAGGCCAGCGGTAGAGTCACCCTGAAAAACACCTTCGCCTCATTGGAACCCAGCACGCGCGCGGCACTCTCCAGGTGATGATCGACGCTTTCCAAAGCCGCCCGCGCAGCCTTGAAGACTAACGGAAAGGCGACCAAGGCGGACGCGATAACCGCGCCTTGCCAGGTGAAAATTAATCGAATCCCGAAAGTCTTTTCCAGCCACTCTCCAATCCAACCCCTTCTTCCGATGACGACCAGCAGATAATACCCCAAGACAGTGGGCGGCATGACCATGGGAAGCGTCAAAACCGCGTCCAGTATTTGACTGCCGCGGAAACGAAAGCGGCCAAACAGATACGCCCAGCCCACGCCGAAAACTAACACGACCAGCGTCGCCACCGTCGCCACCTTCAAGGTCAGCATGAGAGGTACGAGCGCGTTACTCACGAGAGAGGTCCATGCCGACCGTCATGGTTTGGTAAACCCGAATCTCTGAAGAATTTTTTGGCCGACCTCGGACCTCACAAAATCGAGAAATTGCCGAGCAAATTGCGGTGTCCTGCTCGCTCTCGTGATGGCAATGGGATATAGAACCGGCTCTGGTGTCGGCACCTCGAACGCGACTTTGACCTTGTCTTTCACGATGACCGCGTCCGTCGAGTAAACGAAACCCGCATCCACCTCTCCTCTTGCCACGTAATCCAAATTCTGTCGAACATTCTGAGTGTAAATGAATTTTCCTTGCAAACCCTCCCAAAGCCTGGCTTCGTCGAGAGCGCGCTTGGCGTAACGACCCGCGGGAACGGTGGCCGGCTGGCCGACGGCGATGCGTGCGACTTCCTTCGTCTTCAGGTCATGGATCGACTTCAATACGATTTTCGAGTCATTCGGTACCACCAGTACGAGCCGGTTCGCCGCGAAGTTGAATCGCGTGGCGCGATCGATGACATTTTCCTGAACGGCTCTATCCATGGATTCTTGATCCGCCGAAGCAAAGACGTCGACGGGCGCCCCTTGGATAATTTGTTTAACTAACACATCGGAAGCGGCAAAGTTAAAAATCACTTTCGTCCCGCTTTGGGATCGCTCAAACTGGCCGCCGATCTCTTGGAACGCGTTGGTAAGGCTTGCCGCGGCCGATACGAGTAATTCCGCGGCAGAGGCGGGGTGACAAACGGTCAAAATCATGAGCACCGCCCCGATGACTCTCAGCATCATCTTGGTCTTCTCCCTCCAGCTTTTTTATATCATGCTTCGCATCATGATCCACTGGATCAAATTGTCTCCCACACTGACTGGTCTTCTGTCTCCTAAGTTTATTGAATACTGTCCGAGACAAATTTGCTTGACTGCGAGCAATAGCTGAGAGAGATTTGCACATCGGTGACTTTCTGTGTGGCACAAACCCCTTGACCTGTACGAACCCAGAGGTGAACATGAAACGAATCATTTTGTTCACAGCGTTGGCCGTCTGCTCTATTTTTTTCACCGGTGAGAAGCTTCTTGCGGGCGAAGGCAAGGCTCCCTGGCAACAGGAATGGGACAATACGTTGGAAGCGTCCAAGAAGGACGGCAAGCTCGTCGCCGGCAGTCGCAGAATCTTTGCCGAGGAGGTATTTAGGTAGCGATGGACAATCTAACTCGCCAGATCGCAAATTTCGCTTCTCACGTTTCCTACGAGACGCTTCCGGACGAAGTCGTCACGGCCGCGACACAATATTTGATCGATAGCCTGGCTTGCGCGATTGCCGCCCGCGATTGCGAGCCCGCTGGCATGGGTCTTCGGCTTGCGCGCGGCGCCGTGCCGGAGCGTTATCCGGGTCGGATCTTGCTCCATGGAGAAAGATCGACCGCCGAGTCGGCGGCTTTCGTCAATACCGCGATGATTCGGAACCTGGATTTCAATGACCAGTATCCCGGCGGTCATCCCAGTGATTGCCTGGGCGCCTTCCTGGCCATTGCCGAGGCGGCTGGGACTGACGGGCGCCGGCTACTGTCCAGCATCGTCGTAGCCTACGAACTGTTTGTCCGTATCAGCGACGCCACGGGTCTCAGATACAAAGGGTGGGATCAGGGATTTGCGATCGGCGTTTGCACGGCCGCGGGCGTCGGACATCTTCTGCGCCTGCCCCCGGAAAAGATCGGCGAAGCCGTCGCCATCACGACGGTGGCGAACGTTCCGATGCGCAACACGCGCGCGGGCGAGCTTTCTCTCTGGAAAGGCGCCGCCACTTCCTTCGCCACTCGGAATGGTCTATTCGCCGCCTTGCTGGCGGCGGAGGGAATGACGGGACCCGACCGCCCCTTCGAAGGCAAGCATGGCTTGTGGGACCTGATCACCGGTCCATTCGAATTGGAGCCGCTGCCTACCGAAAAAGGCCCATTTCGTTCTCCCGACGTGCAGCTCAAGTACTGGCCGGTGGAATACAACGCCCAGCTGCCGGTCTGGGCAGCGCTCGAGCTACGATCGAAAGTGGATTGGCGTGAGCTGGTCGATATCGATATCGGCACCTATACCTTCGCTTTCACCGAGATCGGCAGCGAGCCCGAGAAGTGGGATCCCAGGACCCGCGAGACCGCGGATCACAGCTTGCCTTACATCTTTGCGAGAACTCTCGTTGACGGCACGATGACAATCGCCGCCTTTGAGGAAGCGGCCTACCGGGAGCCTGCCTTGCGTCCACTCATGGCAAAGATCCGAGTCCGCCGCGATGACGAGGTGGAGGCGATCTATCCGAAGGTTGTTTCCATGAAAGTGAAGGCGACGACAACGAACGGAAACACAATCAGTATTTTTCCGCGCGACCCGTTGGGCCACACGAATAACCCGATGAAGCACGAAGATATTACCTCCAAGTTTCGCCAATGCGCCGAATCGGTGCTTGGAAAAACGCGTACAGCCGTGGCTTTGGAGAGTTGGTGGAATATAAAGGACGCTTCAGCTACCGGGCTTGCCGATGCGTTGGCGCTGTTGGACCTAAAGTAACCCAAGTCAGTCGGAGATTGACTATACCGGGATTCACCCGGCCATTTCGGGGCGGATCCAGAGGCGGGCGATCCGCAATGGGTCTAAGACTTCCCGCCCACCGGTTGGCACCGTATGGACGCGCCCTCTTCGGACACCATCCTTGTCGTACAGTGGAAAGTTTGTCCCTCCGGCGTTCTGACTGCCGACGAGAAAGAACCTTGATCAATGACCACATAGGGGCCCACCTTGGTGGAGGGAGCCGCCGTGGGGCTGGTATTCGTTTGCGATGAAAATGCATCGATCGCCAACTCCAAAAGACCGATGGTGGCGACGGTTTCGATGGTTTTCGACGCATCCTGCACATTGAGCTGGCTATTCATCAACTGTCCCTTGGTCAGTCTAGTCAATCCATCGATCTGTTCGTTGACTTGTACCAGCTCTTCCTGAATTTCCTTTGCACGCTCCGCTCTCAAGCCACCTTCGCGCTGAGCAATTAAAAACTCCCGCCGTCTCAGGTCGAGATCAACCAACCGATTAAACTCTCTAGACGCTCCAACAGTAACAACGTAGGTCGTCTTGATCGATTCCGCCAGTCTTTGCCGCTCCGGCCAGCGCTCCGGTTTGGCTTCGAGCGTTCTCATCTCCTCGCGATAGTTGGTCAGGCCGGCCCATAATGTGGTGCCAGGATTCCCCGCAGAACTACAGCCGGTCAGCACGACAACAGACAAGATCAGCGTTTGGCGTATCTTCATCGCCGCCCAGAATAACATGCTTCCGAAAATTGTAGAAGTGTTTTTTTGGACCTCCAAGCACCTAGCCCGGATTATGCACTCGTGACGGCGATCGAGGGGCGAGCCCTCCAGAGCGAAGGCAATGAGCCTGTGCCTTGGGGGGGCCTGCAAACTGAGTTACTGGAGCGAATGCCTGGGAAAAAATGCGAGCGCCGAGCCAAGCACCAAAGACGGCATTGAAGCTGTTCGTCTCTGTGCCTTCACTCCTCCAGGCTCATCCCTCGATCGACACAGTGTCGTAGTTTTTTCCTCTGACCATGAATAATGCGGGCTAGGTATCAAACGCTGAACCAATGATCCTTGGAATATTCTCGGCGTAAGAGTATGTTTGTGTCGCTTCCTCCTGGATTATAGGGCTAGCGGCAATGGCTATGCAGGCGGTTAAAAAGCGATTGGTCCATTCGCGGCTTCTTTTCTTTTGTGCGCTTGTCATATTTGACTCTACGCCCTCTTCTCTCGCCGCGAGCAGGGAGCAATTGATTGATGGGGCAAAGAAAGAAGCTGAGCTGATCCTCTATGCCTCGATGAATCTCGAAGAAGCCAAGACGATGATCTCGCGTTTTGAGCAAAAGTACCCGTTTGTGAAAGTTAAGCTCAACCGAACCGACAGCGAAAAGCTTCTTACCAAGATCCTTGTGGAGGCGAGAGCAAAAAAATCCTTTGCCGATGCCATCCAGACTCTGGGCTTCGCGATGCATACGCTCAAGAAGAGTCAGCAGTTGGGCCATTATCTTTCGTCAGAAAATGGCTACTACCCCAAAGAATTCAAAGAAGAGGGTTACTGGACCACGGTTTATACCAACCCGTATGTCGTGGCTTACAATTCCCGGCTAGTCGGCAAAGAAAATCTGCCGCGCAAGTACGAGGATCTTCTGCAACCCATGTGGCAAGGGAAAATGATGATGGAACCGACCAAGGTGGATTGGTTCGGCGGAGTTCTGCAACTCATGGGCAGGGAGAAGGGATTGAAGTACATGAGGGAGTTGGCAAAGCAGAATATTATGAACCGCATCGGTCACGACTTAATCGCCCAGTTGGTGGCTGCCGGAGAGGCATCTTTGGATATCGACATTCCAGCTCCTTCCGTGGATCGCGTGCGGAAGAGGGGCGCCCCTATCGACTGGGTGGCTTTTCCACCTGCGCCCGCTTCCCTAATAGGGATCGGTATCTCGTCTCAGCCGATCCACCCGAATGTAGCGCGGCTCTATGTGGATTTTGTTTTGTCGTTGGAAGGACAGAAAACTCTGGCGGACTTGGGGCGGTATCTTGCGCGCTTGGAGTTCATGCAGGAACAGATGGCGAAGGCCAAAGGACTCCAGATGATACCGGTAAACCCTGAACTCGGCGAAAACATCACTGAGTATTCGAAGCTGATGCGGGAAATTTTCGGCCAGTAGGGAACGGCGCGACCGTTCCCTACCGCCGATAACGGAGGAACAAGCATGCGCATCATGATCTTGAATCACCAGTCTAAACGTGAAGGAAGCGCGGAGTACGAGGCGCGCGTGGCAGCACTGCTCCAGAGTTATGCTTCGCCAGGCACGACCATAGAGGTTCACTATCCTGAAGATCTAGGCGGCAGTGAGGTGACGAGCCACCTGCGCAAGAGCCAGGCGCTGGCGGGTCTTCACCATGCCTTAGAAACTCCCGCTTTAGTCAAGAAGATTATCGAAGCGGAGCGGTTGGGCTTCGCTGCCGTCGTGCAGAGCAATACGTTCGATCCGGGCGTGGAGGTTGCGCGCTGCGCCGTGCGCATTCCGGTCGTCGGAGTCCTGCGCGCCTCTTGCCACTTTGCCGCAACGCTCTGTGATCGTTTCGGCCTCATCGCCCCTTTGGATAGCCATGCAGTCTATGCACGGCGCATTATCGAGAACTATCGTATGGGCCGATTCATCTCGGGGATTAAAGCCATCAATACCTACGAGACAGGCGATCTGTCTGCCTACCACGACCTGCTCGTCGAGCGCATGCTCGCGGTGGGAAAGGAGTTGATTGCGGAAGGCGCTCACGCGCTGATTCCTTTGGGCGGGCGTCTCGTCCCCTATGTAGTTTCGCCGCTAGAATTGGAGGCGGAGCTCAAGGTGCCGGTCATCAATACCAAGCTGGTCGGCATTCGTCATGCAGAGACGTTGGTGAATGGCAAAACCAGCCACAGCATCAAGAGTTACCCGTGGTCTGAAGGTCTGGCGCCGGAGAATATTTCGCGGCGCGCAGTTGAGTAGGAATGAATTCTTGCGCAATCTCCCAATCGTTCCAGGTCGTCTGAAGGAGAATCCAGACAACGTCAAGTATATGCGATGGGAAAAATTTCCACGGAGTTCAACATGATCACAGCCAACGACCTCAAAGGCATTATGGCGATGATGCCGGCGTTTACCACGAAGGACGGCGACCGGCCGGACGCGGAGGACACGGTTGACACCGGTGAGCTAACGCGCGCCGTGGATCAAATCATCCGCGACGGCGGCGCTGACGTAATCACGACCACCGGAAGCTTCGGCGAATTTCATACTCTGCTCTGGGAAGAGCATAAAAACCTGATCGAAGCGACGGTCGCCGCGGTGAAAAAACGCGTGCCGCTATTTATCGGCTGCACGAATTTGAACCCACGCGAAGCGATGCGGCAGGCGCGGTTCGCTCAACAGGCCGGCGCCGATGGTCTATTGCTCGGTGTCCCCTTCTACTACCAAGCGACAGTCGATAACGCTGTTCAGTTCTATCACGACGTTGCGGACGCTTTTCCGAAGCTGGGCATCATGATCTACCACAATCCCACGCACCACCGCGTCACAATTCCAGTCGGCGCATTCAAGAAGATAACCCAGAAACCCAACATCGTTGGCATGAAGGACAGTCACCGCGCTCCCCTTCAATTCGTTGAACTGTCGAATATCACCAAGGGCAAAATGAGCGTTTTTGTCAATCAGACCCAAGCCTTTCCCTACTTCATGCTCGGCGCCGTGGGCTGCTGGTCGTTCAACGTTTGGATGGGACCGTCGCCCGTCATTCGACTGCGTGATGCATGTCAAGCGCAGGACTGGGAGACAGCAAAGCAGATATGTCTCGATCTGGACGGAGTGGGAAGAGTTGGCCCGAACATCGGAAACCTGTCCTGGCGCGAGAACGTTTTCAAGTTAGCAGTTAACGAAGCGGGCTATTGCACCGCCGGTCCACTCCGTGCCCCCTGGCGCATCATCCCGCAAGAAGTTATCGACAATAGCAAGAAGATTGCCGCGTATTGGAAATCGCTGTGCGAGAAGTATCCGCTGGTGAAGGAAGCAGCACGGAAGACGGCGTAGGGTACTCGTTCAAGGTTCCAGAGCCTGCCCTGAACATTTCGAAGGGTTCAAAAGTTCAAGGTTAGTCGAAACCTCTCAGTATCGCGCCGAGAGGTTTCGACGTTTTTGATCTAGCGGCATGGATAAGCGATCCCCGGTAGTAGATCGGTTTGAATGCAAAAGGAAGTCAGCACGGGGAAAGATTCCTCGCTGCGCTCGGAATGACAAATAGTCCGTCTGTCATCTCGAATGAAGAGAGGGATCTTGGGCAAACCTACCCGCTATCAATATCCGTCCTTCTGGACGTTGCGGCAATTTCAGTATAAAGAAACCATTAAAGCGAAACGTAATCCCGAGCCCAATTTCTACGGAGAAACCATGAGCACAGCGACGCAACATAAGATCATTGACGGCGACGGCCATGTAATGGAAGACATCGCGTCGATCTGGAAGTATATGCCGGAACAGTATGTCGGCAAAAGCTTCTCGGATATGCGCGGCCGGAGTCCCTTCCCGCCCATCGACCATCTCCATACGGCCAATCGCCATTTCACGCCGAAGGGCGCGTTCGCCAACGTCGGCCGCGAAGGCTGGGAAGTGTTTCTCGAAGAAGTCGGTATCGGCACCACCGTACTTTACACGAGCGCCGGTCTGGCCTTCGGCAAGATCGTTAGCCGGGATTGGGCCATCGAGCTAGCGAAGGCGTACAACAACTGGATTTATGATACGTACGTGTCGAAGAGTTCACGCTTCAAGGCGATGGGACTTATCCCGCTGCAGGAACCCGCAGAAGCGGTGATCGAGCTGCGGCGCATCGTGCGCGATCTCGGCTTCTGTGGCGCGATGCTGCCCTCCATGGGAGTTAACATGCCCCACCTGGGCTCGGAGAAATATTGGCCGATTTACGGCGAAGCCGAGCGCCTGGGCTGCGCTATCGCGATTCACGGCGGCGCCCATGAGAACTTGTTGATGGATGACCTGACTCCCTACGCGCCGGTCAACGCACTCGGCCATCCGATGGGTCAGATGATTTGCTTCGCCGGCATTGTATTCAACGGCATCTTCGACAAGTTCCCTGGTCTGCGCCTCGGCTTCATGGAAGCCGGCTCGGCGTGGCTCCTCACCTGCATGGAGCGCTTCACGGGGTCGTGGGAAAGCCACGTGCAATACGATCCGCGCGGCCGATTCCTGCAACTGCGCAAGGGCGAAAAGATCATCGATTACATTCTCCGCCATATCGACGAAGGTCGCATTTTCGTCGGCTGCGAAGGGGAGGAGTTAACTATTTCCGAGGCGGTGCGGATCGCCGGCAACAAGCCTTTTGTCTTTTCCACCGACTATCCGCACGAAGTCGACGCGGAAACCTGCAAACACGAGCTGGCAGAGCTGCGCGAAAACAGCGAGCTGAGCACTGACGACAAGGAAGCGATTCTGTTCCGCAACTCGCAGCGTTTTTATCAACTGACCCTCTGATGATGAAAGGGGTCACTTCGAAGAAAAAGGAGATGATACGTGATCACGCAAAAGCCTAAGATCATCGACGGCGACGGACATGTTGTAGAAGATCACGCGGCGATCGCGGCCCGAATGCCCGAAGAATACCGCGGCCGCTTCGGAGCGGCCCGAGGCCCTTATCCACCCAACGACCATCTTCACGCCGCCAATGCTCACTTTCTCCCGCCCGGCGCCTTTGCCAAAGTTGGCCGTGAAGGCTGGCTAGACTTTATGGAAGACGTCGGCCTTGCCAGCGCGGTTCTCTACCCGACGACTGGTTTGTCGTTTGGCCGTATCGTCAGCCGCGACTGGGCCATCGAGTTGGCGCGCGCGTATAATGATTGGATGTACGACGAGTACATCAGCAAGAGTTCTCGCTTTCAGGCGCTGGGTTTGATTCCCTTGCAAGAGCCCGCGGAAGCGGTGAAGGAGCTGCGCCGTATCGTCAAAGATCTTGGCTTTTGCGGCGCGATGCTGCCGAGTACGGGAGCAATGCAACAGCAGAACCAACTGGGAGATGAGCGTTACTGGCCGATCTACGACCAAGCGAATCGTCTGGGATGCGCCATCGGCATTCACGGCGGCGTTCATGACCATATGGGACTGGACGACATGAGTCCGTACGCGCCGGTGAACGCCCTCGGTCATCCATTTGGCCAGATGGTGAACTTTGCGGGCATTCTCTTTAACGGCGTCTTCGACAAATATTCCAACGTGCGCTTTGGTTTCATGGAAGCCGGATCCGGCTGGTTCGTAAACTGCATCGAGCGCTTCGAACGCTCGTGGAACAGCCACGTGCAGCACGATCCGCGCGGCCGTTTTCTGAAACTGCGCGAAAAGGAATCGATTACGGCCTATATCAAACGCCACGTGGACGAAGGGCGAATCTTTGTCGGCGTCGAAGGCGACGAATTGACCCTTCCTTTCGCCGTGAGCGTCGTCGGCAACAAGCCTTTCATCTTCTCCTCGGACTTCCCCCACGAGGTCAACAACGATACCTGCAAGGCGGAGCTCGAAGAGCTCGAGGAAAATACCCGGCTCACTAAAGCAGACAAGGACGCCGTACGGTATCGGAACGCGGAGCGATTCTACGGCTTACCGACGGTTTAACGCGCCATCCTTACGCGGCGGCCGGATTTTTCCTCTTCGATCGTGAACATCCGGCGCGTTCTCTCCAAGAAGAGTCTCGGGTTTCGGGTCTCGCGTCTCGGGTTCGACTCGAAACGCAAAACTCAGAACTCGAGACTGCAAACGCGTAGATGGGTTTTTTCAACAGCCTGTTCAAATTAGAAATCAACGCATCCTAGTCATGCCTATCGAATATTTGTGGTTACTGCCCCTGGGTTTACTCATCGGTGCTTTTGGAACGCTCATCGGCGCGGGCGGCGGATTTGTTCTCGTGCCGATACTCCTGCTGGTCTACCCGAATGAAAAGACGGAACTGATCACCGGAATTTCCCTGGCCGTCGTCTTCTTCAACGCCTTGTCC
>Ga0209058_1004719_pt1 | contig 10794 bp, 4 predicted proteins | sample GraSoiAngelo_147_FD_185904 | JGI IMG/M metagenome (GOLD analysis project Ga0209058, IMG submission 185904) | Grasslands soil microbial communities from the Angelo Coastal Reserve, California, USA - 14_1009_05_40cm (SPAdes) (version 2) | ecosystem: Environmental > Terrestrial > Soil > Grasslands ... | reverse complement strand
GATCGTCGTGTCGATGAGGCGATTGACGGTCTTCGCGTACCCGTCGGTCTGCGCCCGATCGAGCTCCTCGGCGGTCGCGCCGAACGTGGTGCGGCGCAGCAGGTGCGAGACGCGTGCGGCTTCGTTCCCGAGCGGCGTGACCCAGTCGAGGCCCGTCTTGTTGCCCTGCGTGCCGGTGACCGGCACCCGGTCGAAGGTGGGCTCGTTCGCCAGCGCGATCAGGCGAGCCGCCGCGACGCCCGCGCCGGCCGCAGCCGCGGCGGCGAGCACCGTTCGGCGGGTCACAAGCGGCTTCTTCACGGATGCTGGCTCGGCCACGGGCGCCTTCGGGTCGTCCATCTGTCTGCCGAGAATACGCACGCCCGCCGCCGGTGTGCCGCCCGAAAGGGTGCCAAAGGGCCCGTTTTACCGACTTCTGACGCCTATCCCGGGCGGGCGGGAGCGCCAAGAAAGGGGTCTTGACAAGGCCCGGCCTCAAGTCCAAATTTGACGGTTCCCGCCGCTTGACCGGCCGGTAGATGACGGCCTACGATATGTCCCTTGCCACAGGTCTGTCCCCGTCTCTCTTTGCGCCTGCCCCACCTAAGCGCCTGAGGAGGGTCCGTCTATGTCCATCACCCTCGACCGGGTCTTGTCGCCTGCGCGCGAACGCCGCAACTTCGCCTCGCTGCCCGAGGTCCTGCCGCTACCGAATCTGATCCAGACCCAGCTCGACAGCTTCAAGTGGTTCTGCGATGAGGGTCTGGGCGAGCTGTTCACCGAGATCTCGCCGATCCAGGACTTCACCGGAAAGAACCTGGACCTGCGCTTCATCTCGAGCGAGTTCCGTGAGCCGAAGTACTCCGAAGAGGAATGCCGCACCAAGGACCTCACGTTCAGCAAGCCGCTCTGGGCGCGCGTCGAGCTCGTGAACAAGGAGACCGGCGAGGTCTCCGAGCAGGACGTCTTCCTCGGGGACTTCCCGTGGATGACCGACAAGGGCACCTTCGTGATCAACGGCGCCGAGCGCGTCGTCGTGTCGCAGCTCGTGCGCTCGCCGGGCGTGTACTTCACGGCCATCGACGACCCGACGACCGGCCGACGTCTCTTCTACGCCAAGCTGATCCCGAACCGCGGCGCGTGGCTCGAGTTCGAGACATCGAACAAGGACGTCATGTCGGTGAAGGTGGACCGCAAGCGCAAGCTGCCGGTGACCACGCTCCTGCGCGCGGTCGGGTACTCGACGAACGAGGAGATCAAGGCGCTCTTCACCGCGATCGACAACGACCCGGAGCACCAGTACGTGCAGTCGACGCTGGACCGCGATCCGACCACGAACACGAACGAGGGTCTGGTCGAGGTGTACAAGCGTCTGCGCCCGGGCGATCCGCCGACGATCGACAACGCGCGCAACCTCGTGCAGTCGCTGTTCTTCAACTTCCGCCGCTACGACCTCGCGAAGGTCGGTCGGTACAAGCTGAACCGCAAGCTCGGCCTCGACCTCGAGATGTCGCAGCGCACGCTGACCAACGATGACCTCGTCCGCATCGTCGGGCGGATGGTCGAGCTGAACAACGGCAAGGGAAACCCGGACGACATCGACCACCTCGGCAACCGTCGCGTTCGCGCCGTCGGCGAGCTCATCCAGCAGCAGTTCCGCGTCGGACTGCTGCGCATGGAGCGTGTCGTCCGCGAGCGCATGTCCATCGTCGAGCCCGAGAAGGCGACGCCGAAGGAGCTCATCAACATCCGGCCGGTCGTGGCCGCGATCAAGGAGTTCTTCGGCGGCAGCCAGCTGTCGCAGTTCATGCAGCAAACGAACCCGCTCGACGAGCTCACCCACAAGCGCCGTCTGTCGGCCCTCGGCCCAGGCGGCCTCTCGCGTGAGCGCGCCGGCTTCGACGTCCGCGACGTCCACTACAGCCACTACGGGCGCATCTGCCCGATCGAGACGCCGGAAGGGCCGAACATCGGTCTCATCGGCTCGCTCGCGACGTACGCGCGGGTGAACCCCTACGGGTTCATCGAGTCGCCGTTCCGTCGCATCGTGAAGGACGCCAAGGGCAAGCCGCGCGTCTCGGACGAGATCGTCTTCCTCACTGCCGACGAGCAGGAGCTCGCGACGGTCGTCCAGGCGAACGCGCGCCTCGACGACGCCGGCTTCTTCCTCGACGAGCGCGTGCAGGTGCACCGCGGCGACGCGTACCACGAGGCCCCGCCAGCGAACGCGGACTTCATGGACGTGTCCCCGAAGCAGATCGTCTCCGTATCGGCGGCCCTCATCCCGTTCCTCGAGCACGACGACGCGAACCGCGCGCTCATGGGCTCGAACATGCAGCGGCAGGCCGTCCCGGTCGTGCGCCCGGAGGCGCCGATCATCGGCACCGGCATCGAGTATCGCGCCGCGAAGGACTCGGGCCAGGTCGTCCTCGCGCGGGCGAAGGGTGTCGTGCGCTCCGTCTCGGCCGCCGAGGTCTGGGTCGAGGAGGACGCGGGCGACGCGTTCCGCTACAAGCTGCAGAAGTTCATCCGCACCAACCAGGGCACCTGCTTCAACCAGCGTCCGCTGGTGAAGGTGGGGGACCGCGTCGAGGAGGGCCAGGTCCTCGCCGACTCCTACTCGACGGACAACGGCGAGCTCGCACTCGGTCAGAACATCCTCGTCGCCTTCATGCCCTGGGAGGGCGGCAACTACGAGGACGCGATCATCCTGTCCGAGCGACTCGTGCAAGACGACCGCTTCACCTCGATCCACATCGAGAAATATGAATGCGAAGCGCGTGACACAAAGCTCGGTCCCGAGGAGATCACGCGCGACATCCCGAACGTCGGCGAGGAGGCGCTCGCCGACCTCGACGAGAACGGGATCGTGTACATCGGCGCCGAGGTCGGCCCGCAGGACATCCTCGTGGGCAAGATCACGCCGAAGGGCGAGACCGAGCTCACCGCCGAGGAGCGGCTGCTCCGCGCGATCTTCGGTGAGAAGGCGCGTGAGGTGAAGGACTCCTCGCTGCGTCTGCCCTCGGGCGAGCACGGCAAGGTCGTCGACGTCGCGGTGTTCAGCCGGGAGAACAACGACGAGCTCCTGCCCGGCGTGAACAAGATGATCCGCGTCGCGGTCGCGCAGAAGCGCAAGATCAGCGTCGGCGACAAGATGGCCGGCCGCCACGGCAACAAGGGCGTTATCGCCAAGATCCTCCCGGTCGAGGACATGCCGTTCCTGCCGGACGGCAAACCGGTGGACATCGTGCTCAACCCGCTCGGTGTTCCCTCCCGTATGAACATCGGCCAGATCCTCGAGACGCACCTCGGGTGGGCCGCGCAGGCGCTCGGCCTCCACGTGGAGACGCCGGTCTTCGACGGTGCGCGCGAGCCCGCGATCAAGAAGGCGCTCAAAGAGGCGGGGCTGCCCGAATCAGGGAAGGTGGAGCTGCGCGACGGCCGCACCGGTAAGGCGTTCGAGCAGGACATCACCGTCGGCTACATCTACATGATGAAGCTGCACCACCTCGTCGAAGACAAGATCCACGCGCGCTCGACCGGCCCGTACTCGCTCATCACGCAGCAGCCGCTGGGTGGCAAGGCGCAGTTCGGTGGTCAGCGCTTCGGCGAGATGGAGGTGTGGGCGCTCGAGGCGTATGGCGCCGCCTACATCCTTCAGGAGCTGCTCACCGTGAAGTCGGACGACGTCATGGGACGCGTTCAGACGTACGAGGCGATCGTGAAGGGCGAGGACATCCAGCCGCCGGGAGTCCCGGAGAGCTTCAAGGTGCTCATCAAAGAGCTGCAGTCGCTCGGCCTTTCGGTCGAAGTGCTCAACGACAACGAAGAGGAGATCCGGTTCATCGAGGACGCGGCCGCGTACTCGTCGCCGGACCTCGGGATCAACATCAGCGGTCTTGAGAGTGGTGAATAACTGATGCTTGAAGTCAACGAGTTCAACGCGATCCGCATCTCGCTCGCGTCACCGGACCAGATCCGCTCGTGGTCGAGCGGCGAGGTCACGAAGCCCGAGACGATCAACTACCGCACGCTCCGGCCGGAGAAGGATGGGCTCTTCGACGAGCGCATCTTCGGCCCCACGCGTGACTGGGAGTGCTACTGCGGCAAGTACAAGCGGATCCGCTACAAGGGGATCATCTGCGACAAGTGCGGCGTCGAGGTGACGCGCGCGAAGGTCCGGCGCGAGCGCATGGGTCACATCCAACTCGCGTCGCCGGTGTCACACATCTGGTTCTTCAAGGGAACGCCGAGCCGCCTTGGCATCCTGCTCGACATGTCGCCGCGCAACCTCGAGCGCATCCTCTACTTCGCGCTCTACGTCGTGACGCACATCGACGAGCACCAGCGCGAGCGCGTGATGCAGACGATCGAAGAGGAGGCGGAGGGCAAGATCCGCCGTCTCGAGCAGACGATCTCGGACCGCACCGGCGCGATCGAAGCGCGCGCGAACGCCGAGATCATGCGCATCCGGACGACGACCGAGCAGAAGGTCCGTCAGATGGAAGAGCAGCTCGCGCAGGACAGCGACGCTCTCACGACCGCGGCGTCCAAGGTCAAGGAGCAGCTCGAGGAGGCGGTCGGCAAGCCCGCCTCCAAGGACATCATCTTCAAGCAGGCCGACCTGACCGTCGCGAGCAAGGGCGACAACGTCACGAAGTCGATGCTCACCCAGCTCCAGCGCTCCCTGCAGAAGCAGCTTGACGCACTCGTGAAGGCCGGCCGCAAGGAAGAGGAGCAGACACGAAGCGAGTCTGAGAAGCGCATCGCCGACATCCGGATGCGTGCCGACCAGGACCTCGGCGTCGTCCGCCAGGAGATCGCCCCGGACGTACAGGTGGTCCGCGATGAGGCCAAGACCCGTCGTGAGGACGCGGAGTCGATCAAGCTCCAGGAGATCATGACCGAGGCCGACTACCGTCAGGCCGCGGACAAGTTCCGGTTCTTCCGCGCGCAGATGGGCGCCGAGGCGATCCTCGAGCTCATGCGCCAGATGGATCTCGAGAAGGACGCGCTGAGGCTCCAGGGCGAGATGCGCACCACGACCGGCCAGCGCCGCAAGAAGTCCATCAAGAGACTGCGCCTCATCAAGGCGCTCCTTCGCAGCGGCGCGTCGCCCGAGTGGATGATCCTCAGCATCCTGCCGGTCATTCCGCCGGACCTGCGCCCGATGGTGCAGCTCGACGGTGGCCGGTTCGCGACGAGCGACCTGAACGATCTGTACCGCCGCGTCATCAACCGCAACAATCGCCTCAAGCGGCTCCTCGAGCTCGGCGCGCCGGAGATCATCATCCGGAACGAGAAGCGCATGCTCCAGGAAGCCGTCGACGCCCTTATGGACAACGGCCGTCGCGGTCGCGCCATCAGCGGCACCGGCAATCACAAGCTGAAGAGCCTCTCCGACATGCTCCGCGGCAAGCAGGGCCGGTTCCGACAGAACCTGCTTGGCAAGCGCGTCGACTACTCCGGCCGCTCGGTCATCGTCGTCGGCAACGACCTGAAGCTCCACGAATGCGGTCTGCCGAAGAAGATGGCGCTCGAGCTGTTCAAGCCGTTCGTCATGCGTCAGCTCGTCGAGCGTGGCCTCGCGCACAACATCAAGAGCGCGAAACGCTACGTCGAGCGCGTGTCACCCGAGGTCTGGGACGTCCTCGAAGAGGTCATCAAGGACCACCCGGTCCTCCTCAACCGCGCGCCCACGCTCCACCGCCTGGGCATCCAGGCGTTCATGCCGAAGCTCATCGAAGGCAACGCGATCCAGATCCACCCACTCGTTTGCGAGGCCTTCGGCGCCGACTTCGACGGCGACCAGATGGCCGTTCATGTCCCACTGAGCGCGGCCGCGCAGGCCGAAGCGAAGAACCTGATGCTTTCGACGCGCAACATCCTGAAGCCCGCCGACGGCCAGCCCGTCGTCACGCCGCGCCAGGACATGGTCCTCGGCACTTACTGGCTGACACTCGAGCCGGCGATCAAGGGCGAGGACGGCCATGCGCAGATCCTCGGCGACTTCAACGAGGTGCAGTCCGCGTTCGACATGGACCTCGTGAAGTACCAGACACCGATCCGGTTCCCGTTCGGCGGCAAGATCGTCGAGACGACGGTCGGCCGCGTCCTGTTCAACGCGATCCTCCCCGAGGACATGCGCTTTGTGAACCGCACGCTCGACCGCGGAGCGATCCGCGACATCGTCACAACGGTGTTCGAACGCCACGGCAACGAGATGACCGCCGAGGTCGTCGACCGAATCAAGTCGCTCGGCTTCGCCGCCGCGACCAACGCGGGCGTGTCCATCTCGATCGACGACGTCACGATCCCGTCCGATAAGAAGGAGACCGTCGACGCCGCCGAGGTCGAAGTCGTCGAGATCGACCGGCAGTTCCAGCGCGGCCTCATCAGCGAGCAGGAGCGCTACGAGCACACGGTGAAGATCTGGACCGACGCGACGAGCAATGTCATCCACTCGATGATGGACGCGCTCGATCGCCGCGGGTCCGTCTACATGATGGCCACCTCCGGTGCCCGTGGTAACACGCAGCAGATGGGTCAGATCGGCGGCATGCGCGGTCTCATCGCCGACCCGCAGGGCCGGATCATCGACCTGCCGATCCGTTCGAACTTCCGCGAGGGCCTCTCGGTCCTCGAGTACTTCATCTCGACGCACGGTGGCCGCAAGGGTTTGGCCGACACGGCCATCCGGACCGCCGACTCCGGCTACCTCACCCGCCGTCTGGTGGACGTGGCGCAGGACGTCATCGTCCGCATCGAAGACTGCGGTGACGAGGACGGCATCTTCGTGATCGCCGACGAGCCGGGCATCGTCGAGCCGTTCCAGGACCGCATGTTCGGCCGACTGGCCGCGCAGGAGGTCAAGCATCCGAAGACCGGCGCGACCATCGTGAAGCGTGGCGACGAGATCGACCACGTGGTCGCGAAGACGATCGCGGAGGCCGGCGTGAAGCGCGTTCGCGTGCGCTCGCCGCTCGGCTGCCACGCGAAGCACGGCATCTGCCGCGCCTGCTACGGACGCAACCTCGCGAGCGGCAAGCTCGTGGACGCCGGCGAAGCGGTCGGCATCATCGCCGCCCAGTCCATCGGCGAGCCGGGCACGCAGCTCACGATGCGCACGTTCCACACCGGTGGCGTCGCGGCCGTGGGCAAGGACATCACGATGGGCCTCCCGCGCGTCGAGGAGCTCTTCGAAGCGCGCGTGCCCAAGGGCATGGCGATCATCTGCGAGATCGATGGCATCGCGGAGATCGTCCGCGACCCGGATGGCTCGCGGAAGATCCTGGTACGCAACTCACAGGACTACACCGTCCCGATCAGCGTCCCCGCCGGCTACGTGCTCGCGGTCGCCGACGGCGACGAGGTCACGGCCGGCCAGCCCATCGCGAAGCCGGAGCGCCGCACGAAGGGCAAGACGGACATGCCGTCGCCCGTCTCCGGCACGCTGACCATCGCCTCGAACGGCAAGATCACGATCGCCATGAAGGAGGTCGAGGAGCGCGCGTACGAGGTCGAGCACACGGCTCGACTCAACGTGGAGAAGAGCCAAAAGGTCTCCGCGGGCGACTTCCTCACCGAGGGCTCCGCGAACCCGCAGGACATCCTGCGGATCTCGGGCCGCGAGGCGGTGCACCGCTACATGGTCAACGAGGTCCAGCGCGTCTACCGCAGCCAGGGCGTGACGATCAACGACAAGCACATCGAGATCATCGTTCGCCAGATGCTGCGCAAGGTCCGCATCGAAGAGGCCGGCGACACCGAGCTGCTCCCGATGGAGCTCTTCGACCGGTTCGAGTTCGAGGACATCAACGCACGCACCATCGCCGCGGGCGGCGAGCCGGCCACGGCGCAGACCGTCCTGCTCGGCGTGACCAAGGCGAGTCTCTCGACGAGCTCGTTCCTCGCGGCCGCCAGCTTCCAGGAGACCACGCGCGTCCTCACCGAGGCCGCGACGATGGGTCAGAAGGACCGCCTCCTTGGCCTCAAGGAGAACGTCATCATCGGCAAGCTCATCCCCGCCGGAACGGGTCTGCCCTCACGCCGAGAGCAGCTCGACTGGATGCCGAAGGCCCGCGCACTCGCGGCGATGTTCGGCACCGACGAGGAAGAGGAACTGCCGACGCTTCCGCCCGAAGAGCTGTCGCTCGAGGATCTCGACGACGAGGACGAGGACGACGACACCGCCGAGGAGCTCGAGGACATCGCGGACGCCGAGCCGACCGAGGCGGATCTCAAAGAACCCGCCGAATAGGTCGCGCTCCCACGCGGTTTCGAGAGGCCGGCCGCAAGGCCGGCCTCTTTCGTGTCGCGGCGGATGGGAGACCGTACGCCTAACCTTCGCGATGTGACGATGACGTCGGTGCCGTCGTTCGAGATTCTCGCCGGCTGGGAGCAGCTCCCCGCCGGATACCAGCATCCGGATGTCGCCGATGTCGCGGTGGACTCGGGAGGTCGCGTGTACCTCTTCTGCCGCAGCGAGCACCCGTTGCTGGTCTACGAGCGCGATGGTCGCTTCGTTCGTTCGTGGGGCGAAGGCGTCTTCACGATGCGCGCCCACGGGATCACCATGGCTCCCGACGACACCATCTGGCTCACCGACGACGGCGATCAGACCGTCCGGCGATTCACGCCCGACGGCCGTCTTCTCCAGACCATCGGGACCAGCGGTCTCGCGTCCGCCACGGGCTACGACGGCAAGTCCGTCACGTCGATCTCGCGCGGCGGGCCGCCGTTCAACAGACCGACGAACCTTGCCGTCGCGCCGAACGGCGACCTCTACGTCTCCGATGGCTACGGGAACGCGCGCGTGCATCACTTCTCGTCGGGCGGCGAGTTGCGCCGCTCGTGGGGTGAGCCTGGCACCGGGCCGGGCCAATTCATGATCCCGCACGGCATCGCAGTCCATGAGGACGGCAGAGTCTTCGTTTGCGATCGCGAGAACGACCGCATCCAGATCTTCAGCCCGGATGGAGAGTTCCTGGCCGAATGGACCGACGTGCAGCGGCCGACGAAGCTGGTCTTCGACCATCGGGGCATTGCGATCGTGGGCGAGCTCACCTGGCGTGAGGGCCTGCGGTCATTTCGCAACGGACCGATCGCGCGACACCTCCCGAGTCGCGTCGCGATGTTCGACGCGAGCGGCGTGGTGCTCGCGCGGCTCGGCGACCAGGGCCCGCTTGACGAGACCTGGGGTGCGGCCGACCCGTGCCGCGCCGGGAACTTCTGCGCGCCACACGGTCTGGCGCTGGACCCGAACGGCGATCTCTATGTCGCGGAGGTCACGTGGACGATCGGCGCGAGCAAGGGTCTCGTCGGTCCCGGCTGCCACACGATCCAGAAGTTCACCGCACGGACCTAGCGGGTAGAGTCCGCGCGACATGTGCCATCCCGAGGTCCCCGAAGGCACGACGCCTCCGAGCGTACGCACCGACGAGCTGACGATCGCCGTCGACGGCGGCGCGATGCCGACGCTTGTCGCGTTCCCCGCACGGGCGCGTGCGCCGGCCGTGCTCGTCGTGAACGATGTCTTCGGCCGCAGCCCGTTCTACGAACACACCGCTCGCCGCCTCGCCCAGGCGGGGTTCGTCGCGGCGACGCCGGAGTTCTTCTTCCGGGAAGGCCCACTGCCGGAACCGACGCGCGACGCGGCGATGGCGCGCGCCAAGCGCCTCGACTTCTCCCGGACCGTCGACGACATGGCTGCCGCCATCGACTGGCTTCGGACGCGTCCCGAGACGAACGGCGCCGTCGGCACGATCGGCTTCTGCATGGGCGGAACGATCGTTCTGCTCCTGGCCGCGCGGCTGCGCGATATCGCGGCATCCGTCTGCTACTACGGGTTCCCGGCCGACATGCGCACGCCGGCGCGACCGATCGACCTCGCCGCGAAGATGAAAGGTCCGATCCTCGGTCTCTGGGGCGATCAGGACTCGGGAGTGGGGATGGAGAACGTGAAGGGGCTCGACGCTGAGCTCACCGCGTCCGGCGTCGAGCACGAGTTCCACATCTACCCGGGTCTCGGCCACGGCTTCCTCAAGGCCTCGCTCGACGATGAGAGCACGCCGGGATACCGCCAGGCCTGCGAATCATGGACGCGCACGATCGCCTTCTTTGACGCTCGCCTTTGACCAGATCGCGGCCCGTCGATCGAACCTCATCGCGGCCCTCGGAGAAATGGCGCGTATTTTGACCAGCTCGGTCGCCAAGAGGACGGTCGAGCGTGGCCCAGCCCCCGAGCCGGTTGGTTGAGGAGGGTTCGAGGCCACCGCTGGTTGACCGACCGTCATGAAACCCCCTAAACTTTACGTTCGGCTGTCTTTCGAGACGGTGACCGCCTGTGACAGGGCGGTCATTTCGCGCATCGGCCCGTTCGCGATTTTGTGAATGCGGCCGCGCTGCGCCTGAGGACCGCACCCGCGAGGGTCGGCTCCTCGGTCGGTTGGGGGCCCAATCGCACATCGGTCAAGAGTCCTCTTTGGCGCGTCCGCGTGCCCCTGAGAGACGTAACAGAAGGAGTCACCGTGCCGACGATCTCGCAGCTCGTCCGCCGCGGGCGGAAGTCGCAGAAGAAGAAGGTGGATACGCCTGCCCTGCGCACCACCTGGAACTCGCTCAAGGGTCGCCACACCAAGCTGCGTCGTGGCGCGCCCCAGAAGCGTGGTGTCTGCACGGTCGTCCGCACGATGACGCCCAAGAAGCCGAACTCGGCGCTGCGAAAGATCGCGCGTGTTCGCCTGACCAACGGGATGGAGGTCACCGCCTACATCCCGGGCATCGGCCACAACCTCCAGGAGCACTCGGTCGTTC
>Ga0209058_1004717_pt1 | contig 10796 bp, 7 predicted proteins | sample GraSoiAngelo_147_FD_185904 | JGI IMG/M metagenome (GOLD analysis project Ga0209058, IMG submission 185904) | Grasslands soil microbial communities from the Angelo Coastal Reserve, California, USA - 14_1009_05_40cm (SPAdes) (version 2) | ecosystem: Environmental > Terrestrial > Soil > Grasslands ... | reverse complement strand
GGGGGAGAGCGGGCGAGCCACGTGTACGACGGAGGCCGCTCGCGGACGCGTCGCATCACGACGCGCCTCGGGCTCGAGATCGAGGTGACGCCGGAGCACCCGCTCCTTCGACTTCGGCCCGACGGCACACTGGCGTGGCAGCGCGCGGACGAGCTGCGGACGGGCGACTACCTCGCCGTGCAGCGGGGGCAGGCGATGTTCGGCCGGGACACCGAGATCCGCTTCGCGTATCGCCGGAACGGTCCGCAAGACCGCGCGAAGGCGATCGCCGTCGAGAGGCTCGACGAGGGCCTCGCCTACTTGCTCGGCGTTCTCACCGGCGATGGTTGCCTGACGTTCCGGAACCGGGTGATCCTCTCGACCGCCGACCCGGAGATCGTGGAGCGCTTCCGGGCCCTCGCAGACCGCTTGGGGCTCAAGGTATTCCGCAACAGCGGCAATCGTCCGTACGACTACATCATCGCCAGCGCCCAGCTGTACCAGCTGCTGCTCGGCCTCGGCATGTCGGCCGGCAAGGCGTCGACGAAGCGCATCCCCGGGGCGGTGCTGCGAGCCCCGAAGGAGATCGTGGTCGCCTTCCTGCGGGGCCTCTTCGACACCGACGGGACGGTCGAGCGGCGGGGTGGCTACCCGAGCCTCTGCTCCGCGTCGAAGCGGCTGATCGACGAGGTGCAGATCGTTCTCTTGAACTTCGGCATCCTCTCCGCCAAGCGCGTGCGCCAGGTCGAGTACCGGGGTCGCGCGCGGCAGTACTACGAGCTCGAGATCCGGGGCGCCGAAGCCGCGCGCTTCTTCCGAGGGATCGGCTTCGGTCTCGTCAGGAAGCAGACGCTCCAGAAGCCGCAGAACACGAACCTCGACCTGGTCCCTCACGTGGCCGCGCTCATCGACGCTGCGACGAGGGCCACGGTGCTTTCTCACGCGATCCACAAGCGGGTTCACGACTATCGCATCGACCGCCGGCAGCCGAGTTACGCCAAGCTGGATGAGATCCTTGGACTGCTCACCACCGCCGTCGCCGGTGAGGCGTACCGGCTCGGACTCTTCTGGGCGGAGATCACGGCGATCGAAGAGGGCGAGGCCGACGTCTACGATCTCACCGTCCCGGGCTCCCACGGCTTCGTGAACCACAACACGTACCTCGCCATGGCCATGGCCGTCGCCGAGCTCATGAAGAACAGCTTCACCGGCATCATCCTGACGCGCCCCGCGGTCGAGGCGGGCGAGAAGCTCGGCTTCCTCCCCGGGGATCTGGCGGAGAAGGTGAACCCCTACCTCCGCCCGCTCTACGACGCGCTCCACGACATGGTCGACTTCGATCGCGCCCGGCGGATGGTGGAGCGGGGCACGATCGAGGTGGCGCCGCTCGGCTTCATGCGCGGAAGGACGCTCAATGACTCGTTCGTCATCCTCGACGAGGCCCAGAACACGACCACCGAGCAGATGAAGATGTTCCTGACCCGCCTCGGCTACGGCTCGAAGGCCGTGGTGACGGGCGACGTGACGCAGATCGACCTCCCCGCGGGCAAGGCCTCGGGGCTCAAGGAGGCGGCGGCGATCCTGCGCAACATCCCGGGCATCCGCTTCATCGGCTTCACCGAGCGCGACGTGGTACGCCATCCGCTCGTGCAGGAGATCATCACCGCCTACGACCGGGCGGGACAATAGATTCCGGGGGCCCGTGCGGTGCTCGCTCGCTACGCTCGCTGCGACCCAACGCCCGCGCGGCTTCCGCCGCGCGCCCCAGACCCCGCGCCTCGCTCGGCGAAGCCTCGCTCGGCTTTGCCCCTACCTCACATCGATGTGGTGCAGCGCGGGCGGCGTGCGCCCGCGCTCGCGGCGCGGCTCGGGCGGGACGCGCGGCGGCTCCTGCGCGGCCTTCGGCTCGACGGCGCCGAGCTCTCCGTCGTGCTGGTCGCCGACCGCGAGATGCGCACCCTCAACCGGCGCTGGCGCGGCCGCAACCGGCCGACCGACGTGCTCTCCTTCGCGCAGCGCGAGGGCCCGGGCGGCGCGCCCGGCGGCCTCCTCGGCGACGTCGTGATCTCGGTCGATGCGGCGCGGCGTCAGGCCCGACAGCGTGGCGAGACGCTGGGGCGCGAGGCGGACCGCCTGCTCATCCACGGCCTCCTCCACCTCCTCGGCTACGACCACGAGCGCTCGGCGGCCGAGGCGCGGCGCATGCAGCGGCGCGAGCGCACGCTCGCCCGATGGCTGTAGCGGTCGGCGCGAACGGCACGCCGCTGGTCGCCGTCGCCGAGCAGCCCTGGCGACCGGGGACGCGCTCGCTCCTCGCGGCCGCGAGCGGCGTGCTGCTCGCCGCCGCCTTCCCGGCGCGCGACCTGGAGCCGCTCGCCTGGATCGGCCTCGTGCCGTTGCTCGTCGCCGCGCGCGGCCTCCGCCCGGGCGCGGCGTTCCGCGTCGGCTGGCTCGGCGGCTTCGTCTTCTACCTCGCGACCGTCTACTGGGTCGCCTACACGATCACCAACTACACCGCGGTGCCGTTCGTGGTCGCCGTCGGCATCCTCGCGCTCATGGCGAGCGTGCTCGCCTGCTACACGGCCGCGTTCGTCGCGGGCGTGCGCTGGCTCGAGGCGCGCGGGCTTCCGGCCCTCTGGCTCGCGCCGCTCCTCTGGGTTGCGCTCGAGTGGCTGCGCGGGTGGTTCTTCATCGGCTTTCCGTGGGCCGCGCTCGGCTATTCGCAGTATCGCCACCACGACCTGGTGCAGATCGCGGAGGTGACGGGGGTGTACGGCGTATCGGCGATCCTCGTGCTCTTCAACATGGTTATCGCCGGGCTGCAGGGCGCGTCGCCACGCCGGTTGGTGCCCGCCCTGGTCACCCTCACGGCGCTGGTCGTCGGCGTGCCGCTCTGGGGGCAGTGGCGGGTCGCGGCGCTCGCCCGGCGCCCGCCCGCCGGTACGCTGCGCATCGCCGTCGCGCAGGGCAACGTCGAGCAGGCCCACAAGTGGGACCCCGCGTACCAGGAGGACACGCTGGCGCGCTACCGCGCGCTCACCACCGAGGCGGCCGCGCAGCGCGCGGAGCTGGTGGTGTGGCCCGAGACGGCCACGCCCTTCTTCTTCCAGGAGCCCGGCCCGCTGCGCGACGCCGTGCTCGAGACGGCGGAGAAGAACCGCGTCTTCCTCCTCTTCGGCAGCCCCGCCTTCCGGCAGGCCGCGTCGGGCGCGATCCAGGAGCTGAACCGCGCCTACCTGGTCTCGCCCGAGGGCCGCGAGGTCGCGACCTACGACAAGATGCAGCTCGTGCCCTTCGGCGAGTACGTGCCCTACGCGCAGGTCCTCTTCTTCGTCCGCCGCGTCGTCGAGGCGGTGGGCGACGTCGTGCCCGGCCTGGTGCCGACGGTGTTTCGTCTGCCCTGGGCGCGCTTCGGCGTCGCCATCTGCTACGAGGACGTGTTCCCGGCCGTGACCCGCCGCTTCGTCGCCCGCGGCGCCGACTTCCTGGTGAACATCACCAACGACGCGTGGTACGGTCCGACGTCCGCGCCGCACCAGCACCTCGCCCAGGCGACCTTCCGCGCGATCGAGGGCCGCGTGCCGCTCCTGCGGGCCGCCAACACGGGCATCTCCGCCGTGATCGACGTCGACGGCCGCATCCGCTGGCAGAGCCCGCTCTTCGAGCCACTGGTCCAGGTCGAGCAGATCGGCTGGCCCGGCGTGCGGACCTTCTATACCCGCTTCGGCGACGTGTTCGCGTGGGCGTCGGCGCTCGCCTCGCTCGCGGCCATCGGCTATGGTGCGCTGAGAGGACGACGGTGATGGCGGAGAAGCCGGTCGCGACCGATCCGATGCTGCTCGCGGCGCTCCGGGAGCGCGTCCGCGCTCTCGACGAGCGCGTGCGTGCGCTCGGGAGGCACCTTTGACCTCCCCGGCCTCGAGCGGCGCGCGGCCGAGCTGAGCGAGCAGGCCGCCGCGCCTGGCTTCTGGAGCGACGCCGAGCGGGCGCAGGCCGTCGGGCGCGAGACCGCGCAGGTCCTGGACGCGATCGCGCAGTACAAGCGGCAGCGCGAGGGCATCGACGAGGCGCAGGTCTTCCTCGAGCTGGCCGAGGAGGGCGACACCGAGGCTCTCGGCGAGCTGCGTGACAAGGTCGAGCAGGTCGAGGCCGACCTCGCCGCGCTCGAGCTGAAGCAGCTCCTCGGCGGCGAGCACGACCCCGGCAACGCGATCGTCGAGATCCACTCCGGCGCAGGCGGCCTCGAGGCCCAGGACTGGGCCGAGATGCTGCTCCGCATGTACCTGCGCTGGTGCGAGCGGCGCGGCTACCGCACCGAGCTGCTCGAGCACCAGCCCGGCGAGGGCGCGGGGCTCAAGAGCGCCACCTTCACCGTCGAGGGCCCGTACGCCTACGGCTACCTGAAGGCCGAGGCGGGCGTGCACCGCCTGGTCCGCATCTCACCCTTCGACGCGAACGCGCGCCGTCAGACGTCGTTCGCCTCCGTGCTCGTGCTGCCCGACATCGAGGACGACATCCAGATCGACATTCGCGACGAGGACCTGCGCGTCGACACGTATCGGTCGAGCGGCGCGGGCGGCCAGCACGTCAACAAGACCGACTCCGCCGTCCGCCTGACCCACCTCCCGACCGGCATCGTCGTCGCCTGCCAGAACGAGCGCTCGCAGCACAAGAACAAGTCGATGGCGATGAAGATCCTGAGGGCGCGCCTCTACGAGCTCGAGCGCGAGAAGCAGGAAGAGAAGATGGCCGAGCTGACGAAGGGGAAGAAGGAGATCGGCTTCGGGCATCAGATCCGCTCGTACGTGCTGCATCCCTACCGGATGGTGAAGGACCACCGGACCGGGACGGAGGTGGGGAACGCGGACGGGGTGCTGGACGGGGAGATCGATGCGTTCATCGATGCGTACCTGCGCTCGCAGGCGGGAGGGGAGAAGAGCGCGGCGGCGCCGGCGGCGGGCTGACGCGCGCGCTGCCTGGCCCGCAACTCAGCGGAGGTTGTACACGGAGAGCCAACGCCACAGGGTGGAGCGGCTGATCCCGAGCTCCTCCGCCGCGGCGGCCCTGCGGCCCTTGTGCTTGGCGAGCGCCTTCAGCAGGCGCTCGCGGTGGGCGTCAGCCAGCGACAGGCTCGGCGTCCCCGGCGTCGGCTGGCCGCGCAGCTCCGGGGTGAGGTCGTCGACCTCCAGGTGAGGCCCCTCGCCGACGACGAACGCGTATTCGACCGCGCTGCGCAGCTCGCGCACGTTGCCGGGCCACGGGTAGCTGCGGATCGCATCCATTGCTGCCCGCGTCACACCGTCGATCTGCCGCAGCCCTCCGCGGTTCATCCGGTCGACGAAGTGCCAGAACAGCGCCGCTATGTCTCCCTCGCGATCACGCAGGGGCGGTAGGGAGATGGGGACCACCCGCATGCGATAGCTCAGGTCCTCGCGGAAGCGGCCTTCCGCAACCTCGCGGCGCAGGCTCTTGTTGGTCGCCGAGATGACGCGCACGTCCACCGTGACCGGGCGCGTCGCGCCCACCGGCATGAAGTTCTTCTCCTGCATCACGCGGAGAAGCTTGCCCTGCACATCGAGGGGTATCTCCGCCACCTCGTCCAGGAAGAGCGTGCCTCCGTTCGCGAGCGCGAAGAGACCCTCCCGGTCGCGCACCGCCCCGGTGAAGGCCCCGCGCACGTGGCCGAAGAGCTCCGATTCGAGCAACGTCGGCGAGAAGGTGGCGCAGTTGACCGCTTGGAACGGCGCCTTCCGGCGCGGGCTCTCGGCATGGACGGCTCGGGCGACCAGCTCCTTGCCCGTCCCGGTCTCCCCACCGACGAGCACGGTGCAGTGGGCGCGCGCGACGCGCTGCAGCGTAACGAACAGGGCCTCCATCTCCGGGGCGACGGTATAGATCCCATGGAAGTTCCGGAGGCGCAGATCCGCTGGTCGTCGCAGAATGTCGTGCGGCATGACGCAACCTTATGAAACGTCCAGGGGGGAAAGCGCAAGAGCTTCCCCTTTTTTGCCTGTTTTGCCGGCGCCGGAGCGCGGCATCGCTCTTGCTCCGGTACCGTGCGCTTGCCCCGTTGGGGACAGGCATAGCCTGCTGGGCGTGCAATAGGGCACGCTTGGTGGTTACCGGGCGAGGCGTCCACGGGTGAATGACTTGAGGAGGGGATGCGAAGAGAAGGCACGGTCACTGTTCTTCGGAGAGCTCTGCAGGTTAGCAGTTGTACCCGTGGACGCCGCGCCGGTGCCTCCCTCCCTCTCTTTGACCGAAGTTGCTCCTGGCGTGGCTTGAGACGCCGCAGTGCCAGGGGAATCGGAAGGCAGGGCAATGATCCTGGACGGGATCTGGAGGGGTATCGTCCGGCGCGAGCCCGCGGAACCGCAACGGGTCGCCCCGCTCCGCCGGCTTTTCGGCCATCTCGCCGAGGGTAGCAGCATCGGGGCGCGGTGGCGTGCTCCCGCCGAGTCCGTGGAGGCGCGGGTGCAGCGGGTGGTCGCTACCCAACTGGGCGTCGGTCCCGAAGAGCTGACGCCCGAGGTCTCGCTCGCTGACGACCTTGCGGCGGACTCTCTCGATCTCGTCGAGCTGTGGCTCGCTTTCGAGGATGAGTTCGGCATCAAGCTCCCCGAACGGGTGCTGCAGGAGATCGGCACGTACGGGGACCTGGTCGATGCCATCCAGCGTCTCGAGGAAGAGCGGCGGCTGGCGGAGGCGGACGCCCAGAGCGGCCGCGAGCCGGTCTTCGTCTGGGTGCGCATCGTTCCGCCGTCCCGCCATGCCAACGGCGATCTCCTGCGGGGCGGTTGGCTCACGCCTTACACCACGGAGACGATCGTCCAGGATGCGGTGCGCAGCGGCCCCGGCTCCCGTCTCGAGGTGAGCGTGCCGATGAACGTGAGCGACGCAGGGCTCGCGGAGCTTCGCGAGGAGTTCGCCTGGCTCGCGGAGCGCGGCATCCGGGTCACCGTGCGCCGGCACGGCCAGCCGCGGGCACACTATCCCGAGGCTGCCCAACGCGCTGGCTGACCCGGCCGCGCCCAACGCCTTCAGCGCAGGAGCCGGCGGGCGGCGACGTCCGCGAGGATCAGCGCCAACGCGAGCGTGACGGCCCACGCGCCGAGCGGCAGCCGTTCGCGCGCCACCCCCGGCCGCGCCGCCAGGATATCCCCCGCCGCCGCCCCCACGCGTCCCCCGCTGAGCCGCGCGACCTTCTCGAGCAGCGCGAGGTTGGGGGCCGCCGCTCTGAGCTCCCGCCCGCTCGCCGAGCGCATCGGCGCGACGACCTCCACCGGCTCCTGGTGCCCGCCCGCCACCAGCACGGCCGCATGCGCCCCCGCCTCCAGCGCGGGCACGATGGCGCTGAACGTGCGCCGGCCGGTCGGCCGCAGCACGACCTCGCCCACCTCCGCCACCCGCAGCAGGAACGGTCCGGGGTCGTCCCCTACCGTCGTGAGGCGTAGCAGCATCCCCTCCCCGAGGCGCCGCGCCTCCAGGTGGCGGTCCGCCGCGAGCCCGCGCGGCGCCGCCCACATCGCGAGCTGCGACCACAGCTTCGCGAACCCTCGCCACGTCGGCCACGCCGCGCCACCCGCCTGGAAGTCGATCGGCAGGACGGCGGTCCGGCCGAGCTCGTACTGCCAGGTGGCGAGCAGCGGATCCTGCCGCTCGCCGGCCTCGACCCAGAGACGCACCTCGGCGCCCGGCTTCAGGCGCGTGATCGCCCAGCCCGAGACCTTGGGCAGCTCGTCCTCCGCGATACCGGCCAGGATCGCGCCCCCCGCGGCCACGCGCGGAGGCGCGTCGCGGCGGTTCGCCGCCGCGTCCATAAGGTGCTGCGTATCGCTGATCATGAGCTGCGGGAGCGCCTGCACGTCCTCGACATGGTGGAAGGCGCCGCCGGTGGCGCGCGAGATCCTGTTCAGCAGGTCGAGGTGCACCGTGTCGTCGCCGATGCGGATGGTCGTCACCGTCACGTCGTCGCGCGCGAGGTCGGCGATCAGGTCGTCGTGGTCGGGGGCGCTGCGGTTCGTGTCGCCGTCGGTCAGCAGGATGACGTGGCGGACGCGCCGCCCGGCGGCGACCAGGCTCCGGCGCGCGCGGTCGAGCGCCTCCTTGAAGTCCGTGCCGCCGCCGTACTGGAGCTGGCGGATCTTCGCCGTGAGCGCGGCGCGGCCCTCGGCGAGCGGGAGGAGTGGACTCAGCTCGTAGGGCTCGGAGTCGAAGGCGATGGCGCCCACCAGATCGTGCGGGCCGAGCTGGTCCACGACCGCCAGCGCGGCGCGCTTCGCGTACTCCATCTTGGCGCCGTACGGGAGGTTCGGACCGCTCGCGAAGCCCATGCTGTTCGAGCGGTCGAGCAGGACGTAGAGTGCGATCGGCTCGCGCTCCCTCGGCTCCGGGCGCTGCGACTGGAGCTCGACCGGCAGCACGCGCGCGAGAGCGGTGCCCGCGAAGCCGCCGTCGCCGAAGAGATGCGCGCCGCCCGCGGCGATGAGCGCGCCGCCCCCGGCGACCCAGCCCGCCAGCGCGTCGAGCGCGCGCTCCGGGATGCCGGCCCGCGCCACGTCCTCGAGCACGACCAGGTGATAGTCGGCGAGACGCGGCGTGCGCGCGGCCAGGCCGGGGGGCGCCGTCACCTCGACGTCCATGCCGCGCTTGGCGAGCGCGAGGGCCACGACCGGCTGCGCGCGCTCGCTCACCACCAGGACGCGGAGCGGCCCCGTCACGGTGATGGCGGCCGCGACCGCACCCGGCGCCGGCGGCGCGCCCGGCGCGAGGAGCAGCTTCGCCTCGAGGAGGTAGGCCCCGGCGTTCGCGAAGCGATAGGGCAGCCGGACGGCGCTCACGCCGGGCGGCAGGTCGAGCGGCACGGGCAGGAGCGACTCGCCGTTGACGGTGAGCGCGAGCGCGGCGGCGAGCGGCGCGGCGGCGCGGCTCTCCACCACCGCCTCCAGCGGCAGCACGGCGTGCGCCGGCGCGAGCGGGGGCACGATCAGGCGACGGACCGCGCCCATGGGGAGACGCGCCGGCGGCGGGACGATCGGAAAGATCGGCACGCGCGGCTCGGCGAGCGCCGCCTCGGCGAGCAGGCTTCCCTCGGTCTCGTTGCCGTCGGTGAAGAGGACGAGCGCGGCCTGCCTGTCGTCGGGGCAGAGGGCCGCCGCGTGCGCGAGGGCAGCGGCGAGGGCGGTCTCGTCGGGCTCGAGCTCGTCCACGTCGTCCCCGGGCACGAGCGCGTCGAGCGGCGGGCGGCCGGCCACGGGGTGTGCCAGCACGCGCGAGCGTCCCGCGAAGGCGACGGCGCCGATCGCGTCGCGCGCCCCGAGCGCGGGCACGAGTTGCGCCAGGAACTCGCGCGCGGTCTCGCGCGCCGCACTGCCGACGCTCGCCGAGACGTCGATCGCGGCGACCACGCAGGCGCCCGCCTCCGGATGCGTGCGCTCGCGCGAGGGGCCGGCGAGCGCCAGGATCACGAGCGCGGCGGCGAGCGTGCGGCACAGCGCGGCCAGGCGAAAGCGGGACGCATCCAGGAGGAAGAGCGGCAGGGCGAGGAGCGCCGCGAGCGCCAGCGGGGAGGCGACCCGCAGCTCACCCGCTCCGAACGGCAGCGTCACGCGCCCCCCTTCCGGCGGCGCGCCTGCCACGCGCTCCACTCGAGCACGAGCAGCGCCGCGGCCGCCAGGTAGAGCCACCAGCCGAACTCGCGCCGGACGGCACCGGCGGGGCTCGCGGCGGCGGGGCGTGCCGTCGCGGGCCACTCGCCGCCGCCGCTGCGGCCGATGTCGGACTCGCGGTCGTCGAAGAGGTTGGCGAGCACGACGCGCCCGCCGACGCGGTAGACGCCGGTGCGCTCGGCGAGCACGACGGGCGGGTCTCCGGCGACGTGGAGGCCGGGGCCGTGGAACTCCGCCGCGCCCGGGCCCGCGAGCACCGGCACGCCGGTCTGGACCAGGAGCGCCGTGCCGCCGGGCGGCTCCTCGAGCCAGCGGAGCGTGGAGAGGACGAGCAGGAGGAGCGCCACGTCGTCGGAGGACACGAGCGGGCCGGCCAGGTCCGCGCCGAGGCAAGCAAGACGGTGGCCGTCGCGCTCGCCCGCTACCAGGAGTGGAAAGGCGCCGCGCGCCGTCGCGCCGAGCACGACCGCACTTCCCCAGCCCGGCGTGACGAGCTGGACGGCGTGCTCGAGCGCCAGCGCCTGGAGGCCGTCGAGGCCCGCGACGGCGGGGTGGTCCACGTCCCAGTCGATGACGGCCGCGTCGTCGACCGTGCGTACGCCCCGGCAGACCGGGTTGTCGGCCGGCGGCGCCAGGTAGAGCGCCGGCTCGGCGCGCGGCGGCCCGGGCGGCACGAAGCGATCGTAGATCACAGCGCGCGCGGGCTCCGCGTCCGCGAGCCGCTCGGGCTCCACCGCCCGCACCCGGCTCCCGGCGACGCTCACCGCCAGCTCGCCGAGCGCCGCCGCCAGCTCGCGCGAGGCGGAGACGACCAGCACCTCGAGCGGCGGGCTCTCGGGCAGCTCGGCCACCGCCCGGTTGTCGACCGCGAGCGCGTCGTCCACCGCGAGCGTCACCTCGAGCTCGCCGGCGGCGGGCGGGTCGGTCAGCAGCACGGGCTCACTCGCGCGCGGCGGGAGCGCGAGCTGCCGGCGGGCCCACGTCCGCGTGCCCACCCGCGCCTCGACCACGACCCGGCGCTCCGCGTGTGCGTAGTTGCGCACCAGTACCGTCGCGGTCGCGTCGCCGACGGGGCGGAAGGGCGGCACGTCCACGCTGAGCCCGGTGATCGCCACGTTGTCATCGGTGCGGCCGATCTGGATCCAGTCG
>Ga0209058_1004715_pt1 | contig 10800 bp, 13 predicted proteins | sample GraSoiAngelo_147_FD_185904 | JGI IMG/M metagenome (GOLD analysis project Ga0209058, IMG submission 185904) | Grasslands soil microbial communities from the Angelo Coastal Reserve, California, USA - 14_1009_05_40cm (SPAdes) (version 2) | ecosystem: Environmental > Terrestrial > Soil > Grasslands ... | reverse complement strand
ATTGCCGTTGTCGGTGTCGGCGTAGATCATTCCCGCAAAGCGTGGATCGCCAAAAGCCGGATATGAGTAAACCGTTGTTTGGTCAGGGACTGGTCTTCGTGTCGGTCGCGGTAAAGCAATGCCACTCGCTTCGCGAACAAAGTCTTTCAAAGTAGGAGCCGAAGCTCGACGGTGCGAGGGAAGTTCAGAAACCGCCACGCGCGAGAAGCGAGGCCTTCTGCATCAGCTCTCGTTGTGGAAGAGAACTTTGTTCAGACGCAGTTTCAGACCGTGCTTCTGAATGAGGCGGCAGACCATGGCGTCGAGCGCCTCACGATGTTCTGCGGTGGAGGCGTCCCGATAGGCTTGCTGGACGGCCTCCGATTCTCGCTTCAAGATCTGCCAGAGACGCTGTCTGATGTACGGTCGCAGGTTGATTTGTTCGACAAAGACCGAGCTCACGCCTGCCTTCGCCAGCCCGGCGAACAATTCATCCAGCGCTTCGGGATCATAACGGAAATGCGGCAGGAGCGGACCGACAAAGGCATAGGTCTCGACGCCCGCATCATGGAGCTCGGCGAGCGTGCGCAGCCGCCTACTCGCCAGCGGCGCGCGGACCTCGACAAAGCGGCTCAGTCGATCATCCGTCGTGGTCACGGTGAGACCAACCTCCGCGCGCGGGATACGCCGCAGTATGTCGACGTCGCGTAGCACCAGAGGAGACTTCGTAAGGATGCTGACAACGCCAGGATAGGGCTCACGCGCAAGCGCTTCGAGTATCCCGCGCGTCAGCCGATACTTCTTCTCGGCACCCTGATAAGGATCGCTAACGGAACTGAGCAAAATCGACGGGGCTTGCTCCCCTCTACGGAGGCGTTCGAGCTCACTCGAAAATATGGTCACAGCATTCACCTTCGCGTAGACGTAGTTACCCCAGTTGTCCATCGGCTCGCCGACGAAGCGGCCGGTGAAGGTTGCGTAGCAGTACAGACAACCGAGTTCGCAGCCGGTGTAAGGATTCACGACGTATTCCGCATCAGGCAGTTTGGATCGGACCAACACCGTCTTGGCCTCGGTCTCCCCGACCTTCATGAGCTCACCTTTTTGCACCGCGCCTCCGCGGCTCGATTGTCCGGACGCTTCGAGACGATCCCGGCATACAGGGGGCCATCGGAGCCAAAATGGTTCGGCCCTCGACCTCGCCGTGGCCTCGCGGTTGGACCTCGGTATCTTGGCTGCCTCACCAACCTTGTGCTCGGGTGAAGCCGACGGAATTGTTCTACAGAGCGGAGCGTAGTCGGGGCTAGACCCGTCGCCGGCGTCTCCAAACGACCTCCCACTGCGCCCAACTGCCCGTCTTCGGCGGAGCGCGCTTCGTTACGTCCTCTCGAGGTCCGGACACAAGCTCAAAGTCGCGAGCACCCTTCGCGAGCAGTTCATCACGCGCGTAGAAATGGACAGGCAGGCCGCGTTTTGGACCGTCCTCGTAGCGAATTGTGAATCCGCCATGCTCGTTGCGCTCGATCAGAGTGTGCCGGTGAAACATCCCGGTGGAACACGAGTTGACCCGAAGAAAGAAGAACCCCTCATCTCGCAACACATCGGCAACATTGGTAAAGTATTGCCCGACGTCGCCCTCGGTTCCATGTTGGAAAACCTGAATCGCAATGAGATATCCGAATAGCTTGTCCGGTCGATACGAGCGAAAGTCTCCAACCAACACTGGAAGCTTCTCCGCCGGACGCCGCGCCAGTAGACTTCGTATGGCGGCTGGTGCGATGTCGATGCCGTGCAGATTCGCACCAGCGTCGACGAGCGGAAGGTAGTTCCGGCCATTTCCGCAGCCTACGTAAAGCCCAGTATCGCGCGATCGACCAGTTGCGTGGAGGATTTTGAGGATTTCGGCAATGAATGGAATCGGTGGCTCGCCGCCGTATCGTCCGTGTTGATATTCCTCGTCCCAACGTTGCCCGATTAGATCACTCATGTCGTCTCCCCTACAGCGCGGCCGGGAATCGTTCGTTCAATCAGGGACGCTAATGCCGACGTGGCAGGGCTCGGCGGAAGATGCGGCGGGCAGCCCGCCGCTGTGTGTCAGGCGGTTAATAACTCTCGCACATCGTGCGGTGCCTTGGTCCACAGAACCGCGGCAATCAGCGCCCCCACCGCCCCGACGACTGCTCCCAAACCAAAACCGGTCGCATATCCATAACGCGTGATTACCGGCCCGAACGCGAACGACCCGACGGCAAGCCCCAGGTAGAGTGCTGTGCTGTACCCGCCCATAACGACGCCGCGGGCGGCCTGTGTCGTTGCGCCCGCAAGGCCGACGCCAATGGCCACGCCAGCGCTTCCGCTGACTACGCCATACGCCGTGATCACTGCGAGTAGCGGGCCGGTCTCGGTGATGTGAGGCAGTAGCGCAGTCGCGACGCAGCCTGCGAGCACCCGCCGACGGCGTAAGGCGCCGACCGCTGGGTGCGGTCTATGAGCCATCCGGCCGGGACGCGCGCCGCGGTGTTCGCGATGCCGAGTACCAGGAAGACAAGTCCGATCGCGGCTGGTGACAGTCCCCTGGCATCACCGAGTAGCGGAAAGAACGTGAACACCACGCCCTGTGTGAGAAGACCGCTCGCCGCGACGATCCACCCTGCCCAGACAGTCGGATTGGCTCGAACTTTACGAAACGTCCCGCGCGCCGCGGAGGCCGCACGGGCCGGGCGTACGGGAATCGCTAGGCCGAGAGCGAACGCGATCGCAGCGCCGACCGCGCTGGCCACGAACGCCCGCCGGTAGCCCCACCACTCGGCAGACAGTCCGCCCAGAAATGGTCCGACGCCGATGGCGCCATAATGTGCGGTCGCGTACCACGCATACGCTCGACCAGCGGCTCTGGGCCTGGCCGCGTCGCCCACCAACGACATGGCGCTCGGCGTGAAGGCCGCCACGCCGAGACCGGCAAGACCATAAATCACCCCGAGTCCTACGCCGCTCTCGACGACTGGCAGGTGCAGCGACGTTACCGCACTGATCGCCATTCCGCTGACGAGCAGAATGCGACGCCCCCAGACGTCGGACGCGCGGCCGAGCGGGATCGATGCCACGCCAGCCAACGCCATATGCGCGGCGACGATGAAGCCAACGCCCGTCGCTGTCACGCCATGCGCCACCGCGTACAGTGGCACCAACGGCCCACGCATCTGTGCCGCCGCAAAGTGCACGAACGTCAACGCGCACACCGCCGCGACGAGCGACGTCGACGCCGTCATGGCAGATCAGTCGCCCGGCGCCATTCCGGTGTGTCGAGCAATTGTCTCAGCATCGGGACCAGGTCACGCGACTCGTAAAACGGGTGCTGGCGAAAAACATCGGCGTATCGGGCGTCGAGCGTGGCGAGCGCATCCGAGGTCGATGGCGCAAACTCGCGTACCTGCCGCACCCGACCCCGCGCGAACAACAGATTTGCGGGATCGACGTGGCCGCACTGAATGAAGCCGGCAGTCTTGCGAGCGCACCGACACGGATTGTCCTGGTTTACCAGCCCGCACTTGTCGTTCATGAAACTGTGTAGATCGCGGCGGGCGCGAGCGAGTCGCTGGCGGAAGCTGTCGGGGCTCGTGTCGAGCAGCTCCGCGCCGATGACATCCGTCACACCGAGAATTTCACCGAGCACGTAGACGAGACGCTGTTCACGATCCAGACACAGCAGCATTGCCGACGTGCATCCGATCCGTGCCTCATCAACTAGGAGACGTACATCCGGGCCCGCAGCCGAATCCGGAAGGTCCAGATCGGGAGTGCCGTCGAGGCCGCGCCCATACTCACTGAAGGTCATCGGCCGCTCCACCCGGCCCCGCCGCATGTTGAGTACGTGGTTCACAACGACGCGGTACAGCCAGGTTCGGACCGTGCTCCGCCCCTCGAACGCGGCAAGCCGCGTGATGGCCTTAATCAGAATTTCTTGCGTTGCGTCCTCTGCATCGGCTGGATGCGCGAGCATGCGAATCGCGATGTTGTAGATCCAGCGCTGATGGCGGCCGACGAACGCTTCGAGCGCATCGCGGTCGCCTGCTTTCGCGCGGGCGACGAGCGTGCGCTCCTCGGCGTCCGCCCGATCGCTGGACTCGAAAGGGTTGTTCTCCATCATTCGATTAGACCCCAGCGAGGGGCGAGTGTGACAGAAACAGCGATAATGAACGCAAGTCGTTGTAATTCAAAGTCGCCGGTGCACGCGCGGTCACCTGTGCCTTCCATTTATTCGTTGGATCGGCTCACGCCGCTTTCCGGAGGTATTCCTGATGGAGCCCGCCCACGCGTGGCACCTCTGTGCGTGCGAACGGCCGACCGCAGTGTCCCCATGAGAATCCCAAGCCATCTGACCATGACCGGCCAGATAGCCTGATCGACCCGAGAAACGCAAGCAAATCAGGACGAACGAGTTTTTAGAAGGGACAACGCAGGCGGGCTGGTCGACCGACCGAGCGGCGACTGAATGACCGGCGGCCGCACGGTTCACAGTCCCCTGCGGAGAATCCATCACCGATCCCCGAGGACCGAGCGCTCGTGATCCGCGCGAAGTCCGGCGATCGAGTCTTGCGGCGCCCGCTGCGATCTGACAACTAGCGACCGTCGAGAAGTGCCTGGATGAACGCCCGAGCAGCCGGACCCGACCAGTCGCGCGATCCCGCCACGCGGCCGATCAGTCGCCCCTCGCGGTCGATGAAGTAGGCGGTGGGCGGCCCCCACACGCCGTAGGCTTTGCCTGTCACGTCACCGCTCTCGTCGAGAAGGACGGGCGCCACGTAGCCGCGCTCGCGCACCACCTGGCGAACGTGGTCGAGCTTCTCACGGAAATTCACCAGCAGGACCTCCAACCCCTTACCCTTGAACTCGCCGTATATCCGGTTGACGGAAGGTAACTCCTCCCGGCAGTCCGGTCACCAGGTGGCCCAGAAGAAAAGGAGGACCACCTTGCCGCGGAGGTCGGCGAGGCGTGTGACGTTGCCGTCCAGCCCGGGCAGGGCGAAGGCCGGCGCCGGCTTGGGCGGCTGATAGGGCCGGACCTGCAGGCTCGCGAAGTCGGGGGCAGCCGCGGCGCCGCCGACAGTCAGTAGCGTGAGGGCCAGCCCAACGACAGTGATCCGACGTGTCATGAAGCCAACGATCTTCAACATAGCGCCTCCCTCAGCTCAGAGGTTTCACGTCGAAGTTTCGCTCTGAAACCGAGCAGGTCTATCGCAGCGACCAGCTTATCCGACGAGATCTTCGCGTCGTCGAACTCGACTCGCGCCTGCGCTTTCTCGAGGCTCACTTCGACCTTCTTCACCCCTGGCAGCCTTTCCAAGGCTGCGGCCACGGAGGCCTGACAGGAGCTTCAGACCATGCCCTTGACCTCGATTGTGGCCACCCTCGACGCCGCCTGCGCCGTCATCGCGGACGCGACGAAGGTGAGGAGAAGGAGGACTCCGAGACCAGCATACTGGTTTCCTCGCATGGATCTTCTCCCATCGACCGGCTACATGCCGGCGGCGATGTAGTAGGAGCCAAGGTAGAGTCCGGCCACGATCAGCACTGCACCGCTCACCCGTTTGATCCAGACGGTCGAGGCTTGGAGTCGGTGAAGCACGCTTGCCTTGGCCAGACCCACGAGGAGGCTCGTAAGGAGCATCATCAACGCCATGGCCGAGGCGAAGCTCGCGAACGTCACCAGCGCCGCTCCTGCGAAGCCGCTCGTCAGCGGCAGCACGATGATGGAAACGTAGATCGGCAGCGTGCAGCCCGTCGACGCCAGGGCGTACCCGAACCCGTAGAAGAATAGCCCGGCCGCCGGTGGTAACCGGCCGCCGACTCGCCCGTGTGGGAGGGCGATCGACGGCAGTCGGATGTCGGCGACGAGCCCGAGCCCGAGTAATGCAACGCCGATGGCGACCACCGGTTTCAACGCGATCAGATACCGGGAGATGACGCCCCCCACGAGGGTGATGGCGACGCCGGCCACCGCGAAGAACACGGCGCTTCCGGCGGCACACGTGAGACCGAGCCCCAGCGAGCGGCCGGGACTCTCTCGGCTGGTACCGACTGTGGTCAGGTAGTACGAGATATAGGCCGGGAACAGTGCGAAGGTACACGGCGCGAAGAACGCCCCGATGCCAGCCAGGAAGCCGAACGCCGCCAGTGTCAGCGGCGAGTCGAACTCCACCCAGCGGAGACCCACGAGGGCGCCCTGATTCCATGCGACCCACCCGACGAGACCGACGAGAAGGAGGCCAGCCACCGAAGCTGCAGCCCTCAGGCCGAGTGAAAACGGCCGGCGCGTCCCGTCGATCACCGTGTCCGGTGTCCGCGCGTGCGGAGTCTCAGTCGCCATCCGACCGCGCAATCACTGCCAGGCGCTCGAGGAACGCATGCTCCTTGGGAAGAGATCGAAATTCCAACCGTCCATTGACGACGATTGCCGGCGTCGCCATCACGCCATAGCGAGGTCCGAGCTCCGGATGCTCTGCGAGGTTCCACTCGCGCACCTCGAGCTCGGGGAACCGAGCCCTGGCCTTATCGACCACGCTGAAGACCAATCGCCTGGCCTCCTCACACTTCGCTCAGCCGGGTGCGGTGAGGATCTCTACTCTCAACGTCATCGTTGCCTAGCGACTTCTTCCCGGAGCGGGATCTCGATGCGGCCCGTTGGCCTCACCACCCGGATGGTCAGCTCCCACGGTCCTCCCATCGTGAACAGGACTTCGCCGCGGTAGACGCCCGGTTCGCCGGCAGGACGCAGGGGCGTCGCTGCGCTCATTCCGTCCGCCATGCGCCAGGTGAGGGTCACGCGAGCGTCGGTAACCGGCTTCCCGGCACCATCAACCAAGCGGACGGCATAGGTCGTCTTCCGATCCGTGACAGGCGTTTCGGGCGCGCTCGTGAGCTCGACGCGGACGCCGTTGACCTCCGTCATCAAGCTGCCCGCCATCGCGCTCGTCACGACGACAGACGAGCTAAGCGTGGCAAGTAGCCCTGCGACAATCAATGTCTTCATGCCTTCGCGGACTTCGCCTCGAGGGACTTCGCGACTTTCTCGCCCTTGTCCTCGACGTACGTGATGGTGACGAGGCGTCCCTTCGCTGCGCCGGTCACGAGTGCGAACTCTCGGCCGCGGTCGGCACAGCGGAAGTGTGCCCGACGCTCAGCACGGCGTCGAAGAAGAGGGATGGGCGCCCCCAGAGGGCGTTGACGAAGATGCTGGTGACGCTGGCCGCCATCGCCGCTATCGCCCAGACCGGGTACACGAGCCCCGTGGCGGCCGCCGGGATGCCGAGACCGTTGAAGAGAAACGCCAGGACCACATTCTGCTTGGTCTTGCGGTAGCTCCACCGGCTGATCTCCCGCGCGGTGACAACGGCACGCAGTCGGTTACCGACGATCACGACGTCCGCTGACTCGATCGCAATGTCGGTGCCCGCGCCCATCGCGATCCCCACGTCCGCCTGCATGAGGGCGGGCGCGTCGTTGATGCCGTCGCCCACCATGGCGACGCGGCCCTGCTGCTGCAGGCGCCGCACGATCTCCGCCTTCTCACCCGGGAGGACCCCGGCGTGGACCTCCTCGATGCCAGCCGCCAAGGCCGCACGCCGCGCGGCGCCCTCGTTGTCCCCGGTCACGAGCACGGGCACCACCCCCGCGGCCTTCATCGCGGCCACCGCGGCGACCGCGTCCTCGCGCAAGTCGTCACCGAACGAGACGGCGCCGAGGAACTCCCGCTCTCGTCCGATCACTACAACCGTCTGGCCCGCCGCCTCTAACTCCCCGATCCGCTGGCGCAGCGTCGATACGTCGATCCCGTTCTCTTGAAGGTAGGCAGCGCGACCGACGAGCACCCGCCGGCCGTCGACCCGTGCCGAGACGCCACGGCCGGCTACCGCTTCGAAGTCCTCGACGGCCGGGACCCTGTATCCGCGGTCCAGCGCCGCGTCGAGCATCGCGCGCCCGAGCGGGTGCTCCGACGAGCCCTCGACCGCAGCGGCGAGGGCCACGAGCTCGTCGGCATTCCTCAGCGCCACGATCTCCTTGAGGACCGGCCGACCCACGGTGAGCGTCCCCGTCTTATCGAGGACCATGTACCGGACGAGCCGGAGGGCCTGGAAGGCCTCGCCCGTGCGCATGAGGATCCCCTGGTCCGCCGCCTCGCCCGCGCCGCGGACGATGGACAGTGGCGCGGCGATCCCGACTGCGCAGGGATAGCCCATGACCAACACACTCAGGGCGGCGAACACGGCACGCTCGAGGTCCGGTTGCCCGGTGAGCCACCACATGCCGGCCGTCCACCAGATGAATGAAAGCGGCGACAGGATCAGCACCGCCGGGGCATAGACCCGGAGAATGCGGTCCACCAGGTGCAGGATGCCCGGCTTCAAGGCGCGCGCGTCCTCGACGTGTCGGACGACCTGCTGCAGGAATGTCTCCGCTCCGACCGCTGTGACCCGGATCAGGACGGTGCCGAGACCATTGATAGACCCACCGATGACGGCGTCCCCCTCCGTCTTTTCGACGGGCATCGGCTCTCCAGTCACGAACGACTCGTCGACCGCGGAGTGCCCTGCCATCACGCGCCCGTCGACAGGGACGCGGCCTCCCGGGCGGACGCGGACGAGGTCGCCCACCCGGACCTCCTCAATCCCGACCTCGATCTCGCGCTCACCCCGAACCACGAGCGCCGTGTCGGGCTGCAGGTCGAGCAGTCGCTTGACGGCCTGGGAGCTGCGCGTCTTGACCAGGAGGGACAGCCACTCCGAGAAGATGTGGTAGTTCACGATGTGGACGGTGACCGCGAAGAACTGTGCGGTCGGGTAGTCCGGCCGCCGCAGGATGAGCCCGAGGACGCCGCCGACGAGGCCCGCCAAGGCGCCGAATTCGATCAGCACGTGTTGGTTGAGGATGCCGCGGCGGATCGACTGGAATGCCATCCGCAGGAAGTGCCGGGCCAGCCAGAACACCACGAAGACGCCGAAACCGCCGATGATCCATGCGACCGCCGGCTCGACAACGCTCAACGCCTTCGTCCCCAGCACGAGCGCCGCTACTGCTGAGAATCCAGCCGTGCCGAGCACCGCGCGACGCAGGCCCTGGCCCCGGAGACGCGACCTCGTAACCCACCTGCGTGATGCGGGCTTGCACTGCCTGAGCTGACGTGCGCGCAGGGTCGAAGACGACCTTGACTCGCGCAGCACGGTGATCCGCCGCGCTGCGCACCACGCCATCGACCTGCGCGAGCGCCCGCTGGATCCGCTGCTCGCACGCCCCGCACGTCATTCCGTTCACCCGAAGCTCCACCTGTTTCATTACCAACCCTCCGCGATCGGGCTTCCGTTCGCTCGACGGCGGCGCATTGCGCTCGCCGCGAGATGCCGCCTCGATATGCGGGCACACCGCAGCACGCCCCCGGCCGGCCCGACTCCAGGCCGCGAGGCTCAGGCGAATCAGCCGGCGCATCTCAATCAAGTCTCGATGCTTGGCGTCCAGTTCGGGTGCCTTGTCCTGGAGTAAGCGACGAACGTGCATGCACGGCGGCCCCCCGCCCTGGCGAATCGCGATGATTTCGCGGATCTCCCCCAGCGTGAGCCCGAGCGCGGCCGCCTGCTTGACGAAGGTCAGCGTCTCCACGGCGTCCTGACCATAGAGGCGGTAGCCGTTGGCGCCCCTCGTCGGCCGCGGCAGCACGCGCTTGGCCTCGTAGAACCGGATTGCCTTGGCGGTGACACCCACCTGCCGCGCCAATTGGCCGATCTTCAGCCCGCCGTTCACTTCGTCGCCGTTGCGGTCCGCTCCTCGCATGCCTGGCAACGGGCCATCCATGCGAGTCTCAACCCGGGCCGCAGCCATCACTACCTTCTTACGCCCGCGAGCCGCGGGCGTCTCGATGTGCGGACACACTGCGGAGGCGGCTATCGGCCGGCGCTCCCACGCAGTCAGGCTCTGTCGGATACGACGGCGGAGCTCGAGCAGATCCTTGAGCTTGCGATCAAACTCAAGGGCCTTGTCGCGCAAGAGGCGATGCACGTGGGGGCACGGCGGGCGCCCGCCGCGGCGAATCGCGATGATCTCTTTGATCTCCACGAGTGTCAGACCGAGGCCGGTCGCTTGCTTGACGAAGTACAGCATCCCGACAGCGTCGTCATCGTAGAGTCGGTACCGGTTCGCGGCGCGCTTCGCCGGCGGCAGGACCCGCTTGCGCTCATAGAAGCGGATCGCCTTGACCGTCACGCCGGCCCGGCCGGCCAGCTCTCCGATCTTGAGGTCACCACTCATGTCACGCTAAACCTTTCCCCTTAGGGGAAGGTCAAGCCCCCTTCTTCCGCGGCGTACGCCCCGTACTCGAACGTCAGACGGTACGTGCGACCGCAGCATTGAACCGTGTCACCCGGCTTCACGTCGTCGGGGAGTGTGATGACCTCTTCGCACTCGGGGCAACTGACCCGGTAGGCGAGCGTCGCGGACCAGCGACCGGCGGCCTCCTGAACTCGCAGGGCGTGCCCCGCACAGTTCGGACACTCCACTAAGTCGCCCGCGCGCGTTCCCTCGGGCAACTCGATGAGCGCGCCACAGTCAGGGCAACGGACGACGCGCATCAGCGAATCCCCAAGAGCCGCTGCAACCGCCCGCGGTCGAAGCCGACAACAACCTCGTCGTCTACCATGATGACCGGAACGGCCATCCGCCCTGTCCGCGCGATCAACTCCTCGCGGGCCGCCGCATCATCCGCAACGTTCTTGGCCGTGAAGTCGAGACCATGGGACGAAAGAAACTCTTTCGCCGCGTGACAAGACTGTCAGG
>Ga0209058_1004713_pt1 | contig 10803 bp, 6 predicted proteins | sample GraSoiAngelo_147_FD_185904 | JGI IMG/M metagenome (GOLD analysis project Ga0209058, IMG submission 185904) | Grasslands soil microbial communities from the Angelo Coastal Reserve, California, USA - 14_1009_05_40cm (SPAdes) (version 2) | ecosystem: Environmental > Terrestrial > Soil > Grasslands ... | reverse complement strand
CCAAGCTGCCGGAGTCGCGGGTGCGAGGCTACAAGCCGGGCCGCTACAGTTTCAACGTGAAAGGGGGCCGTTGCGAGGCTTGCCAAGGAGACGGTCTGCTCAAGATCGAGATGCATTTCCTGCCGGACATCTATGTGACCTGCGAAGTCTGCAAGGGCCAGCGGTATAACCGGGAGACATTGGAGATCAAGCACAAGGATCGGAGCATCGCCGATATCCTGAGCATGACGGTGGATGAGGCCCTGGAGTTTTTCGAGCATATTCCCTTTATCAGGGCCAAGCTCCAGACCTTGCATGATGTGGGGCTGCACTACATCAAGCTGGGACAGTCCGCGACGACCCTGTCCGGTGGGGAAGCGCAGCGGGTCAAACTGTCCCGCGAACTCTCCAAGCGGGCGACCGGCCGCACCCTCTACATTCTGGATGAGCCGACTACCGGCTTGCACTTCGCGGATATTCAGCGACTACTGGAGGTGCTCAATCGTCTGGTCGAGGCCGGAAACACCGTCGTCGTGATCGAGCACAATCTGGATGTGATTCGGAACGCCGACTGGATCATTGACCTTGGCCCGGAAGGAGGGGACCATGGCGGCGAAATCGTGGCCGAAGGAGCGCCACAGGAGCTGGCGCGGATCAAGCGGTCCTACACTGGACAGGTGCTGCAGGAAGCGGGCGTGTAGCGGGAGGACCAGGTTGCCCTTCGTGCTCGCACAGCGCGCACGATCGGAATATGCTCGCTGGATGCGCGCAGTGAAGGGCAACCTGGCCATCCCGCTGAGGTGAGAGAGTGCGGCGATCATATTTGGGAACTTCTAGGCCGCTCTCTCATGTCGTGAAGTAACGGTCACCGCCTCGATGGTCTGATTAAATGCATAACACAGTCCTCCGTGCTTGGTGCTGAGTGAGGGAGAAGGTAGAAATCAGAAATTCACGCGCAGATTGATCGAGCCGACGTGGTAGGTGGTCTGGTATCTCCCGTCAACGGTCGGGTTGAGATTACCACTGACCGTCCGCGTCTCGTATAGCAGCGCCTGATAGGCCAGGTCCAGGCCGATCGCCTTGGGCTGGAATCGTCCGCCACCCTCGCTCCCGCATTCGAACAGTCCCAAGAACCGACCCTTCTCCTTGCACAGCAAGCCTAGCCCGATAGAGATGGCGTGGTTGTCCGAATCCGGCACAGATGGTGTGAAGGTGGTGTCAGGGATCGCGTTCTGTGAATGCCAATAGCCACCCCGCAGCGCGACCTCCCAGTGGGGTAGGGTCTCGAGCCGCAGCCATTTGTATTCAGTGCCGATCATGGTCGTATAGGTGCTTCGCCAGTCGCGCGGGAATGGGAGCGTGGCCCCATTGGAGAGATGCACGTCCGTATTGCGCAGGGACTTCCAGCCCGTATAGTCCACATCCAGCTCGAGCTTCCACTCATGGTCCTGGTTGCGGACGGGCCAGAGGGCAATCGCCCCAGTCAACACTTGTGGCAGGACAAAAGTGGAGGTGGCGTCTGCTGCGACTGCGCCATTGGCAAGAAACTGGCCCTTCAGATGCATCGTGGTCTGGCTTCGATACACAAGGCCAACATTGACGAGCGGCTTGCCGTCCGCGTTGCGGAACGGGGTGTACATCATACTGGCGTTGAATCCCAATGAGGTATCTCTCCCGTTGATCTCCAGAGGCGTGGGGAATGGGGGAAGAGGTGCGATCCCGGGTGAGTTGAGTTTGGCCTCCGCCTGCCCCTGGCCCCAGAAGTTGAAGAAGGTATAGATGTCCATCCCCAGTCCGACCGAGAGCTGGTCGTTCAGCTTGTAGGCCAGGGTGGGTTTGATGTCGAAGAGCTCGAAAGCGGCCCGGGTCACGGCTGTCGAGAATGGCCCATTGTTTGGGTAGCGCTGAAGTAGACCGAACGGGGCCACGACGGCCACACCGGCGGTCAAGTCTCCAAGCGCGGTGACCCCCAGGTCCTTGAGGTTGGCGGTGATGTAGAAATTAGTCGGTGGCGGGTAGGCCACGCTCCCGCCGAAATCTCCACGCGCTGTCTGCCCGGCGGCGTCGCGGAAGTTAGTAGATCCACCAATCAGGTTGGCACCCAGAGAAATCTGGATGCCGCGCAACTGCGTCATGCCCGCGGGATTGTAGTACACCGCGGAGGCGTCGTCGGCCTGGGCCGTGAACGCCGACGCCTGTCCTGTCGCAGACGCGCTCTGGTCAAAAATGCGAAACCCCGAGGCGTACAACGTCGAAGGGGCGCAAAGCAGAGCTATGGCCAGAATGACCAGGAAAATCGTTCCTGCGAGTTGCATGAGCGCTTTCGCTCCTTTCCGCGCGGGCCTGGTCGCTCGGTTCCCCTCTCGATCGACGCAAATCCGCCGCCGTGATTGTGTGAAGAACCCCCTACGCACCGTTTGCTACCTAGGTACAAATTTCATGTGAGGATATCTTGAACGGAGTCGCGAAAAGAATCAATGTATTTTCAAATTCGGCACAGGATGGAACAGTGCAGCCGAGCCGTTCCTGATGTTGACGAATGTCTTCAAACGGACTAGCCTTCCTTTAACCTGAGCAGCCCTGTCCGACTCCCGATACACCGTGGAGATCGCGGTGGACTCTCTTCCAAGCAAGAGCGTGGCCACAGATGTCGGTCGCATCGGCACGATCGAACAGGCTCGGCGCCCGTCATCCGAGCCGGACCTCACTGAAAACTATGAGGAGTGGCGTAGCCGTTTTGCAGCAGAACGCCTTCGGGTCTTGTACTATCTCGGACTGGTCGCCAATCCCGTTTTCATCGGCGCCGATCTTCTGCTCCATCGTGACCACCTCGCCTCCCTGGTCGCGATTCGCGCCGTACTCGAAGTGGGCTTGCTACTGGGGTTCTTGATCCTCAAGTGGCGGGTTTCGCTGGTCACCCCCAACAGGCTGCTGGTGCTGTGGGTCCTCATAGGCAACCTCTGTATCGTCCAGATGACCGTGGTGCTCGGCGGATTCGCCGCTCAGTATTATAACGGGCTGAACTTGGTGTTCTTGGCCGCGGCCGTCATCGTCCCAGTTTCATGGCCAAGCCATCTGGTGGCTCAGCTTGTCACTCTCCTGTATTACTACGGTGCTAATTTTCTCCACACTCCGAGCCCTGCTGACTTAAATGCTGCAGTGGAAAATTCCTTCTTTCTTGTCTGGACCTGTGTAGCCTTGCTCTTTTCGGTGTACTTATACGAGCGGTTGCAGCGCGCTGAGTATGAGGCACGGCTCTCAGAGACCCGGATCAGGCGTGAGCTGGAGGCGTCAAATCGGAAATTGCTGGAGCTGGATCGGTTGAAGAGCGAGTTCTTTGCCAATATCAGTCATGAACTGCGCACCCCACTGACGCTGAGCCTAGGCGCGTTCAAGACGCTCTTCAAATTCTTACCCAGCTCAGAGTGCGAGCAGATTATTCAGTCAGGCATGCGGAACACCTCTAGGCTACTCTTCCTTATTAATGAGCTGCTGGATCTTGCCAAATTCGACAGTGGACGGGCCGGCCTTCGCAAACGCCGTATTGATCTCTCAACGCTGGTGCGAAGCGTCGCAGCAAACTTTGAGTCAAGTCACAAGAGTCGTATCCACATCAAAGGTTTGAGCCAGCCGATAGCAGTCGAGGTTGATCCTCGACAAATGAAGAAAGTTCTGTACAACCTGCTCTCCAACGCCTTCAAGTTCAGCGATCCTGATGAGGGCAAGGTCTGGATCAGAGCGAGCGCGAAGGAAGACGCCGTTGAGCTTGAGATCGAAGACAATGGAATCGGTATTCCCGCTGGTCAATTGGAGCGAATCTTCGAACGCTTCACTCAAGTGGAGGGAAGCGCCACACGGCGGTACGAGGGGAGTGGGATAGGATTGGCATTGGCAAAGGAGATCGTGACACTTCATGGAGGCAGACTGACCGTTGAAAGCGAAACCGGCCGAGGTTCGACTTTTACAGTCATGTTACCTGGTGGGGGAGCCGGCTCTGACGGAATCGTTGAGTTGGAGGATGATGATGAAGCCTCGACGGTCCTTCCCCTGGGCGAGACCGAGGAAAGGCAACCTCATGAGGTAACCCCTGCGCCGCCATCTTGTGGAAATCTTCCGTTGGTCCTGGTCGCCGATGATCATGCCGACATGAGGCGATACTTGGAGCGAGTGCTTGGCCGGCAGAATCGTATCGTCTCGGCCAAGGATGGAGCCGAAGCACTGGAACAGGCGAGAGTCCTGCCGCCCGATCTGATTCTCACCGACGTCATGATGCCCCGGATGAGCGGATATGACCTGTTGAAAGCTATTCGCGGGGATCAGGCGCTTCGCTCGATTCCGGTGATTTTCTTGACGGCCCGGGCAGGAACGGAAGCGCGTGTCGAAAGCCTGGAGGCGGGAGCGGACGACTACCTAGCAAAGCCATTTGATGAGAATGAACTCCTAGCACGGGTGAGAAACCTGATTCGAGCGCGTGCACAGGAAAGGGAACTCATCGAGCTCCAGAAGGAAAAAATAGCGCGATTCCTACCGCCGCACCTTGCCGAAATGATCATCTCAGGTAAACGTGATGACTTCCTGAAGGGCCATCGAACTGAAATAAGCGTGCTCTTCATTGATCTCCGAGGCTTCACCGCCTTTGCCGAATCGGCGGAACCGGAGGATCTGATGGCGCTGCTAAGGCAATACCAGACCGACATGGGACGGTTAGTCAGCCAATACAATGGAACGCTCGAGAGGTTTGCTGGAGACTCGATGATGATCTTTTTCAATGATCCAATCCCTATCCCGAACCATGCCGAACATGCGGTGCGCATGGCCTTGGCCATGCGCGATCGAATGACCGAATTGCGCGCTCAATGGAAACATCGAGGCATCGATCTTGGCGCAGGAATCGGCATCGCCGCAGGCTATGCCACCTTGGGTGTGATCGGATTTGAAGGACGCAAGGACTACGCAGCGATTGGCACAGTCACTAATCTTGCGGCTCGTCTCTGTGGCGAAGCGCAGCATGGCCAAATTCTGGTCTCGGGCCGGTTCTTCCAGCTTGTCGAATCTCTGGTCCGCGCGGAACCAGTTGGGAACCTGACGCTGAAAGGCTTTCATCGGCCTGTTCTCGCCTATAATGTCACTAGCCTAAGAAGTTGATAAGGTTTCCAGAACCCACTGCCTCCTTCAAAACTCCTCGCATTAGCGCGTACTTGGCAACCTCCACCGAACGGAGTCCTGATCGGTAAGTTGCTTCACCTAGAGATTCGAAAGCTCGCGAATGACGATCGCGCGATCATCCAGGTTGTCGTCGATGAGTAGAATGCGTAACGGATGGATCACGAGGTGACCCCCTGACTGGCAGGCGTCCTCGGGGCTGTCCTGCTGCGTGCGGATTCAGGCTTCTCATTGAGGATCATCCAGTAGAGGTTGAGCGCTTTCACCAGTTCCAACATCTCCTCCTGCCCCCCCGGTTTGACGAGGTACGAGTTGGAGCCCAGATCATACGCTCGGTTCACGTCGGCAGGTTCATTGGAGGACGTGAGCACCACGACCGGGATGCGCTTCAATCCGGGCTGTTGACGCAGCCACGCCAGCACTTCTAAGCCGGACATTCGAGGCAGTTTCAGGTCCAACAGGATCAGGACAGGCAGAGGATAGCGTGCCCGGTCTGCGTAGGGACCCTGGCCCTCCAGGTAGGCGAGAGCCTGCTCCCCGTCAGGGGGTTCACCAGCTTGGCCTTGCCAAGGGCCCGCTCCATCAGGAGCACGTCGTTCGGGTCATCCTCGACGAGTAAGATGGTGTACTTCACTATGTTCATAGGTTTGCTCCTCTTAGGGTAACTCGATCCAAAACCGGCTCCCCCGGCCTGGTTCGGACTCGACTCCCACGAAGCCCCCCATGCGCTCGATGCCCTTGCGCACGATGGCCAGGCCGATGCCGGTGCCCTGGTACGTCTCAATGCCGTGCAGCCGCTCAAAGACGCGGAAAATGCGGCCCTGGTGTTCCGATTTGATGCCGATCCCGTTATCTTCCACCCAGAGACGTGTCCGCTGGCCGCGCTTCTCAGCCCACACCCGCACCTGCGGCAGAACCCGCGGGGCGACGAACTTGGCGGCGTTCGCGAGCAGGTTCGCCACGACCTGGACAAGGATAGCAGGATGGCCGACGACCTGAGGCAGGGGCTCTTCGACGGTGAGCTGCGCCTTCCGCTCCTGAAGGTCCTCCTTCAGTTGAGCCTGCGCTTCGGCCACGATCGCGCTGAGGGAGACCGGCTGAGGATGCAAGTCGGCGTTACTGAGCCGGCTGTAGGCGAGCAGGTCCTGCATCAGGGTGTCCATGCGTCGAGCGGCCTTGACGATGCGCTGCGCATAGTCCTGCGCGACCGAATCCAGCCGGTTGGCATAGTCTTCCAGCAACGCCTGGGCGAACCCCCGCATGGCACGGAGCGGCGCGCGCAGATCGTGAGAGACGGAGTAGGAAAAGGTTTCCAGCTCCGCGTTGACCGCCGCAAGTTCTTGGTTGGCTCGGCGGATTTCTTCTTCAGCCTGTTTGTGCTCGGTGATATCGCGGGCGATCCTGGAGGCTCCAATGATCTGTCCCCTTGCATCCTTGATCGGAGAGATGGTCAAAGAGACGTGGATCTCCCGGCCATCTTTCCGCCGCCGAACGGTTTCGTAGTGCTCGACGCGCTCGCCTTGCTTGAGTCGTTCGATGATCTCTGGTTCTTCATCGGCGCGGCCCGGAGGGATCAAGACCGTCACCGGCTTGCCGATTATTTCCTCGGCCGAGTAGCCGAAGATACGCTCCGCGCCCCTGTTCCAACTGACGACGATGCCATCCAGGGTCTTGTCGATGATCGCGTCATCCGAGGAGCCAACGATGGCCGCGAGCCGGGCACTCGCTTCTTCGGCCCTCTTCCGCTCGGTGATGTCGGTAAAGGTCACGACTGCGCCCTTGATCACCCCGCCGTCAATGATTGGATAGGTCGAATAGTGCACAGGAAAGCTATTTCCATCTCGCCGCCAAAAGATCTCGTTATCAACCTGGCAGGCTCGACCGCTCCTGAACGAATTGTAGATCGGAGACGCTTCAGCGGGGTAGGGCGAACCATCCAATCGGGAATGATGATGGACCTGATGCATGAGTTTGCCGTACAGCTCTTCTGGGCGATAACCGAGCGTCGTCGCGCCAGCCTTGTTGATGAACGTGCAGCGTCCTTGCAAGTCGATTCCATAGACGCCCTCGCCCGTTGATTCCAGGAGCAATCGAAACTGGTCATTTAGCCTCTTCCACTCCTCTTCGGCCTGCTTGCGCAGGGTGATATCCCGGAGCAGCCACCGCAGTTGGATCGCTGTCCCAGGCAGAGCCTGCGCCATGGCAACTTTCAGGGCAACAGAGAGGGGAGGTCTCCCGTGTGGGTTGAGATGGAGCTCCCACTCCCTGATCCTCTTGTCACCCTGTACCTGGGAGAGGTGGGCCCGAAAGGTCTTGCGCTCCGCACCAGTCAGATACAACGCAAAGGGTTTCCCCAGCAGCCAGTGCTGCGGGATATTGAGCATGGCCGATGCCGCACGGTTGGCCTCGCGGATGATTCCCGCTGCATCCGTGACCACATAGCCGTCCGGAGCAAATTCAAACAGGTCTTTGTAGCGTTCGCGTTCCGCTTCAATGGACTGGCGCGCTGTGGCCAACTCCTCGTTCTGCGCGCGGAGTTCCTCTTCGGCGACCTGAAGTTCCTCGATCACGGCCCCCACCATGTTCATGGAAGCTTCATCCGGCCCTATCGTTTCCACCGGAAGCCTCTCCTCCGCCGACAGCCTCCCCGCACGCGGTTCCGGCGCCTGGGGGCGCTTGAGCCTGCCCATTCTCGAATTGGAATGCGTCTCCTTGTTCATGGCGCCGTCTCTTCCATCACGACGATCACCCCTTAGATCTCACGCTCGGGGCTGAACAGCGGCGAGTAGGTGACCTGGCAGCGAACGCGTTTCCCTCGACCAGGAGTTCCAACTGATCGTGCGCATTCCGCAGCGCTTCCTCCGCCTCCTTGTGCTGCCGGATGAGGAATGTTGTGATCCAGAGCACCACCACTGCAAGGATCGGTTGAAAGCTGCCGGTTTCCACTGAGATGCCGGGTGAAGTGTGGATGAAACCGACCATGATCAGTGCCATGCAGACTGTCGAGAGGGGAATCAGGTACTGCCGGTGTGAGAACCAGAACGTAAGAAACAGGGGCAAGAAATACAGCAACCGGACGACCCGTCCCAGCGGCGAGAGCAGGTCCAGGAGGAAGATTCCCGTGATCAGGACCCCCGTCAGCGGGAGAATGAGCGGAAGGAATTCTGAGAGCTTCACTGCAACGTCGCTCGGAAGCGGGGCGTACATCGTTCAACTCTCTGACGGCGTAGAACGCAGCCCATACGTATTGATACATTGACGCTATGCCCCGATATGTTCTTTGTCAAGAAAACTCGCTTATTCTGCAGTTGGCAGGCATGCTTCTTTCTCAGCATTGCCCAATGACGGTTGACGAGTGACGACGCCGCGTGTTTCTGTGGAGAATCAGGAGGATTACGAGAGGGCTTTCCGGATCTCGGCGGCAGTCTTGGCATCCACGCCGGACGCGGAGCTGGGAACCCCTGCCCCAGGCTCGACGTTGATGGCCCCCCCACAGCCCTCTATACCGTGAACGACAGGCCGAGTCGTTGCCCGCTTTCCACAAGCGCGGATCAGTGCGTGGAATCTGACACCGGGACCTGGTACCCATCGAGCATCTTGCGCACGGTTCTGGCCACGGCCCCAGGGGTGAAGGGTTTGGGGAGGAAATCCACGCCGTTCGCCACCACGCCGTGACGGAGGACCGCATCGTCTGTGTAGCCAGACATGTAGAGGACTTTTACGTCTGGTCGCACGAGCAGGAGGCGTTCGCTCACTTCACGACCGTTCATCTGGGGCATGACCACATCGGTCAGGAGCAGGTGGATCGGGCCCTGGTATCGCTGACTAATGGCCAGCGCTTCCTTGCCGTTCCGGGCCTCCAGGACTGTATAGCCGTGCGTACGAAGCGTGTCACACACGAGCGTGAGCACCCCCGGTTCATCTTCCGCGATGAGGACCGTCTCGGAGCCGTCCGGTATGCTCCTGGGAGGCGTCTCCGATTGGTCGATGTCGAGTGGGGCCTCCACTCGCGGCAGGTAGACCTTGAACGTCGCCCCCCGTCCTGGCACGCTCTCGACGCTGATGAAACCCCCGCTCTGTTTGACGATACCGTAGACGGTGGAGAGCCCCAATCCGGTCCCCTTGTCCTTTGGCTTGGTGGTAAAGAAGGGTTCGAAGATGTGGGCTCGGGTGTTCGCATCCATGCCGATTCCGGTGTCGCTGACTGTCAGCATGACGTGCTTGCCCACCTGAGCTTCGAACTGCTGCTGGGCTTGGGCCTCCTCCAGCTCGGCATTGTGGGTCTCAAGGGTTAGACGCCCGCCCTGCGGCATGGCGTCCTGCGCGTTCATGGCCAGGTTGATAATGACCTGCTCGAGCTGGCTCGGATCGGCTTTCACATGGCCCAGGGACGGGTTAAGGAGGGTCACCAACTCTATATTCGCGCCGAGCAGTGGACGCAGCATCTGCTCGATGCTGGCGACGACGGCGTTGAGATCCAGGACCTTGGGGCGCAGCATCTGCCGTCGGCTGAAGGCCAAGAGCTTGGTTGTGAGGCTGGCCGCGCGCTTGGCGGCGAGCCGAATCTGCTCCATGCTCAGACGCTGGTCCTCACCGAGCGACATGGTCTCGACCAGGAGGTCACTATGACCCGCAATGATCGTGAGCATGTTATTGAAGTCGTGGGCGACGCCGCCGGCGAGTTGCCCGACTGCCTCCATCTTTTGAGTCTGACGGAGGTGCTCCTCGAGCTGCTTGCGCTCGGAGATGTTACGCAGGACGACCTGCATCGCGGTGAAACCATGATAGGTAAAGGGGGCTGCAGCGATCTCGACCGCAACCTCTGTTCCATCAAGGCGGATGATCTGTTCCTCCATGAGTGGGACCGACTCTCCTCGTTCCAGTAACCGTCGAATCTTTCCCGTTGTCATGGAGTCATACTCGGGATGGAAAAAGTCGAACGGGGATCTGCCAATGACCTGGTCCGGGCTGGTGGCGCCCAGGAGCTGGAACCCTGTAGGGTTCATGAAGACAATCCGGTCCTGCTTGGCGATAAAGATGGCATCAGGAGACACTTCCACGAGCCGCCGGTACCGTTCTTCACTTTCCCGGAGCGCCTCCTCCGCCCGCTTACGCTCCTTGATGTGAGTGAGCAGGGCCGTTTTCTCATGTGTCAACTTGCGCGCGGCCTCATTCGTGACCCCGTAGAAGATTGCCAGGATCAGCAGGATCGGGATCTGCAAGAGATGGCCCTCGCCGAACGAGTCCATCTCGGTCAGCTCCATATAGAGGACCACCCCGTACGCGCTGCACAGGAGAACCGACAATCCGATCATTTGTTCGAGCGTCGGGGCAAATGCCGCGATCAGCATGATCAGGAAGTAGGTGACATAGAGATTAGAGCTGGCTTGACCCGACAGATAGATGATGGCAGTCGTCACCAGCGTGTCGCCCATGACCAGGGCGCTCGCGAGCCACTTGGTCGTCCAGATGTGAGCCGGCAGCAGGGCCAGGCCGACGATGGAGCCGATGAGTCCCAGGGCAATGAGTTGAACGGCTCCACTTGGCAACAGGGCTCCTCGGCTGAACAGCAGTTGATACGCGAGCACGATCGCGACGAGGCTATGCAGGAGGACAAGGTGGTAGCGATTGGGAGTCCCTGTGGGGGCTGCGCCTGGCGAG
>Ga0209058_1004712_pt1 | contig 10805 bp, 6 predicted proteins | sample GraSoiAngelo_147_FD_185904 | JGI IMG/M metagenome (GOLD analysis project Ga0209058, IMG submission 185904) | Grasslands soil microbial communities from the Angelo Coastal Reserve, California, USA - 14_1009_05_40cm (SPAdes) (version 2) | ecosystem: Environmental > Terrestrial > Soil > Grasslands ... | reverse complement strand
TGGTCGCGACCGGCGTCCGGAACCGGGTGCTGGACGTGCCTGGGGCCGGACTCGACGGGGTGCTGCAACTCCGGAGGATCCCGGACGCCGACGCGATCCGTGCCCGGGCTCTCGGCGCGAGCAGGGTCGTGATCGTGGGGATGGGGTTCATCGGGGCGGAGGTCGCGGCATCGCTCCGACAGCTCGGCGTCGAGGTGACGATCGTCGAGCTGTTCGGAACCGCGCTCTTCCGGATCCTCGGCACGCGGATCGGCAGCGTGGTGGAGCTGATCCATCGTGACCACGGGGTGGAGCTCGTCTTCGGGGACGACGTCGAGCGGTTCGAAGGGTCGGGTCGCGTCGAGCGCGTGATCACCCGGCGGGGACGTTCGATCGCGTGCGACCTGGTCGTGGTGGGGATCGGTACGGAGCCGAACGTCGAGGTGATGGCGGGGGAAGGGCTGGACGAGCCCGGCGGCATCCGCGTCGATGCGGTCCTCCGAACCGAGTTCCCGAACGTGTTCGCGGCGGGCGATGTCGCGACCCACGACCATCCGGTCTTCGGGAAGATCCGCGTGGAGCACTTCGACAACGCGATCAAGATGGGCGAGCACGTGGCCGGCGCGATGCTCGGCTCCGACGCTCCGTTCGACGACCCGCACTGGTTCTGGTCGGATCAGTACGACTCCGAGATCCAGATGGGAGGGGTCTCGCTCACGGACGACATGGTGCTCCGAGGGTCGCTGGACGAGCGTCGGTTCTGCGCTTTCTTCCTCGATCCGGCCGGGGTCCTGCGGGCGTGCGTGAGCCTCGACTGGCCCCGCGACGTGCGGCGGGCACTTCCGTTGATCCGCCGCGAGGTGGCGCCGGATCGAGCGGCGCTGCTCGACCCTGGGGTCGATCTGCGCACGCTCGATCCGGCGCGCGCCTGACCGATCGGCTCAGTCGGTCGTGAGCTGGGCGGTCACCTCATCCGGGGACCCCTCCGCGTCGATCACCCCGTCTCGGAACAGGATCACGCGGCTCGCGTAGCGGAGCGCCTCGGGGTTGTGCGTCGCCGCGAGCACGGCGCCGTCCCGGACCACGACCTCCCACAGCGCGGACAAGATCAGATCGGCGTTCTCGCTGTCCACCTCGGCGATCGGTTCGTCGGCCAGGATCACGGCCGGCTCGACCACGAGGGCACGGGCGACCGCGACGCGCTGCTGCTGGCCGCCCGAGAGCTCGAATGTCCGATGGTTCAGCCGGTGCCCGAGATCGAGGCGATCGAGCCATCCGGTCGCCCGGGTCCTCGCTTCATCCAAAGGGGTTCCGGCGATGCGGAGCGGGAGCTCCACGTTCTCGACCGCGGTGAGCGACGGCAGGAGACCGTAGGACTGGAAGATGACGCTCATCTCGGTCCGCCGGACGGCGAGGAGCTCGTCGCGTGTGAGCCGATCGAACGGCGTGTCCCGCCACCGAACCTCACCCTCGTCGGGAGGGTCGAAGCCCGCCAGCATCCCGAGGAACGAGGTCTTGCCCGATCCGCTCGGACCCATCAAGAGCGTGAAGTCCCGCGACCGAAGCTCGAGCGAGGCGTGGCGGACCGCGACGACCTCCACCGTCCCCGGATAGGTCCGGGAGACCCCGAGCGCCTCCAGCAACGGTCTCGGATCACTCACGGCCACGCTCCAGCCGGCGTCGGATGACGACCTCGTCCTCGGCGACGTCGGCCTCGAGCTCTGCGTCGGCGAAGCCCATCGCCACGTCCGGAGGGAGCCGCACCGCGCCGTCTGGTCCCAGCGGCGCGAGCGGGATCCCCGGATGGCGGAACCTGCCGTCGCGGAGGTGGACCATGCGGTCGGCATGCCGAGCCGCGAGCAGGTCGTGCGTCGCCATCACGACCGTGGCGCCCAACTCCCGGCTGACGTTGCGGAACACCTCCAGGACTCGCGCGGCCGCCTCGCCGTCCAGCTCGGCCGTCGGTTCGTCGGCCAGGAGCAGCGCGGGGTCGTTCGCGAGCGCGACAGCGATCGCCGTGCGCTGTTGCTCGCCTCCCGAGAGCGCGACCGGACGGTGCCGGCTTCGATGCGCCAGTCCCACGATCGAGAGCAGCGCGCCGGTATCGGGCGGCGCGCTCCCGTCGGGACGCACCCGCTCGACCCGGCCACCGATCGATCGCGGAAGGCGAACGTTCTGTGCGGCGGTCAGGTAGGGCACGAGGTTGCGAGCAGCTCCCTGCCACACGAACCCGACCCGTTCCGCGCGGAACCGGGTGCGCTCGAGATCGGTCAACAGCGCGAGGTCCTGTCCGTCGATCTCCGCGATGCCCGCGGATGCCTGATCGAGCCCGCCGAGCAGGTGCAGGATCGTCGACTTCCCGGTCCCGCTCGGCCCGACGATCGCGACGAACTCCCCGGGCTGGATCTCGAGATCGACGCCGGCCAGGGCGACGACCCCCGTGTCGCCGATGTGGTGGACCTTGTAGACGCGGTGGAGTCGAACGTACGCGCCGGCGCTGTCGGGTCGATCCCTCGCCCACGTCGTGGATCGCTCGTCCCGCATCCAGGTCATTCGGGATCGCCCCGCAGAACGGCGCTGATCGACGAGCGCAGCAGCGCGCGGGTCGCCGTCACGGCCGCGACGGTGGCTGCGACCGCGATCACGATCAACGCGACGATCAACGCGGCCACGTCGATCACGATCACGGGCGCTGGGAACGACGTGGAGACGGTCCGGAGCAGCGGCGCCGTGGCCAGCCGGACCACGACATCGCCGAGGAGCACGCCAGCGATCGAGGCCACACCGATCAGGGCGAACTGCTCGCGGGCGATCGTGCCCCGCAGCGCCGGCGCCCCGGCCCCCATCGCGCGGAGCGATGCGAACTCGAAGTCACGGCGGCGCTGTGCGAAGTACAGCGTCGCCGTGACGCCCGCGATCACGAGACCGAGCCCCGCGATCGCGGCCGCCGCGTCGAGACCTACCGCCAGACTCTCCGGTGCTTCATCGAGCCGGCCCTCGATCGTCCGTGCGGATAGCAGGTCGATCACCGGGAACCCCGCCGCTTGGATCGCCGCGGTCGGATCCGTGTCGCCGTGCGTCCAGACCTCGTTCACCCGACCTCCTTGCCCCGGCACCGCGCCCTGGAGCTCGAACAGGGCCGGCCCCGAGACCACGATGAACGGCGTCCCGGGCGCGATCCCGGGGAACGATGTCGCCGTGCCGACCCGCTGGATCGGGAGGGTCCGGTCGCCGATCCGGAGCTGCATCGTCGTGGGTTCTTGCTGCGCGATGTCCGAGGACATGATGGCGGGAACGGCCACCGGCTTGGGCTCGATCGCGACGAGCGCCGAGCCGATCGCGAACGAGGCCGTGAACGTCCATCCGCCCGAGGCCGGCGTGATCCGACCGCCGGCCCCGAGCGATCCGATCGGCGCCCAGCCGGCGAGTGACATGGGAGCGCCGTCCAGTCGCACCCCGGTCATCATCAGGAGCATGCGCCTCGTATGGGTCGTGGTCGACGGAGCCTCGAAGGTGAGGGAGAGCAGGCTGGTTCCACCCGAGACGTCGAGAGCATACGGGTGCGATCCCTCGGCCAGGGTGAGCGGCTCGGTGCTAGTGAACGATCCATCCGGTCGCCGGAGCGCCGCGCGAAGCTCGAGGCCCGCCGCGCCGCGGGGGCTGTCGATGGTCAGCTCCACGGTCCGCGAGCCCTGGGGGAGCGTCATCCCCTCGGCTGGCGCCGCGAGGCGACCGAGCAACCCCTCGAAGGACTCGGCGGCGAAGTCGGCTCGCCACCATGCGGCCTGCTGGAAGGTCGCCGGGTCCACCGCCAGCCCTTCGGGTGGGGTCGAGTACGTCCCCGTGAATCCGTCGGGTTGGACGCGTTCGACGTCGGCCATGCCGGGCGGCAACGTCCGGTCGAACGCGTTCGACCCGTCGGGTGGGATCCCCACGGTCGCCACCCAGTCGGCGCCGGCGAACGCGTGCGCCGCGTCCTCGTGGTTCTGCAGGGTCGTCGCGCGGTAGGTCGTCGAGACGAACAGCAGCCCGGTGGCGAGCACCACCAGGACCGCCGACGCGAAGACGACGCCGGGTGTTCGCCCGAGCCGGCGGCCCGCCAGGTACGTCGAGAGCCGTCGGGACCGCCCGATCCTGCCGTCGAGCGAACCGAGCCCCCACGACAGCAAGCGGACGACGAGGAAGGACGCGCCGAGGATCACGAGCGTCGGCCCGAAGAGCAGGAGCGGGTCGATCGATCCCTGGCCGGCGGTGGCGGGCGCCAGCGCTTCCCCGTTGCGGAGCTGCGCGAGTGCGAACAGTCCCACCGGCAAGACGATGAGCTCGACGGGGGCTCGGGCCAACGTGGGGCGCGTCTCCCGGGACGTCTGTCGTCGCTCGGCGATGATCGTTCGACGGACCGCCGGGATCGACGGCAACCAGAGCACGAGCGCACCCGCAGCGGCCGCCGCCGCGCCGAACAGGACCGAGCTCAGCGAGACGGTGATGGGGAACCCCGCCTCCCCCGGCCGCGGACCGTTCGTGAGACCTGCGAAGCGGGAGAGCAGGGCGCCGATCGCGATGCCGATCGGGAGGGCGAACGCCGCGGCGAGCAGCGCCTGGAGCCCTTGTGCCAGGAGCAACGTCCTCGTCGTGAACCCACGAGAGTGCAGGACGGCGAGCTCGAACGACTGCCGGGAGACGAACAACACCCCGACGCCCGCGAGCACGACGAGGGTGACCACGAGGATCTGCAGGAGGACGAGCAGGATCGGCACGCGAAGATCGGAGACCGAACGCTGAACCCCCGCGATCAAGATCTGGATCCCGCTGGAGACGTGCGGAGGTTGCTGCTGGACGATCAACCGGTGATCGATCTCGGTCGAGAACTGCACGTAGGCGTCCGGCAGGTTCAAGGCGTCCGGATACGTGATGCCGGCGAGCGAGAGGTAGAGATCCCACGCGAAGTGGGTCGACAGGCCGAGCTGGGTAGCGAGCGTCAGTGCCGTCGGCTGGTCGACGAGCACCGGAACGGGGTCCATGGAATCGCCCTGCGGGAACGGTGTGTCCTCCCCGAACCAGAACGCGTCCGTTCGAGCGGGTGGATCGAAGATCCCTGACACCTGAACCGTCCGCTGCTCGTTCGTCGGGCCCAGGACCTCGAGCCGATCTCCGAGCTTGATGCCGGAGAGCTGAGCGAGGCCGATGGGCACCGCAACCTGCCCGGTGCCGGGAGCCGTTCCCGAGCGGTAGGCCAGATGCGCGCCGCCGCCCGCGCGGAAGAGCATCGGAACGGAGCCCCCGCTGGGCCCGATGCGGACGGTCGCCTCCCCCTGGGGGACGATCGTTCGCACCGGAAGCAGGGAGGACAGCGCCCGCACCTGTCGATCGGCCGAGGCCCAGTGGAAGGAGGAGCCGCCGTAGAGGTCCACGCGAACGTTGGCGACAGGGACGCTGGCGGTGGCGATCGCCGACGCCAGGATGGAGTTGCGGGCCGCGTCCGTGTAGATGGGACCGGACGCCATCACGCCCACGCTGAAGGCGAGCGTCAGCACGACGCCCAGCGCCAGCAGGCGCTGAGCGACCAAGCGTCGGAACAGGAATCGGAGCATCGCCATCCGTGGCCCTCGCCGGACTATACGGAGGTGGTTCGGCGCACGGTTGCTGGGTGGCCGGCGCGGAACCGACTGTTAGGCTGGGCGAGCCGCGCCGCCCGACCCGATCGAGGAGTGATACCCGTGGACAGGCCCGAGATCATCCTCGCGCCCGGACCGACTCCGATCCCGCCGGAGGTCCTCCTCGCGCAGGGAGGTCCGCTCGTGTATCACCGGGGTCCCGGGTTCGGCGGGCTGATGCGTGACGTGACGGCGCGGCTGCGGACGCTCTACCGCGCCGAGCGCGCGCGGATCCTGCTCCTGACCGCGAGCGGAACGGGCGGCCTCGAATCCGCGATCCAGAACTGCTTCTCGCCCGGTGACGAGGTGTTCGTCCCGCTCGCGGGGTTCTTCGCGGAGCGGTGGGCACGGCTCGCGGATGCGTTCCGACTGACCGTGCACCCGCTGGAGGAGGAGTGGGGAACGCGGCTCGATCCGGACAGGGTCGCGGACGCGCTCGCTCGCGATCCCGGGATCAAGGGCGTGCTCCTCACGCACTCGGAGACGTCGACCGGCGTGATCCAACCGGTCCGCGAACTCGCACGGGTATCCCGGGAAGCCGGCGCGATGGTGCTCGTCGACGTGGTGAGCAGCCTCGGCGCGGTGCCGTTCGCGTTCGATGAATGGGGGATCGACGTGGCGATCGGCGGCTCGCAGAAGGCCCTCTCCGCCAGCCCCGGGATCTCGTTCGTGGCGATCAGCGATCGCGCATGGGGAGCGGCCCAGGGAGCCGAGAACCCGCGCTTCTACTTCGATTGGCGCGAGTATCAGCGGTTCGCGGAGCTCCCTGATCCAGAGAACCCCTGGACACCGGCGATCAGCGTGATGCAGGGGCTGCACGCGGCGCTGGAGCTGTACTTCCAGGACGGCGTGGACGCCGCACTGCTGCGGCACCAGCGCCTCAGCCGAGCCGTGAAAGAAGGCGTTCGTGCCCTCGGTCTCGATCTGTTCGGCGAGGGGCTCGATGACAACTGGACGGTGACGGCGATCCGAGCACCGGAGGGCATCAGCGCAGACACGATCTGCGACCGGATACGGTCGGATCTCGGAGTCGTGCTCGCGCCGGGACAAGGTCCGCTCAAAGGGAAGGTCTTCCGGATCGGGCACTTCGGGTACGTGAGCGAGCTGGACATCATCCGTGGCCTCGCGGCGCTGGAGATGACGCTCGAACGCCTCGACCACCCGGTGAAACGCGGGGCCGCGGTCGCCGCCGCCGAGCAGGTGTTCCAGGAGGCACACTGACCGTGCGGGTGCTCGTCACGGAGCAGCTCAGCGACCAGGGTCTCGAGCTCCTCCGGAAGGACTTCCAGGTCGATGTCCGGACGGACCTCGCGACGGGGCCGCTGGAGTCGGAGATCGGGCCCTACGACGCGCTGATCATCCGGAGCGCGACCCGGGTGACGGAGGCGGTGCTGGCTGCCGCCACGAACCTCAAGGTCGTCGCGCGCGCCGGGATCGGGCTGGACAACGTCGACGTCGACGCGGCCACCCGGCGGGGGGTCATGGTGGTGAACGCGCCCCAATCCAACATCATCAGCGCCGCCGAGCAGACGCTGGCGCTCCTGTTGGCGCAGGCGCGCAACGTGCCGCAAGCGCATTCGGACCTCATCGTCGGCCGGTGGGAGCGGTCGCGGTGGGAAGGCGTCGAGCTCGCCGGCAAGACGATCGGGCTCGTGGGCCTCGGGCGGGTGGGGTCGCTCGTCGCCGCACGCTCGGCCGGGTTCGGGATGCGGGTGATCGCGTTCGATCCGTACGTGAGCGTCGATCGCGCGAAGGAGATGGGCGTCGAGATGATGCCGACCCTCGAGGCGCTCCTGGTGCAATCGGACTTCGTGACGATCCATCTGCCGCGCACGCCTGAGACGGAGGGGTTGATCGGAGCGAAGGAGCTCCGCATGATGAAGCCCGGCGCGCGTCTCGTGAACACGGCTCGAGGGGGCATCGTCGATGAGGAGGCGCTGGCCAAGGCTCTCGAGGACGGCCACCTCGCGGGCGCGGCCCTGGACGTGTTCGCCGTCGAGCCCACCACCGATTCCCCGCTGTTCGGGATGAGCAACGTCGTCGTCGCCCCGCACCTGGGCGCGGCCACGCGCGAGGCGCAGGACAAGGCCGGCACCACGGTGGCCGAGATGGTTCGGCTCGCGCTGAAAGGTGAGTTCGTGCCGTACGCGGTGAACGTGTCGGCCGGTGCCGAGGTGTCCGAGATCGTCCGTCCGTTCGTCCCGCTGGCCGAACGGCTCGGTTCGCTCACCGCGGGGCTCGCGCAGGGCGGGGTCCGGAGCGTCGTCGCTTCCTACCTGGGGAGGATCGCGGAGCACGATACCCGCGTCCTCACGCTCGCGATCCTGAAGGGGATCCTCGGCCGGTCGGTCAACGAGCCGGTGTCCTTCGTCAACGCGCCGATGCTCGCGCGTGACCGGGGCGTCACGGTCAGCGAGATGCGCTCCACGGTGAGCCAGGACTACGTCAGCCTCGTCTCGATCCGCGCGGAGACCGACGAGGGGCCCGCCAGCGTGGAGGGCACGATCGTGACCCGCAACGCCGAACGCATCACGAACGTGAACGACTTCGACATCGAGATCGCGCCCGCGCCACGGATGGTGTTCTTCAACTACGTGGATCGACCGGGCATCATCGGCAAGGTGGGCACCATCCTCGGTGAGCACTCGATCAACATCGCGACGATGGACGTCGGGCGGAAGCCCGAGGGGCAGGGGATGGAGGCGCTGATGTGCGTGACCGTCGACTCCGACGTTCCTCCGGAGGTCCTCGAGCACATCGCCGTGGCGATCGAAGCCAAGCGCATCCGCCCGGTGACGCTGCCCGATTGAGCGCTCCCGATCCACGGTCGGACACGAGCTCATGACCCTGGGTCCTCGGTGCCAAGACGGTATCTGCTAGCCTGCATGGGCTATGGAGCAGATGGTGATCACCGCAGGAGATGCGGGCGGACGCTGAGTCCCCCGCGCGCCACGTCGCACCCCTGCCGTCGCCCGATCACCTCTCCGGAACCACTTCTCGAGGAGCCGCTCCATGAGCACCCGTCAACGATCCGCACGCACCAGGATCCGTCGTCTCGCCGTCGGTCGATTGATCTCGATCACCGGCGGTGCGGCCGCATACACGGCCCTCAACTTCACGGTCTGGGACCGCACGCATTCGCCGAGCGTGCAGGCGTTGTCGCTGCTCCTCACCTTCGGGGTCGCGGGACTGCTCGGCTCGTTCGCGGGTGCGTTGGGGGACCGCTTCGATCGCAGGAAGGTGATGATCTGGTCCGAGGCGATCTCGGCTGCGTTCTTCCTGGCGATGGTGTTCGTCCATGCTCCCGTGACCTTGATCGTCCTCGCCTTCGGATCGGCGATCGCGGAGCTGCCGTTCTTGTCCTCATCGCGAGCGGCGATCCCGAACCTGGTGGAGTCCGATGAGCAGATCTCCTGGGCGAACGGCCTCGTTACGATGGGCGTGCACGCCGGCATCGCGGTCGGCCCCCTCCTCGGTGGTCTCCTCCTGCTCCTCCCGTTCCGCGAGTCCGGCGTCTTCGCGCTCAACGCGGTCACCTTCGGCGTGTCGCTCGTCCTGACGCTTACGGTCCACGGGAACTTCCAGGAGGACCGGTCGACGGAACGGGCCGCTTCGACCGATCACGACCGGGGCATCCTCGCCGGGCTCGCGTTCCTCTGGCGTGAGTCGGTCCTGCGGCGACTGGCGATCGCCTGGTTCGTGTTCGTACTCGGCATGGGGATGAGCATGGTGGCGGACGCGCCGCTGGCGGAGTCCTTCAAGACGGGATCGATCGGCTTCGCGCTGCTCATCACGTGCTGGGGGACCGGATCGGTCCTCGGCGCGGCCTGCGGACGGTTCATGAAGTCGCGGACGGAGCCGGTGTGGCTGGCGATCGCGTCCTTCGGGATCGCGATAGCGGCGTTCGGCGTGGGATGGGCACCGGTATTCCCGGTTGCCCTCGTGTGCCTGCTGATCATGGGCACGAGCGACGGCATCACGATGGTCGCGGAGAACGGGATCATGCAACGCCGGACGCCCGACGCGCTGCGGAGCCGCACGATGGCGGCATTCGATGCGGTTCTGTCATGCGGCCTAGCGATCGCGTACATCCTGGCCGGGCCGGTGCTGCGCACCTTCGGACCGCAGCCGGTGTATCGGATCGGCGGCGCGACCGCCCTGCTCGCCGCGCTCATGCTCTCGCCGTTGCTTCGGCTCCGGCGCGAGCCTGAGGTCGAGCCGGACGTCGAAGCGGAAGCCGAAGCGGAAGCCGAAGCGGAAGCAGGCCCCGCCGCGCCCCGGTTCGCGTCGGCGGAGTCCATGGAGGGCGAGCCCGTCGGGGTCCTGAGCGCGACGTCCGATCGTCCTTCCGTCTGAACGGCGTTCGATAACGAGCTGACGACGTTCGGTCGTATCGTCGTCGCATGTCGACCGAGGGCCGCTTCGACGTGATCGTCGTCGGCGGAGGACACAACGGGCTCGTCGCAGCCGCGTACCTCGCGAGGAACGGTGCGCGGCCGCTCGTCCTCGAGGCACGACACAAGACCGGTGGGGCGGCCGACACCATGGCGCCCTGGCCCGAGGCACCGGGGTTCAAGGTCACGACCCTCAGCTACGTGATGAGCCTGATGCCGGACACGATCCTCCGCGATCTCCGGTTGGAGCGCCACGGCTATCGGGGGATCCCGGTCGGGCCGTACTTCGTCCCGTTCCCGGACGGACGCAGCATCATCCAGTCGGACGACGCCAAGGCCGACCACGACGAGTTCGCGAAGTTCTCGAAACGCGACGCGGACGCGTTGGAGCGATGGGAAGCGTGGATCGGTGGCCTCGCGGATGTGCTCGGGCCGCTGTTGATGCGGACGCCGCCTCGACTGGGCTCTCGGTCACTCGGCGACGTGAAGGAGCAGCTCACGCTCGCCTGGCGCCACCGGGGACTCGGCGTGCGCGGGGTGGCGGATCTGACGCGCCTGATGACGATGTCGGTCGCCGACATCGTCGATCGGTTCTTCGAGTCGGAACAGGTGAAGACGGTGATGGCGCTGAACGGTCTGATCGGGACCTGGGCAGGTCCGTACGAACCGGGGACCGGGTACGTGATGGCGCATCATTCGATCGGCGATGTCGGCGGGGGGCGCCTCGGATCGTGGGCGACGCCGATCGGGGGGATGGGCGCCGTCGCGGCGGCGCTCG
>Ga0209058_1004708_pt1 | contig 10809 bp, 10 predicted proteins | sample GraSoiAngelo_147_FD_185904 | JGI IMG/M metagenome (GOLD analysis project Ga0209058, IMG submission 185904) | Grasslands soil microbial communities from the Angelo Coastal Reserve, California, USA - 14_1009_05_40cm (SPAdes) (version 2) | ecosystem: Environmental > Terrestrial > Soil > Grasslands ... | reverse complement strand
ACGCCGGGTTTGCTCGTTTTTAGTTTCGTTTCGCGCACGTACTTCGCTGGGCCTAGCATTTCCGCCACTAGCTCGGGCGTGATCACGGCGTGTTCGGTTTTTCCGCGCGCGACCTGCGATGCAATGCCACGACAAACAGACGCGATTTGGCGTTCGAGTTCACGGACACCAGCTTCATGCGTGTAATCGTTGATGATGTGGCGGATCGCTTCTTCCTGCCACTCGCATTGCTCGGGTTTAAGCCCGTTCTCTTCCAACTGCCGCCTGACCAGATACCGTTTCGCGATCTCGACTTTCTCGCGCTCGGTGTAACCGGGCAGTGAAATCACCTCAATCCGGTCGCGCAATGGTTCGGGGACGCCGTCAATGTAATTTGCGGTGCCGATGAAAATCACCTGCGAAAGGTCGAACGGCACGTCGAGATAACGATCGACAAATGTATTGTTTTGCCGTGGGTCGAGCACTTCGAGCAACGCGCTGGCCGGATCGCCGCGAAAATCCGCGCCGATCTTGTCGATTTCATCGAGCATGAAAACCGGATTGCGCGTGCCGGCGCGGCGCAGTTCCTGGATGATTCGGCCTGGCATTGAGCCAATGTATGTGCGGCGGTGACCGCGGATTTCTGCCTCGTCGCGCATCCCGCCGAGGCTGATCCGGACAAATTTGCGGCCGAGCGCGTCGGCAATTGATTGGCCGAGACTGGTTTTGCCAACGCCGGGCGGGCCGAGAAAACAGAGGATCGCGCCGTGCCCTTGCGGATTGAGTTTGCGCACGGCCAGATATTCGATGAGCCGCTTTTTCACCTTTTCGAGATCGTAATGATCGCGATCGAGAATCTGCTGCGCTTGATCGAGATCGAGATTGTCCTGGCTCAATTTATTCCATGGCAAATCGGCAATGATCTCGACGTAACTAACGATGACGGAAAATTCCGGGCTGGCCGACGGAATAAAATCAAGCCGCTTCAATTCGCGCTCGGCCTGCTTCATCACTTCGGCGGGCGGCTTGGCTTCCTCGAGTCGCGCGCGCAATTGCTGCGCCTGTTCTTCGCTGCCAGCCTCGCCTTCGCCCAGCTCATGCTGGATCGCCTTGATTTGCGAACGCAGGTACGCGCGCCGCTGCGCATCGGAAAACTGCGAGGCCACATCTTTTTGCAGTTTTTGTTGAATCTCCGCAATTTCGAGCTGCGCCGAGATGTGTTTTTGCACAGCGTGCACGCGCTTTTCAACATCAAGCTCTTCGAGGATCGCCTCTTTCTGGGCGACATCGACGTTGAGATTGGGTGCTAGAAAATCAGCGAGTTGCTCCGCGTTCTCGCTGTTGAGCACCATCAAGCGCGCCTGCTCTGGTGCGTCCGGCGTCAGCTCGAAGAGTCTCGCGGCCGAGTCGCGCAAATTCCGGAATGTCGCCTCCCATTCCTTGCTCTCCGGCGGCGAAACCGATTTGAGCAGGTCGATTTCCGCCCGCAAAAACGGAGAGGTCGCCGCGATTTTGCGCAAGGAAAAGCGGCGCAGTCCTTGCGCGATGACGAGCACATGGTCGTCCGTCTGCCGCAAAAGCTTGAGCACGAGCGCGGCTGTTCCAACCGGGTAAAGATCCCCCGGCTCCGGATCTTCCTTTGCTTCATCGCGCTGCGTCAGCAGACCAATGACCTTCGTTCGTGGCAAAGTGTCATCGAGCAGCTTGATCGATGCTGCCCGCTGGATATTGAGTGGCACAACCGTCCCCGGGAAAACAACAAATCCCCGCACCGGCAAGATCGACAATTCCTCCGGGATCCGCTGCAACCGGCTTTCGTCCGCTCCCGCCGCAATAGTGCTTTCCGTTCCGGGCTTCACTCCGGTGCCGGCCCGCAACGCCGTGATTTGTCCTTTGTTCATGTTTTTTTCAACGGGAGCGAAATCCAGAGCAATCCGTTACGTTGTTCCGCGTGCGCTTTGTCGATCTCTACTTCCGCCGGCATTGGGACTTCGCGTTCGAACGGTCCGTAATCGATCTCCATTGCGAGCAATTGCACGGCGTCCCCCTCCGCGTGGCTCGGCTCCGGCAGCTCGCGCGCGCCTCGAATCACTACCCGTCGCGGTTCCACGGTGAGATCGATGAGCGAGCGAGCGACTCCCGCCAAATCGACGCAAATGCGAACGCAGTTTTCGCAGCGATATGCATTGATTGCCGGCTCCCATGTATGCGGCGCAAATCGCGAGAATCGCGAGCGCGCCAGCTCGGAAGTCACGTCATGCAGCGCGCCGTGCAGCCAGCGCAACTTGATGCTGCTAATCGGGTCCATCAGAATATAAACCTCCACCGCGCACGCTCCGTTTTCAACCGAAGCGCGATCATTAATGCACGACTTGTTGCGCGGAATTTCGCTTGGGTTATGCGACGGGAATTTTCTTCCGGCGCGATTGCGCTCCCGGGCGTTTGGGGAGGGTCAATCGGAGCACGCCTTTCTTGAACTCGGCTTTTGCTTTGGATTCATCGACCTCAGTCGGCAACGGTATGGCGCGCTCGAACGAGCCATAACTACGCTCCATTCGATATTGCCCTTTCTCGTTTTCCTCCCGCTCAGATTTCTTTTCGCCGCGGATCGTAAGCGTTCCATCCTCTAGGCTCACATCGATATCCTTCGCGTCCGCGCCCGGAATTTCGGCACAGACCTTCACTTCCTTGTCCGTCTCGGTCACGTCCACCTGCGGCCAAAAACCGGCAAACGTTTCGCGCGGCGCCAGCCACGGTTGGCCCCAAAAATCGTCAAACACACGGTTGATCTGGTGCCGTAAATAACCAAACGGATCGCCAGCGCGCGTCGCCAGCGTACGTTCTTCGCTCTTTTTCCGTGGAATAATTGCCATAATAAACTCCTTTCCTCCTTAATCTGGTTTGAATGCTTTCCCTTTTCTATTTCGCGGAGAACACCATCTTCGCGTGTTTCTTTTCGATATGGGGCGTATGGGACAACCAGCGTCAAAACCCTGGCCTATTTATCTCTGGTTGCGTGATTACTTGACCTTTCCCGGGCCCCACAACGCGCGGCCGGGCTTGGCGCCCGTGTGCTCGCCATCCTTGATGACTTGCACACCGTTAACGAAAACGTGTTTTACGCCCACGGCGTATTGATGCGGCTTCTCGAACGTCGCGCGATCGGAAATCGTCGCGGGATCGAACACGACCATATCCGCGAACATTCCTTCTTTAATAAAACCGCGATGATCGAGGCCGAGATTAGTGGCGGGCAACCCGCTTAATCGTCGCACCGTTTCGGTCATCGGAATCACTTTCTCGTCCCGGACGTATTTGCCCAGCAACCGCGCGAAATTTCCGTAAGCGCGCGGATGGGGGTTTGATTTCAGGAACACGCCCTCTGGGGCCTGCGAAGCTTCATCCGAGCCGAAGGAAATCCATGGCTTCGCGAGTTCTTTCTTGACGTTCTCTTCCGACATCAAAAAATAAATGCTTTCGATTCGTGACTGATCTTCCGAAATTAAATCCATGATCGTCGTGATGGGATCCTTCCCGCGCATCTTCGCCACTTCGGCAAGCGACTTTCCTGTGAGCGGTTTCAGTTTTTCGGATTTAAACCCAACGAGCAAAATCCTTTCGGGCGAACCTGCCCCAATATAAAGATTCTCCCATTCGTCACTGTCTTTGCTGACTTCCGCGGCAATTTTTTCGCGCGTGGCCGGATCGCACAGCCGCTTGAACAAAGCCGGATAGCCGCCGTCCTCCGTCCACGGCGGCAAACACGCGTCGAGCCCGGTACCCGCCGCGGTATACGAGTACATGTTGGCTGTGATCTTGAGCCCTTCTTTTTGCGCGGCTTCAATTCGTGAAAGTAATTTGTCGAGATTGTCCCAGTTTTGTTTGCCGGCTGCTTTTATATGGTAAACCTCGGCGGGAATTCCCGCTTCCCGGCTGATCCGGACCAGTTCATCAAGGGATTCGAGCAGTCGATTCCCTTCGCTGCGCATGTGGGAGATGTATTTGCCCTGGTATTTCGCCGCGACTTTGCATAGTTCGATCAACTCTTGGGTCTTCGCGTAGAACGCCGGCGGATAAATAAGCGACGTGCCGATGCCGAGCGCACCCGCTTCCATCTCTTTGCGCACGAGTTCGCGCATTTGATCGAGTTGTTCTGGCGTCGGCGGCTTATCTTCGAAACCGATCACGTACTCGCGAATCGTGGTCGCGCCGATGAACGACGCCACGTTGCACGAGACGCCGCGTTTTTCCAGATACTGCAAATACTCCGCCAGCGTGCTCCATTTGATGTCGTATTTAATGTCAGTTTGCTGACGAATCATGTGCTCGAGCACCCGATCGTTGACGGGCCCCATCGATTCGCCCTCGCCCATGATCTCAGTGGTGACCCCCTGCCGGATTTCGCTTTGCGAGCGGCCATCCTGAATCAACGATTGGGTCGACCATGAGAGCATGTTGATGAACCCGGGCGCGACTGCTAGCCCGTTTGCGTCGATAATCGTCTTGGCCTTCGCCGTTTTGAAATCGCCGACACGGACGATCCGATCGCCGCGAATGGCAACATCCACATGTTTCGGTTCGGCGCCGGTTCCATCGTAAACGGTGCCGCCTTTGATGATAACGTCGAAATCTGCAGCACTTGGTGATGGCGACCGATTCTGCGCGAGCGCTTCGACCACGATTGTAAAAAAAACGCCGAGGCAAAAGAGATTGCGCTTCATCGCGCTGATTCAAGAAGCGCCGAGCAATGATGTCGATCTCAAAACGTTTGCCGAAAGGTTAGGTCAAGCAGCACTCTTCCGTCGGTGGCGCACAACACGAATCTGTCGTTGACAAAGTCTCGACACGGCGATCGCGCGCCTTGCACGTTGTGTGTGGCGGTTCGAGCAACACACGCGTCGTGGTTTGATCGTCCGTCATCGAACGAACGTGATATGTCGATGGAAAGAAATTGTCGTCGCCGTACTCAACACGAATTTCGGCATCGAGATCGACCGGAATCAGCCCGCGCACTTTGTCGAAAATCTTTAGGAACTTCGCCGCCGTCATGTACTCATTATCCGCGCGTAAGGGCACCCAAAGTTGCACGATCGTTTCCGGCCAGCGGTTCACCTGGCCGCCGCAATCAACCGTTTCGAATGACGCTGCTTTTAATTCCGTAAGATGATAACCGCTGTGCACAGCGTGGCCGTCAAGATCGGCAAAGATCAACTGGTTACTCGGCGCAGCGCGCAATGTGGAGATGAATTCGGTCGTTTTCATTTGGTTTTGGCTCTCTTCGGTTTTCTTCGACTAATTCTGCAGCAAACTTTGTTGCGTCTCCGCCGCTCGCCATTCATGCGGTCGTCTTTCGCCATCCACTCGCGCAATCCGGTCAGCACATGGCGTATTAGCAGATCGCCATGTTTCGCCCAGCGGTAATGCATCCATTTTCCATCGCGCCGCACTTCCACCAAACCGGCGCGCTTTAGGTGCGCGAGGTGCCGCGACACTTTCGGCTGCACCACGCGCAATGTGTCGGTCAATTCGCAGACGCACGTCTCGCCACACGCCAGTAGATTGAGCAAGCGTAACCGCGTTGGATCAGCCAACGTCTTAAACAGAAACGCCGCCTCGCCATTTCTGTGTGTCCTCATCGAATACATATATATGGATAAACGTATATGTGTCAATGGGATTCCTTCATAACCCGGCGATGGTGTGACTGTCATAGCCGCGCGTTTTTATCGCTCGGCCTAATCGCCGGCGCGGCGCACGACCGAAAGCACCGCGGCGCAATTCCTATTAATCAGGCTTGTTTATGCGAGCAGGTCGCGTCGGAACAGCGCAATGATTCGCCTGTCATTCCGTGCGAAGTCGAGGAATCTCTTATCGTTTCTCTGATTCCTTCAGCAAGTTCAGCAATTCATCTTTCCACAATGGCGCGACGGTATGACTGCCGTGACCGCGGGTCTTGTCGCTCATTGGAATCATGATGGCGCGACCTCGCGGGACGCGCTTGATCTCGCGTTCGAGAATACCGAGCTCGGGCGGGTTGATTAGATCATCGGCGAAATTGACCGCCAAGAGCGGCGCGCGAATTTTTTCGAGATTCGGCTCGGGATCATAATCGTGTGAAGCTTCCAGCGCATAGAGTACGTCATTTGCGTCGTCAGTCTTAATGATTTGCTCGACGAATTTGTCGAGAACTTCATCCGTTTTCGCGAGCGTGGGCGCTTCCTTCTGTCGCAGAACTGGATTGCTGCTCATGAACCAAAGCATCTCGGCGGCGGTGCGCAGGCTCGGCGGTTGCGTTTTGTAATCGCCGTCGCCCCAGGCCGGATCATTGCGGATGGCGTCGATGACGATACGGCGCCATGCACGGTTGCGACCTGAAATCTGTGTCGGCAAACTCGCCAGAGGCATCAGCGAGTCCATGAAATCGGGATGCAATTCGCCCCACAACCAGGTATGCATTCCGCCCATTGATGTTCCCATCACTAGGCGCGCGTGATTCACGCCGAGGCCCTCGGTAAGCAACCGATACTGCGCCTCTACCATGTCCAGATAACCGTAACGCGGAAATTTCGCGTGCATGCCGTCGCTCGGCTTGCTCGATTTGCCGTGGCCGATCGCGTCGGGCAGGATGATGAAAAACTTCGTCGCATCGAGCGGCTGATCTTTCCCAAACAGCTCGCCGGCAAACTCGGGCCGGATAAATTGCGCGCCGCTGCCGGTTGTCCCATGCATGATGAGAACTGCATTCGTCGTTTTGCCCTGCGCATCTTTCTCTAGTTTTCCCAGCGTCCGATAGTGGAGACGCAACTCCGGCAATGTTTCACCTGACGCGAATTTGAAATCGCGAATCGTATAGTCGCCCTCAGTCGGGGCCGGATAGTCGGCGGCCGACCCGAAACTCGCTGCCAAGATGGACAAGAGAAGTGCGAAGATTCGGATTGTTGGATTCATGTTAACGATTTCGTTGACGCTCGGCTTGGATTCGTTTGAGCAGCTCCGTGTGGGTTCGTTCAAGATCGTTAGCAAATTTCACAGTTGCTTGTAGAGCTTCGGGATATATCTCGAACCGTTTTCGCAATTTCTTGGTGGCCGGATCGTAAAAAAAGGAAATGTCCTGGTCGAGATTCGGCACGATCAGTTCGTCGCTTAATTTTTGATAACGCGCCATGCGGCTCAGTCCCCAGCGGATAACCGATTCGTCGTTGCGCAGCGCGGTAAGCGTCTGCAAGTCGAGCAGCTGGATGCCCCCTGATTGCAACATCGTGGCGAAGTCACCCGGGCTGTAGTCCGTGATGAAAACAAACGGATGCAGCAGCGGCATCTCACCGGCGTCGAGCGCGCGTCGAAACTCGGCCGCTTGTCGTTCTTCATTCGCGCGGTTAATTTTTCCGCTCTCGATTCCTTCGCGCAACGTTCGCTCGATGGATGCCAGGATTCGGTCGCGCCGTTCTGCATCCTGCTGATGCTGCTGGTAATTACTGAGCCAGAACGCCGCGTAGACGCCAACGAATACCAGAACTAATTCGGCAACCCAGCCGCAGAAGTGCGAGAAACGTGAGCGTTTTTCAGTTGTTTGACTCATGATTCACGGGAACAATTCAATCAATGAGACAATCGTGGTCCGTCAACAATTTGACCGATTTCGTGGTGGACTCGGTGCAAAACGCACACGCGGACGATGCACCGTTCCGTCATTTAAGATTCGACCGCGTCTTCCCCGACGATTTCTACGTGGAGATGCTGGAAGGGATGCCCGTCACCGAAGATTACCGCGCGATGTCCGGCAAGAGCAAAATGGGCAGCACTCGGCCCGATGGGAAACCGACTCGAACCAAAATCGATCTTTTTCCAGAATACATTCGTCATTTGCCGCTGAAGAACCGTGCGGTGTGGGACGTCGCGGGCCGCGTCCTCCGATCCAAAGAGTTGGAGGCAGTCTTCATGCAGCGACTCGCGCCGGGCTTGGAACGCCGGTTCGGTGCGAACTTTGCAAAGGTGCGAATGTATCCGGTACCGATCCTGACTCGCGACATTCCGGGATATCGCGTCTTCAAACATACGGACAGCCTCTGGAAAGGCATCACGGTGCAACTCTACCTGCCGCCCGACAATTCGACGCCACATATTGGCACCATCTTTCACGAGGTGCTTCCCAATGGAAGGAAGCCGAAGAAGGCACAGATGCCATTTTCGCCTAATACCGGCTATGCGTTTGCAGTTGCCGATAACACATGGCATTCGGCCGACCCCGTGGGGCCGGAAGTGAAGACGCGAGATAGCATTTTGCTGACGTATTTCGTCGATGCCGGGCCGTGGCGATTTGTGCGCAATCGTGGCCGCCGGATCCAAAATCTCATGCTCAACGAGATGCGCAATTTGAAGCGCAAGTAGGCTTCACTTTGCCTCGCTCAAAAATTCGAGCACGGCGGCGGTGAATTCATTGGCGCACTCAACCTGCGGCATGTGACCACAATTATCGATGATCCGGAGTCGAGAACCCGCGATCTCTTGATGAAACCGCTCGCCGAAGTTGAGCGGGATGAGTTTGTCGTCGCGACCCCAAATTACGAGCGTTGGTCGATTGATCGCGTGAAGTCTGTTGTCGAGCACATCATCTCCCCGAGTCATTGAGTCGAGGAGTTGACTAACAGTGTAGCTGTCGCCGGCGGTCACCCGCTCTTTAAACGCAAGGTCAACATCTTGATAGAACCGTTTGTCGTGAAATGTGAGCGGGCCGAGATAGCGAATATCTTCGCGGCTGGCTAAGCGAAGAGCACGCAAGGCGCGAGGATCCATGGTTTTTGCCAGCGCCGCGTAGCCTGCCGCGTCGGAAAGGACAAGGCGTTCAACTCGCTCCGGATGCGTCAATGCGAAAGCTGCGGCGGCCCAGCCGCCTAACGAATTGCCAACCAGTGATGCGCGCTCGATTTTCAGTTCAGTCATAAAGCCATCGAGAAAATCCACGAACGTGCTGACACGATAACTAAGTAGCGGTTTGTCGGAATGGCCGAAACCGATCTGGTCGAACGCGATGACGCGAAACTTGGCGGCCAGCGACGGGATTACCGAATCCCAAACTGCGACATTGTCTGCCAGGCCGTGGATTAAAATCAGTGGAGCACCGCTGCCTGCTTCCACGTAGTGAATTTTTGCGCCATAAACCGTGACGAATTTGTCAGTCTTTGGTGTCCTTTCCGTTGCCTCCTGCGCCGGACAGTGTGGCGGAGATAGTACGATCGCGAAGAAGCCGATCAAGAAAGCGAAGCGGAACGTCAACATTCCGCTCAACGAGGCAGCGGTTGTTCCATGTTCGCGAGTCCATACGCAGCGACTGCGACGACAGCGGAATCTTTCGCCAATTCTTTCGGGACGATCTTGTCGAGCGTGTCCGCGGCAGTGTGGTGATAATTGAAATAGAAGCGGCTGTCTTGAATCGGACTGAAAGCGGGCACCCCGGCTTTCTCCAGCGGCTCGATATCAGCACCACAATGTTCGACGAAATTCAGCACGCCTGCGCCTGACTCCTGCAAAATCGCCGCGACGGGCGCGAGCATCTTTTTCACCTCTGGCTTTCCCTTGATGTTGATTCCAAGCGGATGGCCGGCGCCCCCATCTGTTTCCATGGCTGCGAAATGGTTGGACGCCTCCTTTTCGTGATCTTTCCAGTATTGTTTTGATCCGGCCGAGCCATTTTCTTCATTCATCCAAGCGATCGCGCGAATCGTGCGCTTGGGTTTGAGATGAAGGTTTTGGATCAGATTCGCCGCCTCCATCGAAACCCCGACACCTGCGGCATCATCGATCGCGCCTGTACCCAGATCCCATGAATCCAAATGACCAGAAACAATGATCACTTGTTCGGGGTGTTCGCTGCCTTTGATGTCACCGATGACGTTGTAGCTTTCAACATCTGGCAATTGCTGTGGCGTCAGGATCAATTTCATTCTCACCGGTCCCTGCCGGAGCAGGTCGACGATTAAATCCGCATCCTCTGCGGTGACTGCGCCGGCTGGAATTTTCGGCGCATCGTTTGCGTAATCTGTCTGTCCAGTGTGTGGAAGCCGATAATCGGCGCCGCCGACCGAACGGATCAAGCACGCAACAGCGCCCTGTCGCGCGGCCGCGCTCGGACCGTCGCTGCGATAAACGACTGCTTCGCCGTATGCTTCGTCGCCATGCCCTTCCGCGGCCATTTGTTTGTCGAAGGGATAATTGAACAGCACGATTTTGCCTGCGACTTTGTCCCGAGGCAGCGCTTTCATCTCGTCGAAATTTCTGACGGTAATCACTTCGGCTACAATTCCATCTGCAGGCGTCGCGACGCTTGCTCCGAGAGCACAAAGCACAATCTTCTGCGTCGTGTTCTCCGCCTGACCGGGAAACTGAACGAGCGCCGCCGTTTCTTCACCACGCACCCAATGCGGAACCATTACTCTCTCGAGCTGCACTTCACAGCCGATGGCCTTCAATTCACTCGCGACGTAGTCAACAGATTTGGCCGCCTGCGCCGATCCGCTCAGTCGCGGCCCGATGTTATTGGCGAGATGCGCGACCTGCCGATAAGCGTAGTCGCTGTTCAAAGCTGCCTGCTGCAGTCGTTTCAATTCCGCCAGTGTCTGCAGCGAAAAGACAGCCGGTGTTGGCGATGGCGAAGCGCTCGAATTGGATTCTGCTACGGGCGTTTGCTGCGCATCAATTCGCGGAGCACAAAGAAATAATGAAAGCGGGAGAAGACAGATCGCGCAAAATCGCTTTTTCGATTCAGACATCCCGGACTCTGTCAGAAAAGTGTCTGACCATCAATCGTTGCAATGTGTCAGTGCGCCGGTCCGG
>Ga0209058_1004706_pt1 | contig 10814 bp, 6 predicted proteins | sample GraSoiAngelo_147_FD_185904 | JGI IMG/M metagenome (GOLD analysis project Ga0209058, IMG submission 185904) | Grasslands soil microbial communities from the Angelo Coastal Reserve, California, USA - 14_1009_05_40cm (SPAdes) (version 2) | ecosystem: Environmental > Terrestrial > Soil > Grasslands ... | reverse complement strand
GATGACGCTGAACGTTTACAACTGGGCCCATGTGGATTCCGACACATTGAATCGAGCCAAACAGGAAGCCGCAAGGATCTATCGCGAGATTGGAATTGAGACGGTGTGGTCTGATCGTTCTGTCGATAGACAGCAGCAGAATTCAGCACCTCATCGGGCATCGGAGATTTATGTAAACATCATTCCGCAAGCGACCGAAGGGCTCGGCCTGACGCCGAGCGCTCTCGGTGTAGCGCCCGGAGAGGGCCGCAATCGCGGCCGCCTCTATGTGTGCTTGGACAGAGTCGAGCGGCTTTACCGAAAGCAGATGGCGGTCGCGGCCCAACGTGAGGCCTCTCGCGGGGCGACGATGGCCCAAATTCTGGGATACACGATGGCGCACGAGATCGGTCACCTCCTCAGCCTGGACTTTCACTCTAATCTTGGCATCATGCGAGCGGTTTGGAGCCCGACCGATCTACTGAATCTAGCTTATGGCGATCTGGCATTTACTCCTGAGCAAGCCACCGCCATCCGATCTGAAGTTGAACTGCGGCAACAAGCCGCCCACGCAGTTACGGAGCTTCAGCGTCAGTAACGTCGCCTCTTTATTGCTGATCCTCGCAAGGATCATCCATGATTTCGGTATCGAGTTTCTAGCAGAAGGATAAATCTTTGTCCGAGGTGTGCGCGTGGAGTGGGCACTAATTAAGTCGTTGGGCTCCAGCGGACGTTAAGTCGGCATCACGGAAACTGAACGCGCTGGCGTCTATACTCGCGCCCACTTCTACGGGATGTCGGGTTCTGGGAAGTTGTCTCGATCCTCATTTGTTGGTTAGTCGGCATCTCGTAGAAGTGCCGCCGGTGGATGCAAAGTGAAGGGTACGCGGTTACTCGACAACTGAACCGAAAGCTCTGACGCGGATAGATCCTTCGTCTGTACATTCTCCGTTTTTCGCAAAGAAGTTTTTGAGTCATGCCGTCAGTTTCATATAAGTGATTGGGAACTGGACGTAGTGCAGTCGAATGGAGACAGGCAGACATCGCGATGCGACTAATCGCTACTATTCCGGTTTGTCTAGCGGTTTATTGTAGTAGGGATGCAAATATTCTTCGTCAAACCCGTCTAACGGTTTGCCAGCACCAGATTGTGAGAGTTGGCGTAGCCCGTTGAGGCGATCGGAGTCAGAAGCCCTTTCTTGCTATCGACCAGATAGAAATCCGAGATCGGCGTCTTGAAGTCCGTCGCGTATAATTTGCTGTCATCCTGGTTGAAGGCAAGCCCCATGATGTCGCCGCCGCCGACAAAATCGGCGATCTTTGCCGCCTCACCTGTTTTCCGATCGATCGTGTACAGTGTCCGGCTTGTGGCGCCATACATGATCCCTTTGCGATCAAACGCGAAGTCCATAAAAAAGGACGAGACGCCGGTCGGACCGATGCGAGTAGGCACGCCGGTCTTCGTGTCCAGGGAATAAAGCGAATTGAAAGTTGGCGACTTAGGGTCTGCATCCCCTGCCGCGTACAGCGTTCCGTCTGGCGCGAACTTCACGGTCATGATCCTCAATCCGTTGACAACTGTGCCGAAGATGTTCGCGTGTCCAGTGCGCAGGTCGATGGTCGCAAGCTGCTGTGCTCCGGGGTTGAGAACGCCGGGACCGCACAGGCTGTAAAGAGTCCCCGAAGGCGATAGCGCCATGGAGATGCAGCCCGTGGTTCCTGTCTCCCCGATGAGCTTCGTCGTGATCTGATTCGCATCCTGCACCTCGATCCTAATAATTTTCGCTCCAATTTCAGCACTGGCGTAAAACACCTCGGGCACCCGCCGGCAACCTGCAGAAGCGGCGCACAAAATAACAACCGATACGATAACGCGCATGAGTCTTGCACTGCGGACCGACATTGGTGACCTTCTCCATGGCTTCATTTATCGTCCACCCTTTCGGATTTTTGCCGCAAATTCGGCGCCCGCCGCTAATTGCCCGCGCGGCGCTTCACCTCCTCGGACCAGTTGGGAACCACGTGCAGCAGTTTGCTCACCACGTCCTGCGACTTGTCCTGGATCATGAGGAATCGTTCGCCGCCGGTCGGGCCAGCGATGCCGCAGGACGAACCCACTCCTGCCATATAGTGCCCCTGCCAGAGGAGACTCGGCTTGGAAACCGCGGGGTTCTGCCCTCCGGTGATACTGACCGCCATCATCAGGTCTCCGTTACGGTAATACAACTCGCCTCCGTACCGCCGCCAGACGGGGTCCGTGCCGCCGTTGTCGGAAATCTGGATCTTCGGACCCGGCCCGGGATAGGCCATCGCATAAATCTCAGGCCGACCAGACTCGTTGGACGAGTACGCCAGCCATTTGCCGTCCGGGGAGAACTTTGGCGAACCCTCCGAGAACCTGCTCCGGATCAGCGGATGCGGCCTGCGATCGCCGTCGAGAGCCAGCACATAGATGTCGGACCCGCTTTGCGGGTCGTCCATCTGGGTTAACGCAAGCGTTTTACCGTCGGGCGACCAGGACTCCGGACTCTGCATGCTCCCGACGTTGGTCAGCAGCTCCGGCGGACCGCTCCGGTCAGTCGGCATCCACCACATCGTCATCGTTCCGGTCTTCCAGGACCGGAACGTAAGCCGGTCTCCCTTGGGAGTCCAAATCGGCCAATGGCTGGCTCCGTCGAAACTCATCTTGGTCAACACGCCGCGGGACAAGTCGTAGGCATAAAAATCATGGGAGGCGCCTTCCACCTCGATCGCCAGTTGCCGGCCATCCGGCGAGAGCCGCGGGTGTAGGTAGGAGCGCGGTGGCAGAGGCAGCGGCGTCGCGGTTCCCTTGCGGTCCACCCAAACCGGCACGCGGGCTCCGCCTTCCACGGCGCCCACCGCGTAGACCAGACTGCCGTCGGCCGAAATCGAGAACGCCGCCATGCCGGTATTGGAACTCATGAAAACGCCATCCACGACCGGAACCGGTTGCCCCGTCACCTGCAGTTTCTTCGGATCAAACGGCACCGCCAGCAGCTTTCCCCCACGCGCATAAACCAAATGGCCGGAGGGAGAATACCGCGCGCCCGTGCCGCCTTCGATGAGGATCTTCTTTTCGCCACTATCGAGCGACACGACGCCGATGCGCGCATTGTCGTAGGAATCGGTATCCGCCATACCAATCGTGAACAGCACCGCTTTGCCGCCGGGCAGGAATGAAGGATGCCGGTAGAAGCGTTCCCCGTTCTGCTCGTCGACCTTGAGCAACAACTTGGTAGACCCGCCGGTAGCGGAAACGCGGAACAGGTCAAACCAGGCGTAAACGATCGTATCCTCCGCGCCCCAGGCGGCCCCGGAGATCCCACTTTCGGCGTCGGCGATTTTCACCGGTGCCCCGCCGCTCAAGGCCACTTTCCGGAGGGTCCTCGTCGGCGCATGCCAGAATCCCAGCCATTTGCCGTCGGGGGAGAAGAACGGCTCGTCTCCCAACGCACCTTCAATCGGCCGCGCGTCCTGCTGATCGAGCGGACGGACGTAGATCTGCTCGGTCACCATCGGCATGGGCGCCATGCCTGCCGCATTGCGTATGCTGGCCCCCGCGCCTGAACCCATGCTCATGGCGGGCATCGCTGGAGCTTCGTCTATAGATTTAAGCGACGCGTAGGCGATCACTTTTCCGTCTTGGGAGAACACCAACTGTGAAGAATAAGTCGGCGGAATGGATTCGCCTTTGGGAAGATTGACGCTAAATGGGGCAATCACCGCCGTACCCCGATGAAACAGGTGCTTGCGCAGCCCGCCAGCGTTGACCCCGACCGCCACGGCCACCAAGACAGCCGCAAGTGTTCCGATGCCCACTGCGATGACAACCGAGCGGCTGTGCAGCCGTCGCGCTACACCGCCGCACGCTCCCTCCAAAGCCAGCAGCAGTTCTCGCGCCGACTGGTAGCGTTGAGCAGGCTCCTTGTCGAGGGATTTCATTACGATACTTTCGAAACCGGACGTGACTTCGGGATTGCGCCTGCTTGGAAGCAGGGGCGATTCGTGCAGGATCGCGCCGATCAGTTCGGCGTTCTGAGAGTGAGGAAACGGTCGTTGGCCCGTCGCCATTTCATAGAGCACAGCTCCTGCCGCGTAAATGTCGCTGCGAGTGTCTGTGGGCTGGCCCCGCAGTTGCTCGGGCGGCATGTAAGGTAGCGTACCTTCCACTGGAGCAGTCTCGGCGCTGTTGCGCGTTAAGTCCGGGTCACCTTCCGGATGCGCCAGCACGGCGAGACCGAAGTCGAGAATCTTCAACCGGCCTTCCCGGGTGACCATTAGGTTACCCGGCTTCAAATCGCGATGGATCACACCCTGTGCATGCGCCGCTGCCAATCCCTCCGCAAGCTGAATACCTAGGCGAAGAATCTCTTTCTCAGCCATCGGACCGGCTTTCACTCGATCGCTCAGCGGTGTACCCTGGATCAGTTCCATAGCGAGAAAATCCACATTGCCCTGTGTGTCGAAATCGAAAACCGTGGCAATGTTAGGATGATTGAGTTTCGATAGGGCAAGGGCTTCGCGGCGGAGACGCTTGCGAGCGGCGTCATTCGCTAAGAAGCCAGTCGGCAGGATCTTCAGGGCGACATCGCGTTCAAGGTGCTGATCACGGGCGCGATAAACTTCGCCCATACCTCCGGCCCCGATTTTCTCCCGCACAATGTAGTGGCCGAGTGTTTGGCCGATCATCGGGGCTTCGCCTCAGACGGTATTCTACTCCTCTCTGATTGCCGAATTGATATGCGCCGATCAGGTTCATCACGGTCAGCCATGCAACAAAAGAGAGCGGGCAATCCACATGCCTGGATAGTCGGCATCTCGGAAAAGTGACAGGTGAAGCATAAACAGGCGACTTTCGTTGAGGGATTCTGTGTCGCTCTATACTTTCATACTTTAGGGCGGCCGTTAACATCGATGAATTAGAAAGTTGGACATTGGACAATGCCAAGGTCAGAAAAAGACCGTCTCGCCAAGGGAGTCCTGGACCGGTGGGACCGGTGGGTCTCATTCCAGACGGCCCTCTCTGATAAGAGGAAATATCCCACCTCGGAATTCACAGTATTCGCAAGCTGTGCACGCCGGTATGTTCAAGCAGTTGGCCGCGATCCACTCATTCATCGCGAAGTGGTCAACGCGATTAAGGTCTGGTTGATTTCCTGACAGTTGAACGACGCCGTGTGCCGGATGCAGTTATGTATGAGGCAAATGGCTTGGAGACCCTCTTCTTCTCTGGATACGATCCACATTTCGAGGGCGATGAACCGCGATTGAGCCCGGTGCCAGAACGTGTAAAATCTCGTAGGCACGTATTCCCAACTAAGCGCGTTGTCCACAACGAACTTATGAATCGAAGACGCTTTTTGCAAATCGGCGTGCTGAGCGGCGCCGCGGCTGCTGCCGGCTGCAGCACCGCGCCCTCGGCCGTTGAGAATTCCAACCCCGGCCCTTTCGATTTGGACGAGAAAACGATCGGCGATTTGCAGGAAATGATGAAGTCGGGCCGGCTCAGCGCGCGGTCGATCGCCGAAAAATACTTGGCGCGCATCGAGACCATCGACCGGCAGGGGCCACGGCTCAACTCGGTAATCGAAATCAATCCAGAGGCGCTTTCCATCGCCGCCGCGCTCGACGACCAACGCAAGGCGGGAGGCGCCCGAGGTCCGCTGCATGGCATACCGGTCCTGATCAAAGACAACATCGACACGGCCGATCGAATGTCGACGACTGCCGGCTCACTGGCGCTGCAAGGTTCGATCCCGCAGCGCGACGCGTTCGTGGCGCAGAAACTGCGCGAGGCCGGCGCGGTCATCCTGGGCAAAACGAATCTCAGCGAATGGGCGAACTTTCGTTCAACCCATTCCACCAGCGGTTGGAGCGGCCGCGGCGGCCTGGTCCGAAATCCGTATGCGCTGAATCGCAATCCATGCGGATCGAGTTCCGGCTCGGGCGTCGCCGTCGCTGCGAACCTTTCCGCCGTCGCGATTGGAACGGAAACTGACGGTTCGATCGTTTGTCCGGCGACGGCAAACGGAATCGTCGGAATCAAGCCCACAGTGGGTCTCGTGAGCCGGTCCGGAATCGTTCCGATCGCCCACAGCCAGGACACCGCCGGGCCGATGGCGCGCACGGTCACGGATGCCGCAATCTTGCTAGGCGCCATCACAGGAATCGATCCAATAGATCCGGCGACTCGTGAGAGCGAAGGGAAATCGTTTACCGATTACACAGGTTTCCTCGATGCCAACGGGTTGAGCGGCGCGCGTATTGGGGTCGCTCGAAAGTTTTTCGGATTCAGCGATGAGGTAGATCGCTTGATGGCGGCAGCCATCGAAGAGATGAAGCGCGCCGGAGCGGTCATCATCGATCCGGTCAATCTAGCAGAATCGAAAGAGTACGAAGACTCGGAGCTCGAAGTTTTGTTGTACGAATTCAAAGACAATCTCAATAAATACCTTTCGGAACTCGGCCCCAAAGCGCCGTTTCATTCCTTGAAGGAGATCATCGACTTCAACGAGAAGAATCACGAGCGCGAGATGCCTTACTTCGGACAGGAACTGTTTCTCAAGGCCGAAGCCAAAGGCCCCTTGACTACTGCCGACTACTTGAAGGCGCTCGAAAAGGATCGGCGGCTGTCGCGGAGGGAAGGCATCGATGCGGTAATCGAAAAGGATCACCTCGACGCGATTATCGCGCCGACGGCGGGACCGGCATGGACGACGGACCTGCTGAACGGCGATCATTTCACCGGGGGCAGTTCGACTCCTCCCGCCGTCGCCGGCTATCCGCATATCACCGTCCCCGCCGGCTTCACGCGCGGGCTTCCGGTTGGGATTTCGTTCTTTGGAACGGCGTATACCGAACCCGTTTTGATTCGGCTGGCATATGCTTTCGAGCAAAAGACCAAACATCGTCGCGCGCCCGGCTTTTCGCGCGAAGTCGATATTTAGCTTTGGGAAAATGGGAAATTCGGGGACGAAAAATGGCGTCGTGATGACAAAAAGGTCCTTTTTAACGGCATGGACCAAAATGACAGTGTTTGCGTCCCAGGCTGCATCCGGGGACCGCCGCTCAAGTGGACATAAGACGCCTAGTATGACGCTCGACACGAACGGCCCACCCTATTTGAAATTCCTAGCGCGGCCGGAGGCCGCAACCAAAGCGAACGATTCGGTTGCCGCGCGCGATCAGCATTCAGCCGTCAGCTTCTGAACCAAGACAGTGAGCATGCGTTTGATTTCCACGGTCTGCGCTGAGAGTTTTTCGTAGTCCTTGGCTGGGATCAATTTCAAATCTCGGGCGAGCAGGAGTTGGTACTCCCACGCTCACCAACTCATTGCAAAGATTCCGCACTCCCGCCGCTGGCGCGTTACCAAACACGGACGCATCGCCATGTCCGCAGCAGTACAACTACGCGACGTTCAGTTTCCCGTTTTCCATTCGATGGCTGCCGCTTGATTCCGAGATTTCCTTGCGAAACGCAGAGAAGACAGGGATAAAGAATCTATGCTCAGGCGAAAGAGACACCCACCGCTACGAAATGAGGCAAGTTCCTTCCATGAAAGTGACTTTTGGGACCGGTTGACAGTCACTTCTACGGCGAGCCGGTTTTACATGTCGCTACGTCAACTGATCTAAACTCCTTTCTTGAAAGCGTCAGCACTGCGCAATCTGTTACTGCCCATTTCCTTCTTTCTTCCTTTGGTTTTCCAGCCATTCATTATGTGATGACATTAATGGAATCTACTAGAAGACGATTTTCAGCCCGAACTGAATTTGTCTCGCTGGTGAGGCAGTGGATGTGATTAAGCCGGCCGCGTCGTTGTAAAAATAGTTGTTCGAATTTCCGACGAAGACGGTGCTAATAGGCAGCCCGAAGTTGGTGTGGTTGGTGGCGTTAAAAAATTCGGCGCGAAATTGCAGGTTCAGATTTTCCCGAACGGGGAATGCCTTCTCCACCGACAGATCGAGATCGGCAAAGCCTGGGCCAGTGAGGGTATTTCTTCCAACGTTTCCGAATGTTCCTGCCGCCGGCATCGAAAACGCACGGGGATCGAAATATCGGTCAGGCTCTCCCAGAATTACCGGGCCGGTAAAGGCTGGATTCAGATTGGGCCGGTCCGGCGTATTCAGGTCTCCGGTTCCTGAAACGTTTGATCCGGCGAAAACGGTGAATGGCCGGCCGGAGATAAAGGTGCCGATGGCATTCACTTTCCAGCCACCGATGACTTGTCCAAGGACTCGGTTGCCGGAATGGAATGGAAACGGGTAGCTCGCATAGAAAACGGAATGGTGCTTCGCGTCCAAGGCCGAGAGGGCTCGGTCGCGGCGCAGGTCGTTCGGGACGAGAGTCGAAACAGGCTCGCTTGTAATGTCGCCCGCAGCGATCGAGGTATTGTCGTCGATGGATTTCGAAAAGGTATAAGAAGCCCCAAACTGCATACCCGAGGCAACGGCGCGCCGGGCGGAAACCTGCAAAGCATGGTAGCTGGCGTTCGAATCCATTTTCAGCAGTTGGACCGAGCCAACGTTTGGATTAGGTCTTCCTCCCGGCGGCACGTACGTGGTCCCCTGCGGCACGATGGCGCGCTGATTCGCGCCCAGGGTGCCTCCGCTGATACAGCCGGCGGGGTTGGAACAAACCTGGACGGCCGGGCCGTTTTCCTCCACTCGTCTCCAAAGGTGATTCGCTGCGGAACCGATGTAGCCCAGTTCCACGACGGCGCCCTTGAAAAGCTGCTGCTCGAAGCCGAAGTGGTACTCATACTTGGCCGGTGTCTTGTTCTGCCAGCTCATCGTCGTATAGGAATAGATGGCGCAGATTGGAGGTGGAGGCGCCCCTGGGGTGCCGCACGTAGGTGGTGGCGGCCGCACAGCAGTGATCGGGACGATCGAAAGCAGAGGACCGAAGAACGCTTCGGTTCCACCGAGTCGCGGGTGTCCCGACATGCCGGCGTAGAGGAAGGGGAGAAGCTGGTCGTGGTAGATTCCGGCGCCGGCTCGCAGCACGGTTTTCGGCCTGGGCTGCCAAGCCAGACCGGCGCGCGGCTCGAAATTCTTTTTGCTGACGTTGAAAAACCTGTCCCCAAAGAGCGGTTCGGTGGAGGGCACGTTATTTCGATCAAAGCGAACACTGCCAGCTCGGTTGTGCGGCTCCGTCGGATCGGTGACCGCTTCCCAGCGCAAGCCGAGATTGAGCGTCACACTGGTGCTCAGCCGAATATCATCCTGTCCATAGGCGGCCATCAGGCTCTGACGGAAGCCCAGGTATGGGGATGAGGAGACCTGGAAAAAATTTGGTTGGTCCTGCAGCAGAGCCAGCAGGGTCGGAAACGAAACGGCCCCTCTGACCAGCCTATTTTCGGCGGTATTGTCCTGGATTCGCTCGATATTTCCGCCGAACTTCAGCGCGTGTCTTCCCCTGACGTAGCTGAGGTCGTCGCCCCACTGGAATAAATTGTAGGGCCATCGGCGCGGTGCATTCGAGTTGCTTCCCGCAGACATTACCCCGCCGAATAATCCAATTGTTATGGAACCAACCGGCTGGCCGGACACGAAGGAAAGGTTTGGCGGGAGCGAAACGCTGGGCAAGGAATCCAGATACTGCGCCGTACGGTTGTAGGCAAAGCGAAACGAGTTGGACAAACTGGGACGAAGGTCCTGACTCAACTGGATCGTGGAGAACTGCCTGCGGGCGATGGTGACATCATTGAATATCGGGTTCGGCTGCGGCAATACTCGCGAGTCATCGTCTACCGCGTAGCGGACAAGGAGGCGGGTTTTTTCGCCGATCTGATGGTCCACGCGGGCGACGCCAAAGTCACCGTTCGATGCCAGGACGGGAGAATTATAAAAAAATGCGGTGCCGCTGGGCAGGCCATTGCCGAGTAGCACTTCCGGACCATTGGGCACCGGCCAGAGAGCATTGGCATACGGCAGCATGCCCTGTTTCAGATTGGGAACGGGGACGAACGCGGAGCGGTCCGGCAGAAGACCCTGGCGGGACTGAATATCCGGCACAATCGAGCGAGAGCTAAAGTTCACTCCCTGGCGCGACCCCTCGTAATTTACGAAGAAAAACGTGCGATCTTTGTGAATTGGTCCGCCCAGCGCTCCGCCGAACTGGTGACGCCGATAGGGAGGCCCGCTGCCAAAATCAAAAAAGTTCGGTTCGTTGAGCGCGCTGTTGGAGTGGTAGCCATAAGCCGAACCGTGGAATTGATTGCTTCCGGAGCGGGTGATCGCCGAAACAACGGCCCCCGAGGTGCGGCCATACTCCGCGTTGCCAGGCCCCTTGCGGCAGTGAGCTCGCGCACGGCCTCAATACCCGGATTGCTCTGGACGCCGGCTCCTCCGGGCGTTCCGTTGGCATGGTCATTGATATCGGTGCCATCGAGCAGGAAGGAATTGGTGTAGCCGCGCCCACCGGCCGCCGAGAAACGCGGGCCGGCACCGAACTCGAAGCTGCTGAAACCCACGCCGGGAGTGTAGGGGATGACGCCCGGCACAAGAGGTATCAGCGCATCGTAGCTCCTGCTCGACAGCGGCAGTTCCCGGACGGTGCGCGGGGCAATGGTTGCACTCAATGGCTCGAGCGAGCTCACAATGGCGCGGCTGCCGCCACTGCTGGCCTCCCGGCGCTCGAAATTAACGACGATATCGCGCGCAGCTGGCAGTGTCACGCTAACTTCAACACCTTCGAATCCTTGTTGTTCGATCGAGATGCGGTAATTGCCCGGCGACAATGAAACCCAATAGCGCCCGGCGGAATCTGCCGGAATGAACCGGCTCTCGCCGGTCTCGTCGTTGACGATGCG
>Ga0209058_1004702_pt1 | contig 10817 bp, 17 predicted proteins | sample GraSoiAngelo_147_FD_185904 | JGI IMG/M metagenome (GOLD analysis project Ga0209058, IMG submission 185904) | Grasslands soil microbial communities from the Angelo Coastal Reserve, California, USA - 14_1009_05_40cm (SPAdes) (version 2) | ecosystem: Environmental > Terrestrial > Soil > Grasslands ... | reverse complement strand
GCAATCCAATTAATCTGTTGTGTCCATGCAGCAGGGTGAGCCATACTTTCAACAATAATAGTCATTGATGATTTAGTTGGAGCAGAACCCTGAATACAAGTATTTGAGGTTCCACTTATGCAGGTAAAGTATGGATTAGATAATCTGATTGCAAGAACTATCTGAATATTGTTGAAGATTACTGTATCTCCTAATCCACTACCATTGAATCCTACTACTCTAAATTGTACGGTCATACTTGCCAATAGGTTACTTGGTATTCCAGATGGGCCTACTGTTATAGCTTCAACACCATTTACTGTGAAGGAACAGTCAGAAGCATCTACTGAAGCATCAAGGAATCCACTTACAACTGCTAATTCAGTCCAAGTGTTACCACCATCAATAGAATATTCGGGGCGAAGCTTAGCAGTAGCAGATGTTGATCCCTGAATACATAGTACATTGAAATATGCAGAATCTACTCCTTCTGGCATTAGTATTGATGTTTCATGATTTGTTGTACCATAGATTTCTGTAGAAGCTACTGGCATATTGGCCCATGTTTCACCATTATCTGATTGAACAGTTAGAGAAGCAATGGGAATAGCTGTGAATGTTTCAAAGTGACATACTCCAGTTTGGCAACCATTCCACATAGCAGAAGTAAACTTCGGTGGATTCAAAAAAGCAGGAGAAAAGTTGACAGTGACAGAACAGAAATATGGAACAGATGTTGTTGAAAGTGTACATGATGCTGTTCCACATTGCATCAGAGAAGATGGATTGTTACATCCAACAACAGAAGGAATAGTTGAAGAAGTAACATCAGAGATAGAGAATGCAACAAGTAGAGCAACAATGAAAGCAGTATGAAATGCTTCTCTATGTGCAAGAGTCAAACTAAAAGCTCCAGGAACTTTTGATAGTTCTGTTTTCTCTCATCATAGGCATGAAGAAGCTGACTTATACTGAGAAACATCAAAGCTAAAGAAACCAAAGCAAGAAGAGAATCCATCAGAACAAACTCATTGATCAAGGACTTGGTAAGCTCAGCAGTTGAGAGAATTAGAGGAATATTGATGATGTAGAGGCCAGCAGCAACAAGCTTACGAATAAGACCGAAGTCAAGAAGGTAGAGACCTACGATAAGTGTTACTGTTTCAATGAAGAGGAAAGTATCTGTCATGGAGCAATCAGAGCCTTATGCAATAAGGGTATATTAGGTTCAGCTTGGTTTGAAGGACGAATCTGGACTTCAGTGTTGTACAGCTTGTGAAGCTTCTCAAGGAAGGGTCTATAGTAAGTCCACCATTTAGGAGAACCAGTAGAGTCTCTATGGATGACTCCAAGCTTCACATACTGAGCAGGTGGCCAGTCATGATACTTACCATCCTTGTCATACCATACTTTCAACAAAGGTGGATAGCGAATATGATGAATGTACCAATCACTGAACTGTCTAACTGTGATATCGAGTCTCTTATGACGAAGAGAATCATACCACCATTCAACTCCAGCTTTCTTAGCTTGACCAGCAAAGTATCCAGCTTCTCTTGTACGAGCAGCAGAAGAAGTCCGAGAGTCAAGACCTGCTGATTCTGTTTGATCTGTTATAATGCAACAGTTGTAAAGCTCTCTCTGTCCAAAGTCAACATCAAAAGGAGATAAATGTTCATGTGGAAAATTGAGAATGCACCTTGTCTTGGGACAGTTACAGTAGACAGTCATTCCTCTTCTGTATGCTTTGTAAGCTTCCCAAGCATTGAAAGCTGTCTTGTAGGAACGATTGTCTCCCCATCTTTGGTACATCATTCACTGAAGATGCTCCATACGTTCACTTGCTATAGGTAAGCGGGTCATCTCAAAGGTTTCTCCTCTTGACTCATGCTGACGGAGACACTTCTTACAGATAATCTCTCTATCAGGAAGAGACCTTCCACAGTCCATACAGCGAAAGCCTTTCTTTGTACCTTTGAACATCAGGTTCTCTCCATTCTGTTGATAGCAGGAACTTTATATCCTCTGTCTCTTGCAATTTCTAAAGCAATAGCTACAGCTTGTCTTTGAGGATAGCCTTCATCTCTCAACTTACGAATCTTGTTGCTGACAAAGTGTTGAGCTTCCTTAGTTGTCATCTGAGTCTCTCCATCCTTTGGAATGCAGGAGCACGAGCTACAGCAATGTCAGACTTGATCTTGAGAATTTCAAGTTCTCTATCAAGTCTTCTGTAGCTCTTAGGGTCTCTCACCTTTAAATCCTGAAGGTTCTCAACTAACTGTGGAGCAGTAACTAAATCAGTCATATTTGACCATTCCTTGCTTTACCTCTGATTATCTTCCTCTGCTTCTTGGGATAAGTCTTACGAGCCAAATTAGATGAACCTCAGAGTCAGAATTACTACAGCAATCATCACAAGTCCAATGACAGCATAGAGTAGCCATCCTCTTCCTTTAGCTGTCTTCTTCTCCTTACCGACTTTGAGGAAGTCAAGTATTGATTCATCATGATACATTTTTTCAAGAGACTCTGCACTAATCATAGGATTGTGAGCTAATGTAAGAAGAGGAATGGGGAAGGGATTGTCAGGATAGTAGTATTGAGACATTCTACCATTATGCTTTGTTTGGTTCATCTTGTCAAGATAGTATCTTCCAACTCCATTGCTGAATCCTTTGTACTCGAAATATGGTGGAAGATTAGGGTCTCCAGTCTTGATGATGGAGCTTCGAAGAGGAAAGCGTCTTGGAGTATTCTCAGAGTCAATGAAGATTGGGCTGAAGTATTTGACTCTGAAGATTCTGTAGAATCCTTCAGGCCATCCACCAAGCTTCATGAAGAGAATCAATGGAAATGTCAGAAGTAGAACAAAGATTTGGATACCAATGAATACAAAGATTAGAGAAGAGTCTGTCATAGGCTTTTCATCTGTATTGTTTGTTCAGTCTTAGGTCTCATTGTCTTCAGAGCATCAACTACAGAATCTATGCTGTGAAAGTTAGTTGACATACGAGTCATTGCAAGGTGGACTACTGCATCTCTCAGCCAGGGCATAGCCCACTTCTTATCTGATGAATCTTTGATTAGAAGATGGAGACCAAACTTTGCTCTGTTAAGTGTTCTGACAATCACCATACATTCTTCTGCTGTGAAGTTGGTTCTCATGACTACAGCAATAATATCCTTGTAGTCTCCACCGAGGAGTAGAGAGAGAATGTCAGAAGGAGTCTTTCCTTCATTGCCAGCTTCCCACATTGGTGGCCCATCAGTGGGAATGTCTGTGAATGGGTCTTTGAAATCAGGTTGGTTGCTCAACTATCAATCTCCTGATATACTCGTTCTTGATCTGTTGATACCGGATAAGAATTACCATCAGTAGAAGTAAGCTGAAAAACATTGGGAAGAAGTAGACATAGTAGTCGAGTAGAGAAGGAAGAATGAATCCATGTGGTGGTGGACATCCTGGAGTCTCTATTCCAGTGTTGTGATAGAATGTACATTCTGACATTCAACTCATTCCACTCCCACCAGGCTTCAGCATTGAGATGCCATACATGATGTAGAAGATGATGAAAGTAAGGAAGATGTATTGAAGGAAGGGAATGTTGAAGTCTGTTTGCATCAGTGACATTATTGCATTCATTAGAAAGAAGGCTTGTATGACTTTGTTGAAGAAGACGTAGAGGAAGTTGCCAAAATATTCCATACCATATGCTACTTGGGAGAATCCATTCCATACTGATTGAGCAGTAGAAGTTGAGCCTGTTACTGCTCCAGTGACAGAAGCAGCAACACATGGAAGAGAGAAGATGCATTTCCACCAAGGAGTCTGATTCAATGCAACAGTAACATTTGTTGGAGTAGGTGGAAGATACTGTGGAAAAGTACAAGTGGCTTGAGGAATACCATTGACTTCACAGTTGACAGGGCCCTGAATCTGGCTTGCTATAGAAGGAACAGTAAGACCTACTGAGATGATTAGACCTGAAGAGATGACCAAGAACATTGTAAGGACGAAGAAGATTTGGCTGCTCAAGATGATTGTCTCCCTGTTCCCTGACTCTTTGCTAAGCTTCCCATGAAGCTACTGAAGATGATTGAGACTGTTAGGATTTCCAGTATGATGAACCATAATGCTCCAACAACCAAGGCCCATACTGTCATCCAACTGATGAATATGAGAATGTAGATTCCACCAGGAAGACCCATTGTCATTCCAAGCTTGAAGAGTACAATTTCAAGGAAGAAGATAGTCACTATCGAGTAGATGATTCCAAGAATCAATCCACCTACAAGACAGTTTGAAGGAGTAAGTCCACAGGCTGCTTGTTGAAGAGTACAGAGAAAGTCAACATTCTGATTGCATAGTGATGATGCAGGAATGATTCCACCACCAATAACTGTATTTCCTACAGCCCAAGCAAAGACTTCTGCTTTAGATGTTCCTTGAGAAGCAACATTGCTGAGTGTAGCAGGGAATCCAAAAGTGTTGAAGATGTTAACTGAGGTATTAGTATCATTGATCTGGAGACCACTTCTTGAACCAGTGAATCCGAGAGCTATCCATTGGCCAGTAAAGACTCCATAGTTTACTGAGAATGTGAAGAGTCCTTTTGATGGACTTATTGTTTGTGATGATGCTACAAGCTGTGCAGGACAGGTAGGAGTAAATGGTATTGCTCCAAAGCATTGTGTCTGAGTAGCATATAGTCCAAGGGTTAAGGTCTCTGCATATGGACACTGTGCAGTACCATAACTGCAAGCTATATGAGCGCTCATGTTGACTATGAGAGCAGGGAAGATTACTTGGTTCTCATAGAAGTAGGTTTGAGTGATGTTGAAGTTGATTCCCTTTGTTGAATTAGTGTTTGTTGTTGTGACAGCAGGAGTACCACAATTTCCATAGCAGTTTGAGACTGTAGTAACTGATGCTCCACTTGCAAGAAGCTCTATTGTCATATGAAAGAAGAAACTACTACTGGCTGTTGCACTCCAAGCAGCAGTTGATGGAGTAGAACCACCATTAGTATATTGTCTGTCCATCACTATTCCATTGATGACATTTCCACCTGCTTGAGCACAGGCAAAAGTATCTCTGATTGTTTGTCCACTTGAGCCTGAGTCAACAGGACAATTAGCATTTCCATTGTTAGCAGCAAGAGTTTCATAGATGAAGCTGTTTGGTTGAATTATCATAGTCAGAGTATCACTTCCTGAGCCTGAACCTACTGATCCAAAGTTCTTGTTTGTTATTCCTATTCCAGTGACGAAGCTGTAGATGTCAACAGAGAAGGAGAACTGATTAGAGAATGCACTTGAGCATCCACCTTTGTTGACTGTGATAGTATCACTTCCACCTGCTGATGTTCCAGTTAGCATAGTGTATGATGTGAAGCCTGTCTGTGCAAGTGTTAGAGAGTTAGCAGTAGTGAATGTTGTACTGAGTGTATCTGTTGTTGTTCCTATGCTTCCAGTTGATGACCAACAATCTATTGTAACTATGATTAAGTCTCCAGCACTTGTAGCAAGTGATGTTGAGGCACATGAAGAAGCATTACAATCTACCTTTGAGCTTCTATCATATGTTGGAATAGTAGCATGAACTTGAGGAATGAGCATACCAAATGCTAAGACAACAAAAAAGAGGGGATAGACAACTCGTTTTGTCATCATTGTCTAACTTGCTTCCGAGCTTACTATCTTGCCAAACACAGCAATGAAGACAATGGGGACTAACACAATTACCACTACAAACAATAGTGTTAACTGTGCTGTTACTGAGTTAGCTGCTCCTGTCAAGTTACCGTTCTTCAGTGCTCCACCTACTGCTGTAGCAACTGGCCCAATCAACTGCACTCCTATGAGTGTAGTAATCATTGCCAGTATTGCAGCAATTAGAACTTCTACTGCAATGTTGACATATACTGCTGCTCCTGAAGCATTGGAGAAGTTGCTTAGTGGTAGTCTAATCAGTGGTTGACTGTTGTGTAGCTTCACTCTCCTTTGGTGGTAGTTGAGCCAAAATGAAGCAATGAATGTCGTAAGAAAGCTGTATCTTCCTCTGCTGTGTTGAAGGCTTGGTTGTCCAAGCATTTTTCAACCCTAAGGAGTGTAGAAGTGGAGAATGAATCCTCTCATAGAAAGTTTTAATAATTACAATTATTATCATAATTAAAATAACAGTAATGACAGAGACAGAGAAGAATGGGGAGAGGTACACTACAATTTCAGTGTATCCATCAACTCTCTCCGCTTTAGCTGAAGTGATGCCAAAATCATGGAACTATGACAGATGCATCAAGGAGCTTACAGAGATGTGGAGAAAACAACAAGGTAAGGTAGCTCGATCTGGAAAACCTTCTGAGGATAATCAAACAAGTTGAGTCAACACATTCAGGTGTTGGAGTACCACTAAGCTTCAACCTTCTGAGTGTGTTAGCTAATCAGTCAGTCTTCAATGTAGCATCATCTGGAAGATGTAAGACTCACATGATTTTCAGTATCACAGAAGAGATGAAGAAGATTCCTGACTTAGTAATCAACAACTGGAACAGTGTAACATACTATGAGCTTGTACAGAAGATTTCTCTCTTAATCGGTAAGAGACTCCTTTGGACTGTTGAGGAATGGAGTATGCTAACTGATTATCACAGAGAACTTCTAATGGCTGTAGCTTCTAAGGTTCAGACTGACAGGAAGTTTGAGAGAATGGTATCTGCTCAAGGAATGCCTGTCACTATCAGCATCCAGGACTGTGATCTTGTTCTGCTCATTGCTATTCAACCTTTCAAATTCAGAAAGTTGATGCGGGAGTCTGAGAACTGGAACAGTCTTGCTAATGACAGATTCATCAAGCTGATGCTGATTAATCCACTACAGAAGGATACTAAGAAGATTCCACCACATTTCTCTCTTCCTCTATTGACTCAACCTTTACCACACTTTGTACCTAACAGAGACATCATGGAATTGCTTGAGCAACACTTAACTCGAAGCAGAGCAGAGTTGGCTACTATCAGATACATGAATGCTTGGTGTTCTCTCAATGGTGGAATCCAATTTACAGAAGCAGATGGACTTGCTTTCAAAGTCCTCTATGGCCCATACCTTGAGTTGTATAATATGATGATACTCTCAAGTGATCCTGACAGAGAAGAATCATTTCATACAGGGCCATTCCGTATAATTGAATACTTTACAAATAGATGGAATGATGAAGTGACAATCTATGATATGGAGAAGCACTTTCATATGTCATCTGAAGAGTTGAGAGATGTATCTCAATCCTCACTCTACAGACATCTCCGTCTTTTGAAAGGGAAAGGAATTATTAGGAATAACTCTCCTACTTGGTCTCTTGCTCCCAAGTATAGAGACTACTTTGAGAGATACAAGGAGAACTGGAGTTGAGTATCATAGAACACTGTCCTCATTGTGGAAGTACAATTATTGAATCAACAAAAGATTTTGCTTATAGATGTAGAAGCTGTAATTTCAAATTCAAACTTGAATATTGGAGATTTACAAATGAAACAACTAATCATTAGAATCCCTCTATTCGGGAGAACTTTGGCCTTCCAAATCAGAACTTGGATAGCTAAGATTTCAACTCATTATGGAGTAACAAATCAGACTCCAGATGGTTACTTCATTCCTATGTGGGACTTTGCTGAAGACAGAGACCTTGAAGACATTATGAATAGTCTCTCCAAAGTACAAGATGAATTTGGACTCTCCACTATCTATGTCTTACAGACTTTCCCTACTGAGTCTTACAGAGCAGTATGCTTTGACAAGTTGATATTTACAAAGTCAATGGGAATCATCTGCATGACAGATAACATTGATCATCAGTATCTCCGTTTCAGTTGGATTAGACTCAGATGTGTGCTTCGATTATCAAAGAAGACTGATAGAGAAGAGAGACTTGTTGGAGTACTTCCTTCATTCAAAGAGAAGTATGAGAAGTCTCTTGATCACCAGGCTGTATTCTCCAAGTTCTATGATGGTATTCCTAAGCCTACTCTTGACAAGGTTAGAGTGACACTATCAAAGTATGAGAGCTTCCGCTAATGACAATACCAATTAGACATCCAAGTCTAAATGAATATCCAAATCTATGTAGATGTTGGAGATGTAACTGCAACAAAAAAGATCAATGTCTAAGAATTGCTTGTGATTGCTGTACTTATCCAGATGAAGATGGTGTTTATCATATCACTTGATGATCAGAGTAACTACTTCTTTGTGCTTCATCAGATAGAGATAGACCTTGACATCTTCCATGATGAACTGCTTGAAGCTCCCAAGGAGAGATTAGATGTTTGGATTGAAGAGTGGTTCAAGAGAAGAGGAAATATTACAGGTAATCAAAGAAAAGTATCTGCTGACTTCAAACAAGGAGTCTTCAACTGGAAGGAAGTAGAGAGAGAGTTAGAAGAATCATGAAGTCTCTCATTCTTCTCTCAATCATTCTAACAGCTACATTTGTAGCAGGCTCAATAGACATCATATTTCCTGATGTTATCCCAATAAGACCCTACACTTACTTCTCTATTGGACTAATAAACTTCAACAACACAAGTCAACAATTCTCAACCTATCTCTTCCAACTTGTTCTAATGTTAACTGTGTCTCTTCTGTTGATTCATTTCAATATTCCTCTTCCTCTGATTCCTCTTGGTCATAGGAGTGGACAGTTCAGAAGAGGTAAGCGTATTCAATATACTTCAAAGTCATCACTTCAATTTTCACAGTTTAACAAGACCCTTGTAAAGAAGATTAAAGAGACTCCAAAAGGGAAATCAGCAGAGAGTAGACTTGACAGAGTAGTCAATGAAGGTAAGGCTCGTTTCAAGACAAGAAGACCTACTAAGGTTGATGAATATGAGAAACTGTTAGAGGAAGCTAAGAAGAGAGATGAATCAGAATAGTATTATCTCCAAGTTCATTGAGAAGTGTGGAGAGCTTGACCCTAAACCAAACTATCACTATGCTGAAGGCTCTAAGCTTCGAAGATACGGCCTTACTACTGAACCAGGAACAGTCCTACAGTTTTGGAGAGAGAGATTCTACATAGACCATCAGAAGTATCCTAACATCAAAGTCTCTGCTCCTTCTGAAGTATTGCCAAGGATTCACCAAGAGTACGACAAATGGTTATACGAGTTTGATGAGAAAGACCTTCTACAGGCCATGAGATTCCTTCAAAACTCTCCCTTCTCAAAGATTCAAGTAGTACACTCTTCAGAACCTCTACCTATGATATTCACTCGGAAGGATGTTGATGTTGCTATTCTGTTAGCTCCTATGATGTTAGAGCTTCCCAAAGTCGAAGACCAAGCTGTTCAGAAGTCCCACTTCAAAGGTAATCCTTGGAGAGATGGCAAACCAAGCTACTATTGGACTCAAAAACTTCCTAACTCTACCTTTTGGATTGTAGAATTCCCTACCTTCTCCAATACTTCAGTTAGTGGATTCATGTATGGCTATCCTATTGGTAGGATGGTAAAGTGTAGAAACTGTCATACAGAAATGACCATCAATGACTGGAGTAACAAGCTTCTCAACATGAATCATTCTGAGTGTCAATGTAGCTGTGATACTTATGATGACTTCTGTGGATGCAGAAGGAGAAGAGAGATGGCCCAGTTTGACAGAATCCGGAGACAGTCAACTATTCGTAAACACTTCATGAGAAACCATTGGGATATGGCATGAGAGAACATTATGGTAATAGACCATTTCACAAAGTTACATTCAAGGATGGTAAAGTGATGTATGTCTGTGATCTATGTGGTGGATGGTATACCAATGAGAAGCAAGCTTCAAAGATTCACTTTTGCAAGTCGAGACCCAAATGAGCAGAAACAAATCCTTCTGTAACCAATGTTCAGAGACTACACTTCATGAATACGAATATCAGAGATACGAAGGTGGAGCCTTGATTACTGTTACCTGCTTAAAGTGTGGCCATTCAACAGAGAGCTTCAATAGCTCATTGTCCTGAGGAATCTCAATGACTCTCTCTCTTCTTGAGAAGCTTGAAGCTTTAGGATTTCAGAACTTCTTCACATATAGAATAGGCCCATGCTTCCAATGTGAGGAGACTCTGCAAACCTTCTACAATATCGAGTTGAAGAGATGGTACTGTGAAAAGTGTTGGTATGACACAGACTTTATTACTGAGCTTCAACTAAGTGACTTCGGAAAAACAATGGCTCAAGTAAGTTATGAGCAAATCCTTGCAAGACTGAACGCTGTTGAAGCAGAGAATCGCAAACTCAAAGCATCCCGCGAAGACAATGTCTTCGTAGGAACCACTGACAATCTAACATTGAAGCACAGAGCACTCAACCCAAGAGCATGGGGAGTACCCACCAAGAACCAAGAGGGTAAAGCCTTCTTCCGTTGTAGTGACTTTCCCTTCACCTTCGACATTGGCCCAGATCGAAAATCTGTCAGAGTCTACACTGCTATCCCTGCATCTCCTGATGAAGTTGCTCTCTTTGAACAGAGATTCATCAACCAACAGATTGTAGTCGCTAAACGAAGACAATCTAAGGAAGATGCTGAAGCTTCAGGAGCTACTACACAAGCCTTCTCTGCTCCACCTTCTGCTGCTCCTCCAATGCCTGTCCAAGCTACACCTGTTTCCTCTACTCGGAGCTTCTCCCAACTTAATGATGCAGAGAAGAAAATGTACATTGAAAAGGCTCAATCTCTCATGTCTATTCCAGGTCTCTTCAAATCTCTTCAAGAAGCTCTACAGTCTGTCTTGCAACCCGCAAACATCTCTCTCCCTTAGTGGTATCATGATACGCATACAGAGTCTAAGG
>Ga0209058_1004698_pt1 | contig 10819 bp, 4 predicted proteins | sample GraSoiAngelo_147_FD_185904 | JGI IMG/M metagenome (GOLD analysis project Ga0209058, IMG submission 185904) | Grasslands soil microbial communities from the Angelo Coastal Reserve, California, USA - 14_1009_05_40cm (SPAdes) (version 2) | ecosystem: Environmental > Terrestrial > Soil > Grasslands ... | reverse complement strand
GTACCCCGGCACCAACGGCGACTCCAGGCTCTGCGCGGCGCGCGGGTCCTCGCGCTTGACCGCCGTGTCCGGCGGCTCGTTGGCGATCAGCTCCGACTGCAGCACGATGTCCGCCGGCCCGTCGACTGGCTCGACCTCGTAATCGATCGCGGCCAGCGCCCGGTGCACCAGCGAGACCAGGCGCCGGCTGCGCACGCGCACCGTCCGGTGAGCGGGCGACTCCCACAGCACGGTTCGCTCCAGCACGCCAGTGCGCAGGTCGAGCACTCGCTCGTGCGACAGCACCTTGCCGTACCGCATGTCGAATGGCTCGTCGTCGACCAGCAGCCGGATGATCTTGCCGTTGGTCACGTTGACGATCGACTGCCCCGCCTCGGAGTAACCGTAAGCAGTCTCGGCGTAGGGGAGAGGCACCGCCTCGTAGAAGGCGTTGAGGTATGAACCCGAGATCACGTGAGGCTCGCCCTCGTCGAGGTTTGCCCGCCAGCCGATGTGCCCGTTGGACAGGGCGAAGATGGACTCGGTCTGGCCCAGGAGGTCGAGCTCCAGGCGCGTCTCGTGGATGGTCCACGGCTCGCAGTCGAAGCAGTCGTTGGTGATCATTGGCGGGGCTGCATCAGCTCGGCGAGGTCAGTGACGACGACATCGGCGCCGTGCTGTCGCAAGGCATCCGCCTGTCCGACCCGGTCGACTCCAACCACGAGGCCGAACCGGCCGGCGCGCCCGGCCTCGACGCCGGCCAGCGCATCCTCGTAAACCGCGGCGGCGTCGGGCGCGACGCCAAGCATCCGTCCGGCCTCGATGTATGTGTCCGGCGCCGGCTTGCCGGCAAGGTGCCGCTCGGCAATGACGTTGCCGTCCACCTGCGCGTCGAAGCCGCCGTCCAGGCCGGCGGCCTTGAGGACCTGGGAGCAGTGCTTGCTGGACGTGACGACCGCGAGCCGCAGTCCCGCCTTCCTTGCAGCCTTCAGATAGCGGACCGAGCCTTCATACGCGCGCACGCCGTCCCGATGAATGATCTGGGTGAAGACCTCGTCCTTGCGGGCCGCGATCTGGTCGACGACCTCGGACGATGCGTCGATATGGCGGGCCGACAGGAACGAGCGCGCGCCGTCGACCCTCGGCTTGCCATCGACATAGGCGTCGTAATCGGCGACCGCGTCAAAGGGAATCCCGCGCTCCTCGAAGACCTGCTTCCAGGCCCGAGCGTGCTGTTCCGCAGTCCGGGTCAGCACGCCGTCCAGGTCGAAGAGGCAGGCGGTCACCATGGGGGGCAACCCGAGGCTCGCGGCGGCCATTTCCGTCTGGCGTGCCATCAATAGAGAACGCCCAGCCCGCTATTTGGCGGCCGTCACATGCTGCAGCACGAGATCCATCCCGCGTTCGAGCTCCTCGTCGGTGACGCACCAATGAGGTGACAGCCGCACCCGCCCCGGGCGCCAGTCGACGATCACCCCCTCGGCGAGGAGGCCCGCCTCGGCCTCCTCGGGATGGTCGCACTCGAGCGTGACGATCCCGCAGCGCCGCTCGCGCTCGTGTGGCGTGAAGGTCCGCACATCGGCCTCGTCGCAGCGCTCGAGGATGTAGCCGGTCAGGTCGCGCAGCCGCTCCTGGATGCTCTCGACTCCCACGCTCAGCACGAGCTCGAGGCCGGCCAGGGCGGCGTAGTGGGAGGGGACGGCCCATGTGCCTGTCTCCAGCCGGCGCCCGTCGCTGGCGAACGTGAGCTCCTGCAGCGTGAACGAGAACGGCTCCTGCGTCGCGAACCAGCCGGTGCCCTGCGGCTCGATGCGCGGCAGCAGCTCCGGCCGGACGCTCATGAAGGCCGTCCCCGGTCCTCCGCTAAGCCACTTCAGCGAGCCGCCCACGTACGCGTCGCAGCCGATCTCGCCGACATCGACGGGTACACAGCCGACCGTCTGGTAGCCGTCGATCACGCACAGCGCGCCGGCGGCGTGGGCGGTCGCGGCGATCGCGCGTACGTCCTGCAGGTAGCCCGTCGTGAAGAAGAGGTGGGTGGTCACCACGAGGGCGGTGCGGCTGTCGATCCGCTCGGCGAAGGCCTCCGGCGGGATCGTCATCCCGTCCTCGCTCGGCACGAACTCCACCTCGAACTGCGGCCGCGAGAGCCACTGGTGGCCGATCGTGGGGAAGTCCAGGGCGCCGATCAGGACCTTGTCACGGCCGGGCGGCAGGGGCAGGCCGGAAGCCAGCGTGCCCAGGGCAACCGACACGGAGGGGGCGATGGCGGTGCTGCCGGCCGGGGCGTGGAGGAGCTCGGCGACCCTGCTCCGGAGCCGGTCCAGCACGGGCAGCCAGTCGGAGTACCAGGCCGGGGTGCCCTTCTCCAGCCAGGCCCTGGCGTAGGCCTCCAGGGCGGCCTTGCCGGCGAGCGGGAGGGGGCCGAGGGAGCACGCATTTAGATAGACGTAGCGGTCCAGGAGGGGAAATTCCGCTCTCAGGCTCGCCCAGTCGGGCATGCCCTCACCCTAGCCCTGCGCGACAAGCGCGGTCAGGACGCGTTGCTCGCGCTGCATTTGTGCTCCCCCTTGGGGAGAGGGTGCTGGGACTCTTCTGCCGTGTTATAGTCGGCGAATTCCAGCCAGTCGGCTTGACTGGTTGTGTTCTCGCGTCCCACAGAGACGCCCCGTCGTTGTATACTGGCCGTTCGTGCACGCCCGGCCGCTCATCTTGCCTATTTCTTGAGCGCGCCCTTTTTTGCCTAAGGAGCAACGAATGATCTCAGAGATGAGAGCCCCCGCGCGTCTCAGCTACGGCCGCATCCCCAACCTGGTGGAGCTCAAGGACCTGATCGCCACCCAGGTGGAGTCATTCAGCTGGTTCAAGAACGAGGGCCTCCGCGAGCTCTTCGACGAAATCAACCCGATCACCGACTACACCGGCAAGAACTTCGAGCTGAAGTTCCTCGACTACGAGTTCGGCCAGCCGAAGTTCTCGGTTGAGGAGTGCCGGAACCGCGACATGACATATGCCGCGCCGCTCCGGATCAAGACCCGCCTGACCATCAAGGAGACGGGGGAGATCAAGGAGTCCGAGGTCTACATGGGCGACTTCGCCATGATGACCGTGCGCTCGCCCGGTGTGTACTTCACCGCCGCCGAGGACCCGAACACGGGCCGCAAGCTGTTTGGCGCCAAGCTCATCCCCAACCGCGGGGCGTGGCTCGAGATCGAGACCTCGGCCAAGGACCTGCTGACGGTCAAGATCGACCGCAAGCGCAAGGTCCCCGTGACCGTGCTGCTGAAGGCCCTCGAGCTGCCCCAGCTGAAGGGCACCGAGAACGACCGCGAGGCGCAGCGCCGCGCCATGCAGGAGCTGTTCGGCGACGTGGACGACAACGCCGAGCACAAATATATGGACGCGACCCTGGAAAAGGACACGACGACCAAGACCGAGGACGCTCTCCTCGAGCTGTACCGCCGCGTCCGGCCGGGCGACCCGCCGTCGGTGGACAACGCCCGCAACCTGCTGCAGTCGCTGTTCTTCAACCCGCGCCGCTTCGACCTCGGCCGCGTCGGCCGCTACAAGGTCGACAAGCGTCTGGGCCGCGACGAGGAGGACATCCTCGACCGCGTCAAGAAGCGCGAGCTGCGCATCCTCGAGAAGGGCGACTTCATCGCCATCCTGCGCAAGCTCATCGAGCTGAACAACGCGCCGCGCGAGAAGCAGATCCCTGACGACATCGACCACCTCGGCAACCGCCGCGTGCGCGCGGTGGGCGAGCTCCTGCAGAACCAGTTCCGCATGGGTCTCATCCGGATGGAGCGAATCATCAAGGAGCGCATGACGATCAGTGACCCGCACACGGTCACGTCGGCGTCGCTCATCAACGCGCGCCCCGTCGTCGCGGCCATCAAGGAGTTCTTCGGCTCCAGCCAGCTGTCGCAGTTCATGGACCAGCACAACCCGCTGTCCGAGCTGACGCACAAGCGCCGGCTCTCCGCGCTGGGCCCGGGCGGCCTGTCGCGCGAGCGCGCCGGCTTCGACGTGCGCGACGTGCACCACAGCCACTACGGCCGGATCTGTCCGATCGAGACGCCGGAAGGTCCGAACATCGGCCTTATCGGCAACCTTGCCACGTACGCCAAGGTCAACGAGTTCGGTTTCGTGGAGAGCCCGTTCCGCCGCGTGTACAACCGGATGTCGGTCGCTGATGGCGAGGCTGACAAGCTCGCGGGCCGGACGCTGCGGCGCGCGGCGCTGGACGTCAAGGGCAACGAGGTCCTGCCGGCCAACCACGTGGTCGACGTCAAGGACCTGCCCAAGCTGACGAAGGGGCGCGTGCCCTCGGTCGACATCGTGCCGTGGGTATCGACTGAGGTCGAGTACCTGTCCGCTGATGAAGAGGACATGTTCGGCATCGCCCAGGCCAATGCCGCCCTGACCCCGGAAGGACACTTCGTGGACGCCCGGGTGCCCGCGCGGACGCGGAGCCACTACGGCCTCGAGGACGTGGGCAACATCCAGTACATGGACGTGTCGCCGAAGCAGATCGTCTCGGTGGCCACGGCCCTGATCCCGTTCCTCGAGCACGACGACGCCGGCCGCGCCCTTATGGGCGCCAACATGCAGCGCCAGGCGGTGCCGCTTCTGGTCACCGACGCGCCGCTGGTGGGCACCGGTGTCGAGTACTACGCCGCCAAAGACTCGGGCGAGATGATCGTCGCCGACGTCGCCGGCACCGTGGTCGACGTCGCGCACCCCAAGGACATGAAGGCGGTGCACGCCACGCCGGTCTTCGAGATCGTGGTCAAGCCGGATGCGGGCGGTCCCGACCGGCACTATCCGCTGCAGAAGTTTGCGCGCTCGAACCAGGGCACCTGCCTGAACCACCGCGCGCTCGTGCGGCCGGGCCAGCACGTCGATGCCGGGGACATCCTGGCCGACGGTCCTGCCATCGACAACGGCGAAATGGCGCTCGGGCGCAACGTGCTCGTCGCCTTCATGCCGTGGGAGGGCTACAACTTCGAGGACGCGATCCTGCTCTCGGAGCGCGTGGTCAAGGAGGACATGTACACCTCGATCCATATCGAGGAGCACGAGTCCGAAGCGCGCGAGACGAAGCTGGGTCCCGAGGAGATCACCCGCGACATCCCGAACGTCGCGGACGACGCGCTGCGCAACCTGGATGAGCGCGGCATCGTCTACATCGGCGCCGAGGTCCAGCAGGGCGACATCCTGGTGGGCAAGATCACACCGAAGGGCGAGACCGAGCTGTCGGCTGAGGCGCGTGAGGTTCGCGACTCGAGCCTGCGTGTGCCGCACGGCGAGCGCGGCATCGTGGTCGACGTCAAGGTGTTCTCGCGCGAGAACAAGGACGAGCTGGGTCCCGGCATCAACGAGATGGTTCGGGTCTATCTCGCCCAGAAGCGAAAGATTTCAGCCGGCGACAAGATGGCCGGCCGGCACGGCAACAAGGGCGTGGTGGCGCGAATCCTTCCCTCGGAGGACATGCCCTACCTGCCAGATGGCACCCCGGTGGACATCGTGCTGAACCCGCTCGGCGTGCCGAGCCGCATGAACCTCGGCCAGGTGCTCGAGACGCACCTGGGCTGGGTCGCGCACGCGCTGGGAATCAAGATCGCCACGCCGGTGTTCGACGGCGCGCCGATGGCCACCATCGTGGCCGAGCTGGAGAAGGCGGGCCTGCCGGCCGACGGTAAGGTCAAGCTGCGCGACGGCCGCACCGGCGAGCAGTTCGACGAGCCGGTAACGGTGGGCATGATCTACATGCTCAAGCTGGCCCACCTGGTCGAGGACAAGATCCACGCCAGGTCGACCGGTCCGTACAGTCTGGTCACCCAGCAGCCGCTGGGCGGCAAGGCCCAGTTCGGAGGGCAGCGGTTCGGAGAGATGGAGGTTTGGGCGCTCGAGGCTTACGGCGCCGCGCACGTCCTGCAGGAGATCCTGACCGTGAAGTCCGACGACATCGTGGGCCGCGTCAAGGCTTACGAGGCGATCGTCAAGGGCGACAACACGCTCGAGGCCGGCATCCCGGAGTCGTTCCGCGTGCTGGTCAAGGAGCTGGAGGGCCTCGCGCTCGGGGTGGAGATCCTGAGTGAGGACGAACGCCAGATTGTTTTGAGCGAAGAGGATATTCCAGAGATTCCGCTCGACCTTGGAATCTCGCTGGAGCGAGAGGAACTTGGGGAGGACTCTGCCGAGTAGATGTTGAAGCTAGAGAACTTTGACGCACTGAAGCTTTCGCTGGCGTCGCCGGAGACGATCATGTCGTGGTCGCACGGCGAGGTCACAAAGCCGGAGACGATCAACTACCGCACGCTCCGCCCGGAGCGCGACGGACTTTTCTGCGAGCGCATCTTCGGTCCCACCCGGGACTGGGAATGCCACTGCGGAAAGTACAAGCGCTACCGCTACAAGGGCATCATCTGCGACAAGTGCGGCGTCGAGGTGACTCGGTCCAAGGTGCGCCGCGAGCGCATGGGCCACATCAAGCTCGCGTCGCCGGTCAGCCACGTCTGGTACTTCAAGGGCATCCCCAGCCGCATGGGACTGCTGCTGGACATGTCGCCTCGCAACCTCGAGAAGATCCTCTACTTCGCCAACTACATCGTCACCGACGTGTACGAGGAAGCGCGCAAGGACATGCTCTCCGTCCTGAACATGGACAAGGACGAGCGGGCCGTCCGCCTGCGCGCGGACATCGAGGCCAAGTCGCGTGAGCTGCGCCAGGAGCACGAGGGCAAGACCAAGAAGCTCAAGAGCGAGGTCGAGGCCGAGGTCGAGCGCCTGGAGGGAGAGCTCCAGGAGGCGGTCGACGAGCTGACGACCCAGGGCAAGAAGGCCACCGAGCACATCAAGGCCGGCATCGGCACCAAGTCGCGCCGCACCATGGCGATCGGCCTCAACGGCGACGCAGAGGTCGTGATCGACAAGGGCGACGTGCTGTCGCGCGAGATGTCGCGTGGCGTGCTCGCCAAGGTCCAGGAGAAGATCGAGAAGCTCGAGGCCAACACCAAGGCCGCCCAGAAGCGGACCAAGGAGCGCGTTGACGCGGACAAGAAGGCGCTCGAGGCTCAGATCGAGGCTGCGACCAAGACGCAGCGAGACGCCATCCAGGGCGAGCTCGAGGCTCTTCAGCAGGAGATCGAGGCGTCGCGCTCGGACCTCGAGGGCCTGCACCCGAAGCAGATCCTGACCGACACCCAGTACCGGGACTTCCACGAGCGCTTCGGGCGCTGCTTCCGCGCCGGCATCGGCGCCGAGGCCGTGCGCGACCTTCTGTCGCGCATCGATCTGCAGCAGGAGATGTACCGGCTGCGCGAGGAGTCGAAGTCTTCGAGCGGCCAGCGCAAGCAGAAGGCGATCAAGCGCCTCAAGGTCACCGAGGACTTCCGCAAGTCGAACTCCAGCCCCACATGGATGGTGCTCGAGGTGCTGCCGGTCATTCCACCCGAGCTGCGGCCAATGGTCCAGCTGGACGGCGGCCGGTTCGCCACCTCCGACCTGAACGACCTGTACCGCCGCGTGATCAACCGCAACAACCGCCTGAAGAGGCTGCTCGAGCTCGGCGCGCCCGAGATCATCGTGCGCAACGAGAAGCGGATGCTCCAGGAGGCGGTTGACGCGCTGATCGACAACGGCCGCCGCGGCCGCGCCATAACGGGCACGGGCAACCGCAAGCTGAAGTCGCTGTCAGACATGCTGAAGGGCAAGCAGGGCCGGTTCCGCCAGAACCTGCTAGGTAAGCGCGTGGACTACTCGGGCCGCTCGGTCATCGTGGTCGGCCCCGAGCTCAAGCTCCACGAGTGCGGCCTGCCCAAGAAGATGGCGCTCGAGCTCTTCAAGCCGTTCGTCATGCGCGAGCTCGTGAACAAGGGCTACACCACCAACATCAAGTCGGCCAAGCGCATGGTGGAGCGCAGCAGGACCGAGGTCTGGGACGTCCTCGACGAGGTCATCCGCGACCACCCGGTGCTGCTCAACCGCGCCCCGACCCTGCACCGCCTGGGCATCCAGGCGTTCATGCCGGTCCTGGTCGAGGGGTCTGCGATCCAGATCCACCCGCTCGTCTGCGCGGCGTTCAACGCCGACTTCGACGGCGACCAGATGGCCGTGCACGTCCCGCTCTTCAGCGGCGCCATCGCCGAGGCCAAGAACCTCATGATGTCGTCGCAGAACATCCTGTCCGCGGCCGACGGCCACCCCGTGGTGGCGCCGACCCAGGACGTCGTGCTGGGCTGCTACTGGCTGACCGCGACCCGAGGCGACGAGCCGAAGGGCGAGGCAATCCGGAAGCTGCGCGTGTTCAGCTCGCAGAACGAGGTCCTGCTCGCGCTCGAGAGCAAGGTCGTCAAGCTCCAGGACTGGGTCCGCCTGCACATCGGCGACGGCGACGGTGAAGCCGGAGCCCTCCTGGTGACCACGCCTGGACGCGTGGTGTTCAACGAGCCACTGCCGGTCGGCAAGAAGCCGCAGGGCGACGGCGGTCAGAGAAGCTCGCACATGGACCCGCTTCCGTTCCAGAACGCGCACTTCGACCGCAAGGGCCTGCGCACGCTGGTGTCCGAGCTGTACCGGCTGTACGGCAGCGAGGTCACGTCCAGCGTCGTCAACGACATCAAGCGGATCGGATTCCGCTACGCGACCCAGGCCGGGATTACCGTCTCCGCGATGGACATCCCGCACCCGGAGTCGAAGTGGCAGATCATCCGCAGCACCGAGAAGGAGGTCGCCGACGTCGAGCGGATGTACCGCCGCGGCGTCATGACCGACGACGAGCGATACCGCAAGGTCATCGAGCTGTGGCAGCGCGCCTACGAAGAGGTGGGCAACGCCACCGAGCTGGCCTTCGACAAGTTCAGCCCGATCTGGATGATGATGGGCTCGGGCGCCCGCGGCAACATCCAGCAGATCCGCCAGCTGGCGGGCATGCGCGGCCTGATGGCCGATCCCACCGGCCGGATCATCGACCTGCCCATCCAGGCCAACTTCACCGAGGGCCTGACCGTGCTCGAGTACTTCATCTCGACGCACGGCACGCGCAAGGGACTGGCCGACACCGCCCTCCGAACCGCCGACTCCGGCTACCTGACGCGGCGTCTCGTCGACGTGGCGCAGGACGTGATCGTGCGCGAGGAGGACTGCGGCACCACCAACGGAATCTGGGTCCGTGACATCAGCCCCGAGCGCGCGCGCAACGAGCCGATCTTCGAGAAGATCGCCGGGCGCGTGGCGGCGGAGGACATCACCATCGGCGGCAAGGTGCTGGTCGCGACCGGAACTTCGATCACGGACGACAACGCGCGGCAGATCATCGCGGCCGGCGTGGCGGTCAAGGTGCGCTCGATCCTGGTCTGCGAGGCCAGGGAGGGCGTCTGCCGCACCTGCTACGGACGCAACCTGGCCACCGGCAAGATCGTCGAGATCGGCGAGGCGGTGGGTGTCATCGCCGCGCAGTCCATCGGCGAGCCGGGCACACAGCTGACGATGCGCACGTTCCACACCGGCGGTGTCGCCGGGGTGGACATCACCCAGGGCCTGCCCCGCGTGGAGGAGCTGTTCGAGGCTCGCATCCCGAAGGGCAAGGCCATCATCGCCGAGATCGACGGCGAGCTCGAGATCATCCGCCAGGAAGGCTCGCGCAAGGTGCGCGTGACCTCCAAGGAGGAGTTCGAGGTCTCGTACCCGCTGGACACCAAGATGCAGGCCGCCGTCAAGAACGGCGACGACGTCATGGAAGGCCAGGAGATCGCGCGCGACGCCAAGGGCAACGCGACCCGCACGCGGCACGCGGGCAAGGCCCACGTGACCACCAAGGAGATTTCGGTGCGCACCCTCGACGAAGAGGTACGCGAGTACGCGATTCCGCACCAGGTCCGCATCCGGCCCGAGCTCGACCGGCGCGACGGTCAGAAGGTGCTGATCAAGGCAGGCCAGCAGATCACCGAAGGGTCCATCTCTCCGCAGGAGCTGCTCCACATCCTCGGCAAGGAGGCGGTGCAGACGTTCCTCGTGGACGAGGTCCAGAAGGTGTACCGCTCGCAGGGCGTGGACATCAACGACAAGCACATCGAGGTGATCGTCCGGCAGATGATGCGGAAGGTCCGCGTCGACTCAGCCGGCGACACCGGCCTGCTGCCGGGCGAGATCGTCTCGCAGTGGGAGTACGAGGAGGGCAACGCGCGAGCGCTGGCCGAGGGCGGTGAGCCCGCGACGGCGCAGACGGTGCTGCTCGGCCTCATCAAGGCCGCACTGAACACGACGTCGTGGCTTTCGGCCGCGTCCTTCCAGGAGACCACGCGGGTCCTGACCGAGGCCGCCATCAGCGGCAAGGTGGACCGGCTGCGGGGTCTGAAGGAGAACGTGATCATCGGCAAGCTCATCCCGGCCGGGACCGGGCTGGACTACTACAAGAAGCAGCGGGAGCAGGCCGCTCGGATCCTCGAGGAGGAACCGATTGACCTGGAGACGCTGAGCGTTTAACAAGAGTCACCGAAGCCCGCCAGTGCCGGCACTGGCGGGCTCTTTTTTGGCCGGGTGGCCGCGAGTGCCGGCACCCGATCCCTTCCTTTATATGTGGGCTGGCGCCACGGCCCGATTTGGGTTACAGTCACCGTACGTGCACAGGGGGCGCCCGCCAAGGGTGGCCCCTTCTTTATTTCATAGAGGGAACCAAGGTTCCCTCTATGCCGGAGCGCTCAACGGCCCTATGACGAAGACGCGAAGTCGGTGGTTGTGCGGGCCGGGTTCGCGCTCCTAACTCCTTCCTTTTGGTGTAGTGCAACGCGGAGTGTCGTTGTGGCGCGCCAGGTGACGGCCCAGCGAAAGCTGGGCC
>Ga0209058_1004696_pt1 | contig 10820 bp, 12 predicted proteins | sample GraSoiAngelo_147_FD_185904 | JGI IMG/M metagenome (GOLD analysis project Ga0209058, IMG submission 185904) | Grasslands soil microbial communities from the Angelo Coastal Reserve, California, USA - 14_1009_05_40cm (SPAdes) (version 2) | ecosystem: Environmental > Terrestrial > Soil > Grasslands ... | reverse complement strand
CGCACCGCGTAGCGAACCAGCTCCTCGGCATCGTCGAACGTGAACTCACCCACCCCCGCGGCGGCGCGGATCGCCTTGACCAGGGCGTCGGCCACGGGGCTGCGCAGCACGCTCGCGATTCCGGGGAGAGCCTCGAGCAGCGAAGAGATCTGCGACCCGCCGAGCTCAGCTGACATCGAACTTGCTGCTCCGGGCGCTAAAGGTCGCGCCAAGCTACATCGGCCCTACCACACCGTCAAGGATTTTGGACCGATTTTTGGCGGAACTATCGCTGCGGCGCGCGGTTACGACGCTGACGCAAGGCCTGGGCGAGCGCGCTCCCACCCGGAGCGCGCCGCGAGATGGTGAGGTCGGAATGGGACAAGAGCTCGCCCAGCACCGTGCGGGTCCTCGGGTCGAGCGGCATTTCGAAACGCAGGTCCAGCTGATACTCCGCGTGATCGGGGCCCTGGCCGGTGAGCGTGAAGCCCTGCGGCTCCGGTCGGGCGGCGTCGACCTCGATTTGCGCGAGCGGCTCGTATTGGGGGCGGTCCATGGTCACCTCCGCGGGCAACCTCCGGGCTCCGTGAGAGATACGCCTCCTCCGAGAGGTGTCAAGGCGGCCCATCTTCCAGGGGTTGCTACATTTCGTTCCTGGAGGTGCGACAAGCGGTGGGACGACGCGGAATCAAGGAATACCGGGCGCCCGAGGCACTGGCGTTGATTGCGGCGGACCGTGAGCACGTGCCCCTGGTCTGCCCCTCCTGCGGCACCCGGTCGATCGTGCGCGCGCCCCGGCGCCGGGGCAGCCGGGCGGGCGCCGCGCCGCTCGCGCCGGAGCGCGTGACCCTGACGTGCCAAAGCTGCGGCCGTCACGCGTCCTACATCGAACGCGGGCCCGCCACACCGCGGGACGACACCATGGATCCCCATATCGTTCGACTGTAGCATTCCCGTTCCACCGCGGGAGAAGGAGAGCGACACCGAGCGTGGCTGGCGACGCGATACAAATGATGGGTACGGTCAGCGAAGTGCTTCCGAACACGACCTTCCGCGTGAAGCTCGAGAACGGGCACGAGGTGCTGGCGTACGTCAGCGGAAAGATGCGCAAGAATTATATCCGGATCCTGCAGGGGGATCGAGTCGCGGTGGACCTTTCGCCGTATGACCTCACGAGAGGGCGGATTACCTACCGGTACAAATAACAACGTCACGGAAAGACGTCGCGGAAATGCGTCACGGGAAAACGTAAGAGGCCGGGATCGCTCCCGGCCTCTTGACGTTTGCTGCGTAAAGCCGTCGTCTAGTAGAACAGCATGAATCCGCCGGAAATATTGGTCCGGTCGGGGAGGCCACTAAGCAGCGCCTGCGAATCGGCGTGCCTATTGATCTCACGGCTGCCCTCGAACACCAGCTTCAACGACTTTGTCCACTGGTGGTAGATACCGACGGTGTACAGCGAGACCTGCCCGATCGGCCCATCGGTGCCATCGGCTGAGGTGGTCCCAGCGCCCTTCAGGCGGCTGAAGCCCCAGCTCCCGGCGACCGTGGTCTTCTTGTTTAAGGTGTAGCCGATCTGTGCATAGCCGCCGTCAGATTTCCGCTTGTTCCTACCGTTCGCCAGCTCGTCGCCAAAGAAGGCAAGCGCCGTGCCGATGCCGCTACCGATGTAGCCGCTTACAACGACGGACAACTCCTGCATGTCGAACCGGACGCCGGCGGTGCCCCCGACGGCGCTGACCGTGCTGTCTTGCGTGATGTGCGACACACTCTGCCACTCGCCACCGGCCCAGACCGTGTACTTGTTCTTGCCCTGGGCCTTTTTCCAAACGACCTCGGCCTCGACGCGAGGAAGCTTGGTCTGTGTGTAGCCGTTCGACATGGCGCTCGGCTGGAACAGACCTACGCTGATCTGCGCGGGATTCTTGGCAGCCGAGCTGTAGGTCAACTGTGCATTGAAGTTAGGATAGATGTAACCGTAGCCGATCCGCCCGAGCGTGGTGCCAAAGCCTTGTACCCCACCCACGGCGCCGACTCCGAATAGTGTCTGGTCGTTCAGGATGTTCTGACGCTGGAACAACCCCAGTTCGCGGCCCGCGAGAATCTGACCCCACTCGCCGCCAACCGTCAGGTACACCTGCCGCATGTCGATCTGCGCGCCGAACTGGTCGTGAGCGTTAAAACCATTCTGAATCTGCGGCGCGAATCCGATGTGAGCGGCGAGATTCATGCCGGCTTCCTTGCCGCGTGCTTCGAACGTCGCGAAGGCGGGCAGTAGGCCGGTGCGAACGTTGCTGTACGTCCGGGACCTGCCGGTCGCCGCCGAGCTGTCCTCGTGCGAGAACGTCCAGAAGGCGTTTACGTTCCCGGAAAACTGGAACGCCCATCCGTTGGACATCTGCATCGTCAGGCCTTGCGCGCCGGCCGTCGCGGAGACGCCCAGCGCCAAGCCCAACAACAACAGCGTGAGACGCTTCATACGAGAATCCCTCCTTGGGAGTTTTACTGCCGCCATCCTACCGCTCGTGCCCTCGAGGCGCATATGCGACTGCCCGCGCCAGGTACAGCCGAGTGGGAAGGTTCTCCCACCAGTACTCGTCTGGCTTCTCACCTACAGTTGTGTGTGAACTAACAGGAGAAAGCGGAGCCCACCTCCTTGCGAGCGAGTCCATCGGCACTCCGCGCACCCGCGAGGCTAAGGTTTCCCCGCAGGAGTGGCCGCCAACGACGGCCTGTGAACTGAGCCCGAAACCTCGAGGCGAACCCACATGCCGGCCGCCCCGTGGCCCGGAACCCCGCAAAATATTAGATAGGACCCCCCCCTATCCGCAATAAAGCCCAGGTCATCCGTCTGTTCCGAGATGAGCCCCTGCTCCAGCCGCAGCGTGAATGCCCGGGCAAAAGCGGGCGCAACTGGCCCTGTGGGAAGGGGATGGGTGTCCGGTATGACCTCGGCCGAATGGGGGAGCATGCCATCGTGATTCCGGAAGTGCATCAGCACCGTCCACCCTAGTGGCACCGTGAGCGTCAGCCCGCCGTCTCGGAACCCGTTGAAGTTGAGCGCGCCGTTCAGCCCCGTGAGGCCCGCCACCAGCTGGAAGGTGACCGTCTTGGTTGCGGTATCGACCCGCAACCACGACGGATCGACCGCCGGAGCGGGCGCGGCCGCGTCGCCCTGCGCGCGAACCACAACCGGCGACGCCGCGCCCACCGCCACGGCTACGATACAGGCGACCGACAACAACTTCACCGTGGCGAACCTACCACGGCCTCCCGCGAGGCGGAAGAGCTTGAAGATGACGAAGCCGCTGCGCATTGTGGCGCATGAGCGACAGGCATGGCACGTAGGCGCCTCAGATTTCCCGTGCCATCCTCGGAGGGCTCCTGACGGTGCCTGGCATCCTCCTTGCGAGAACCGAAATTGCAGCCCGTTTGGGCGGCCGGTGGAGTGCCAGCTGCGAGACGGCGCTCCAGTCCGCGAGGGTAGGCGCAGCGTACGAGGATGGTCTTGCATGTACTCCAAGTCCAGCGTCACGCGTTTCGACCACTTCGTTGCGTGGTTGCTGGCTCTGGGGCTGTACCGGTTGGTGCGCGGCGCGATGCTCGTGCTGCTCCTGGCCGGCGCAGGGTGCGTCCACTCCCACAAGGCGGCGCTCGCGCGCGTCCCGCTCGTTGCGGCAGGGGAGCGCCCGCTCGCCCAGCGACTCGCCGGCGCAGATCTCGTGGTGACTGCTACGCTCGCCAAGACCGAGCGCGATTGGCGCTACGAAGAGCCCTGCGGCGTCTTGCGCCACCTCATGTACGGCTGTGCCGACATCCCCAAGGCGTACCAGGCAACGTTGCGCCGTGGCACTCAGACGTGGCCGGTCTTCTACTTCAAGCTCGGCGACTTGCCGCACCCCGCTGTGGGCGACTCGGCGGTCTGGCTCCTCCGCCAGGGGGCCGTGTTCCGCCTCTTGGAGTGCGCGCAGCGGCGCAGTGTGACGTCGGCGTACTGCGGCTACGATGTCGCGTACGTGGTCGAGTCCGACGATGACGTGCTGCCGGCCGCCACGTGGCAAGAAGTCAGCGAGCTTCTCCGCACTCTCGGAGGGCCTTCCATACCGAACCCGTGAAGCGTGAGAGCCGGCGCACGATGACTATCACCGTGCGCCGGATCCCGGGTCTCTACATGCCTGCCCTTGGCAGCCCGAAGATGAAGACCGAGTTGCCCAACGGATAGCTGATCTGGAAGTTCCCACCCGCGGCGACGGCGATGAACTGCTCGCCGTCCAGCTCGTACACCGAGGGCGCCGCGTTGACGCCGGCGCCGCAGTAGAACTTCCACAGGACCGCGCCCGTCTTGGCGTCGTAGGCCTTGAACCAGCCGTTGCCCTCGCCGGTGAACACCAGGCCGCCCGCCGTGGCGGTCGCGCCGCCCATCATCGGCAGCTCGGTCTTCTGCTGCCAGGCGATCTTCCCGGTGTTCAAGTCGATCGCGCTGACCAGGCCGTACTCGCCAGAGTACCCGCCCTTCTCGTCCGGCACCCGGACGAACGCGCTACCGAGCCACAACCGACCCTTCTCCCACGGGGCGAAGTGGACTTTGTAGTGCATCGGCTGATGCAGGGCCACCGTGTAGGCGTACGCCAGGTCCGGGTGCACGGCGATCGGGGACCACTCCTGGCCGCCGTTGGCGCCCGGCAGCATGAACACGCCGTCCGCCGTCGGCTGGGTGTACATGTTCTGTTGCGGCACGAACGCCGCCGAGCGGCGGATCAGCTTGCCGGTCGCGGCGTCGAGCACGTACACGAATCCGGTCTTCCCAGCCTCGACCACCGCCTTCTTGCCGCCGACCATGGCGATAACCGGGGGACTCACCGCGTCCAGGTCCCACACGTCGTGCGGGACTTCCTGGTAGCCCCATTTGAACTTCCCGTTGGTCGCATCGATCGCCACGATCGATTCGGTCCAGCGGTTGTCGCCCGGGCGGATCGAGCCGTCCAGGTCGGGGGACGGGTTCCCGATGGCGACAAACAGCGTCTTGCTGGCCTCATCGTAGGCCGGCGTCATCCACATCGAGCCGCCGCCGGTCTTCCAGGCGTCGGCGTACTTCGCGGAGTCGGCCTTTTCCTTGGCGATGTCGCGCTTCAGGTCGTCGCCGTCGGGCGTGGTCTTGGAGAACGGGCCCCACCAGCCGCCGTCTTCGGGCGACGGCAGCGTGTACCACGTCCACCCCGCCGCGCCGGTTGTCGCGTTGAAGGACTTCACGTAGCCGCGGATGCCGTACTCGGCGCCCGACGTGCCGATGATCACGTTGTCGCCGATCACCAGCGGCGCCATGGTCTCCGTGTAGCCGGCTTCTGGCCCATCGCCCACCTTCGCTTCCCACTTCACCTTCCCGGTTGTCGCGTCGAGCGCCACTAGATAATCGTCGAGCGTCCCGACGAACACCGAGCCGCCCGACACCGCGACGCCGCGGTTGTTGGGGCCGCAGCACGCCGTGCTCACCGGTCCGTTCTTGTGCTCATAGTGCCACAGCATCTTCTGCGTGCGCAGGTCGAAGGCGCGCACGATGTTGTTCGGCGTGGCGGGCGACGTGATGTACATGATCCCGGCCACCACGATCGGCGTGGTTTCGAAGCTGCCCAACGTGCTCGCGCCGTGTGTATAGACGGCCCGCGGGACGAGATTCTTGACGTTCGTGGTGTTGATCGTCTTCAGGGGGGAGAAGCGGTTGTTCCAGTAGTTGTGCCCGTACATCAGCCAGTCGCCGCTCGCCGCGGCGTTGAGCAGCATGTCGTTCGTCACGACGGCGTGCGGTGGAGCGCCTGGGAGGGGGTCCGCAGCCCCTCCCGACCCCTGCCCGCACAGCGGTGCCGCGACGAGCGCCGCGACCGCCACGGTCGCGGACCATCGAGCCCAATGCATCATACCCACCTCCGTTAAAGGTCGACGACTATACACGTTCCGGCCCGGAGCCGGCCATGGCTTTCAAAACAGGAGAGGGGTTCTAACCGCTCCGCCGGGGCGCGTCAAGGTACAAGGGAACGAGGTCGCCGTAAGTCTTCCTGAACGTGCGGCTCGAGCAAGCTCGGGCGCGCGAGCGCTTGAGCCATCGGGGCTGCCGCTTCGGCGCGCCGGCCGAGCGCGGCGAGAATGCGCGCGCGGTGGTAATCCATGGTGGGGCTCGGGGCACCCCAGCGCCGTGCGCGGTCCGACGCCACGAGCGCGGGACTGAGCTCGCCGCACCGGAACAGGACCCAGCTGAGTACGTCGTAGCTCTCGACGGCGGGCCGGCGGGCGACATTACGCCGCGCGATGGCGAGGGCGGTATCGCGCGTCAACGGGCGAGCTGCGTAATAGAGCGCGAGTGGATGGGCGTACAGCGCTTCCGCTCCCGGGGCGCGGGCTACGCGCAGGAACGCGCGCTCCCACCCGGCCGCCGCAGCCGAGTCGCCCAGCGCCCAGTGCGCCTCGGCCAGCCGCAGATACAGGTCGGGATGGGCGTCGGCGGCGATCTGTCGGAACAGCCGTGCGGCTTCGCCCCAGTCGCCGCGTGCGTAGGCGAGATCGCCAAGGCCCTCCAGGGCCGCGCGGTAGCCAGGCTGGGTTTCTAGAGCGCGCCCAAAGAGGGCTGCCGCGGCGGCCTCGCCGTCGCGCACGTGTTGGATCTTCGCCAGCTCGGTCAGGCACCATGCCACCGCCTGCGGCCTGATCTGCGCCCGCGCGAGCTCGCGGCAGGCGTGGTCCATCGCGTGATAGGCGCCGTCCATGCGACCGAGCGCCGAGAGCCAGTGCGCGAGCCGGAGCTGATACGAGACCCGACCAGGCGCGAGCCGGCTCAGCGTCGACTCGGCGACGGCGTAGCGACCGGTCGCGACGCCGGCGTCGAACAACAGGCCCAGCGCCTCCTGGTTCCGCGGGTTCCACGCTACGGCGCGGCGCGCCGCCGCATACGCCTCGGCGAACTTGTGTTGCGTGAGGTATACGACGCCGAGCCGAGCAAAGGCCCCCGCGGTGTCCGAGACCAGCGGCAAGACCGAACGCGCGACCACCTCCGCACGTCGCACATCCTCGAGATCGGCGGCGACCTGAAAGCGCATGAGGTAGCGCGCCACCAGCTGGCCGCCGACCATGAAGTTGTCGGGGTCCTGCACGAGGTGCGTCTCGAAGAACGCAATGCTGCGGGATGTGATCGCTGTGTCACTCGCGGCCGCCACCCCCGGGCGCGGCGCGACGGCCCGCGAAATCGCGAGCGCGACTCCGAGCGCCGCCGCAGCGCCGATCCACCAGACCCGGGCGCGCGTCACTGGACGTGCGGCCCGGCGAGGTAGGGGAACGTGGGCAGGAACGGCTCGTCGTTCGCGTCCACGTGGTCGTCGTTCAGGGCGGCGTTCGACCCGAAGATGAGGTGCAGCTCCGCCGTGATCACGTCGTCGTCCAGTTTGCGGCCGTTGAGGAAGCCCGTGGGCTGGGACACGTCGATGGGCTGGATGTCCGGCGTCAGGGCGCCCGCAAGAGCGTTGGCGGACGCGGCGTCCTGCCCGAACGCCATCAGCTTGGCCACGACCAGGCTCCTGAAAGTGGCGGCATCCCCCGCGGGAACCGCCTCGTTGTAGGCATCCTTCAGGTCCGTCGGGATGAATACCGTCGCGATCGCCGGCAACCCGAAGCGATCCTCTTGCCGCAGCTCCTGGTGCATCATCACGCTGGCGTCGGCACGCGGGCCCGAGAGGGGCGTGTAGGCGTCATCGCAGCCCGCGACGGCCAGCGCTCCCAGCGCCAGCAGCGGCAGCAGGCGAAGCATGTATGCGGTGCGTTCCATGGTTCGGTCTCTCCTCAGGTGACGGCGTTCAGAACTGCTGCCGGCTGGTCGTGCCCCAGACACCGAGCCTCGGTCCACCGAGCCGAGCGCTCGGCAGCTCGACGGCAATCGCGAGGACATTGGTGCCGGCGAACGAGTCGATTCCGGGGTTGCGGAATGCCGCGGCCTCGCCCGCGATGATCTTCTTGAACTGCACGAGGTCGAAGAAGAACGGATCGTCCCGCACGCCGGCGAACACCGTCATGCCCGAGCGCGAGGCGATCATGGGGGTCGCGCCGTTGCTGACCGGCACCGTCGCGGTTTCCGGCCCCTCGATAACGCGACTCGTGGCTCCGATTTGGGACGCCGGCGCCGGGCCACGGAAGTGCATCACCTGATGCCCACCCGTACCGGTCACGAACGCCTGGATCACGAGGTCTTCGACTGCGTCGCCGTTGTTGTCGAGCTTCCACTGATACAGCACGCCGGGGTCGAAGAACGTGGTGCTCGCTTCGGATGGCGGAATAAACCCCGACACCGTCATCACGAGGACGACGTTGTCCGGATGGACGGGGCTGCGAAACGTGTAGACGTCGGCGATATCGGCGGCGTGGTCCGCGGCGAGCAGGGCGCTATCCTTGTGGTCCGACGCCTTGATCCAGCGGGTGATGCCCGCGGCCGCGACCAGTACCAACAGGACGGCCGCACACTTGCGGAACATGGGTCATTCCTCCGAGAACGGGAGAACGGGCGCAGAGCGACATCCTCTCTACGCCCGTCCCGCGCACTCGGATTGCTGGCCCTTGTTAGTCTGCCGCCACCTTCCCGACGAGGAACGGCGTCTGGGTGGGCTGGGGCGAGCCACCCGCGGGCTCCTCCGTGACCGCGGTAAGCTCGAACGCGAGACCGGGCGGCACGTCCAGAGCGGCGGTCAGGCGGCCATCGCTCGCGGTATTGAACACACCGAGGCTCACCGGCTTTCCCTTGGCAATGGCCCACAACTGGTACGTGCGGCCGGCGGGCGCGGGAGGCAGGTCGAAGACTGCCATGACCACGCGGTGCCGCGATGGATTCCAATAGAGCCGGGCGGAGGGCGGCTTTCCCGTGGCGGCGAGCGCCGCCGTGGCGACATCCGGAGAGAAGATCGTCGCGATGAGCGAATCACGCGCGGCAAGCTTGTCGCGCTCGGCAGCCAAGGCCGCGTCGGCACGCCGCAGGGCACCGCGCGCGCGCACGTACGCGTACCCTGACGCCAGGGCCAGCAGGAGGCACGCCGCCGCGGCGAGCCAGGGACCGATCCCGGCGCGGCCGCGGCCGATCGGGCGGACCCGCCGGGCCTCCACCAGGATACGATCACGCAGTTCGGGCGCCGGCGTCGCATCCGGCGCCGCCTGCGCGAGCACCCCAGTGACGTCCCGGAACGCCTGGACTTCCGCCCGGCAGATGGCGCAGACCACGAGGTGTACCTCGAACGTCGCTCGCTCCTCGGGAGCGAGAGAATCGAGCGCGTACGGGACCGCCAGCTCGAGCCACTGGTGGTCGGTCATGGCCCCTCCAAGGCGAAAAGCGGCGCCAGGGATCCGCGCAGCTTCTCCATCCCGGCCCGCATGCGGGTCTTGACCGTTCCCAGCGGCTCTTGCAGTTCGGTCGCGATCTCGTTCTGCGTCAGACCACCGAAGTACGCGAGCTCGATCACCCGCCGCTGTGCCTCGGGCAGCTCCGCGAGCGAGCGGCGCACCAGGCCGCTCGCCTCGCGCTGCTCCATCTCGCGGTCGGGCGCGACCGCGACGCCGCCGAGGGGGACCGCGAGTCCGTCGACATCACCACGCGCCGCCCGCTCCACCGCTCGAGCCCGGCGTCCCCGGGCCCGCAGCAGGTCGAGAGCCCGGGTGCGCGTGATGGTGGCCAGCCACGCCGCCACTGTGCCGCGCGCCGGATCGAACTGCGGCGCCGTCCGCCAGGCTTGCCCGAACGCGTCGACCACGACCTCTTCGGCGTCCGCCCGTTCGCGGACGATCGCGAACGCGAGCGCGTACGTCATCCTCCCGTGGCGATCGTACAGGTCGCCCAGGGCACGCTCGTCGCCGGAGGCTATGCGCTCGATGAGCGAGCGGTCCGGCGCGCGGAATTGTTTCGGCTCGTTCGCCAGCACGCCCACGAAGGTGACGCCCCCTCTGGTCTTACGCCAGCGGGCCATGGACGGTTTGGCGGGCTCGACCGGCCGCTCTAGTGGGGCCGGCGCAGCATCCGGTTCCAGCGGATCCGCAGCGGGTCGGTGGCGACGCTCAGATAAATAATGAGCGGCTGGCCCACGATGTGCGACCGCGGCAGGAATCCCCAGAAGCGGCTGTCATAGGACTGGTCGCGGTTGTCGCCCATGACCCAGTAATGCCCGGGCGGGATCGCGATCGGGCCCCAATCGTGGGTCGTCGGGTGGTAGTGGGCCGTGTCGCGCCCGACGTAGTAGGGCAGGTGCAGCGTCCGGATCTTCCGGAGCTGCACCGGATCGTCGGGTTGAGACCCGAGGTGCAGGGCATACGGTTCGTCGAGCCGCTTGCCGTTGCGATAGACCGTGTCGTGCGTCATCTGTAGCGTATCGGTGGGCCCACCAATCACGCGCTTCACGATGTTCAGGTTGGGCGTCGAATCTTCGACCGAGCGGAACACGACGATCCCGTCGCGCTGCGGCTCAGCATAGCCCGGCAGGCGGCAGCAGCGGATCCCGGTGAGCGGGATCTCGAGCTCGCCTCCGTAAATCGCCTTGTTCACGAACAGGAAATCGCCGACGAGCAGCGTGTTCTCCATGCTCGCCGACGGGATGCGGAATGCCTCGATCAGATAGGAGCGGAGCACGATCCAGATGCCGACCGCCACGGCGATCGAGGCTGCCCACCCTTTGGTCCACCGGTTGAACGCACGCAGGCGCTCGAGGATCGAGGGTTGCTCCATGGAGACCGCAAGCTAGGGGCGCCCCGGACTCCCGGCAACCGTTCCTCAGAGCCCGTTTCTTGGTATAATTGGAACTCGCAATGAGCGACCCCAACCCGCCGCGCCG
>Ga0209058_1004687_pt1 | contig 10830 bp, 12 predicted proteins | sample GraSoiAngelo_147_FD_185904 | JGI IMG/M metagenome (GOLD analysis project Ga0209058, IMG submission 185904) | Grasslands soil microbial communities from the Angelo Coastal Reserve, California, USA - 14_1009_05_40cm (SPAdes) (version 2) | ecosystem: Environmental > Terrestrial > Soil > Grasslands ... | reverse complement strand
CGTCGCTCTCCGAGGCCTGCCGCTCGGCCGTATCGAGAGACAGGTCAGGCTGGCTCGTCGCCGCGATCGGCTCGGCGATCTCAGGCATCGGCGAGCCGGTACCCGACGCCGCGCACGGTCTCGATCCAGCGGCCGGCCTCGCCGAGCTTCGTGCGCAGGTAGTGCACGTAGGCGTCGACGGCGTTGGGCGTCACGGCTACCGAGAACGGCCACGCCTGGTCGAGGAGCTGGTCGCGGGTGAGCGACTGGCCCGGGTGCCGGAGGAAGCACTCCAGCAGCGAGAACTCACGCGGGCTCAGGTCGATCGAGCGGCCGCTGACCGTCACGCGCCGGCTCCGCTCGTCGAGCGCGATCGGACCGACCGCGAGCACGGGGTCCGGGCGTCGGGGGCCGGGCTCGGCCCGGCGGGCGAGCGCGCGCAGGCGCGCGGCGAGCTCCTCGTACGCGAACGGCTTGACGAGGTAGTCGTCGGCGCCCGCGTCCAGCCCGGCGACGCGGTCGTTGACCGTGTCCCGCGCGGTGAGCATCAGGATCGACAGCTCGCGCTCACGCTTGCGAAGGCGCTGCGCGACCTCGATGCCGGAGATGTCCGGGAGGCCGATGTCGAGGATCACCGTCTCGATGCCCTGGGTGGCGTCGGCAAGCTCGAGCGCCGTTTCCCCGTCGGGAGCGACCTCCACCACGTGGCGGTCGTCCTCGAGGAGGCGGCGCAGGACGCGCTGCAGGCGCAGGTCGTCTTCGACGAGCAGGAGGTGCATGGGCCGGTTGGCGGGAGCCTACGGAACGACCGTCACGTCGCTCGCGGGCGGGCGGGGGCTCCCGTTCATCAGGCTGGGCATGGTAGGCGGTGCCGCCGCTCAGGCAGCGGAGCCGGTCGCCAGCCCGATGAGGTCCTTGGCGGCGCCGATCGGGATCGCGAAGCCGAGGCCCTCGGCGCTCGTCGCGACCGCGGTGTTGATGCCGATCACGTTCCCGGCGGCGTCGAGCAGTGGCCCGCCGCTGTTGCCGGGGTTGATCGCGGCGTCGGTCTGGATGAGGCCCTTGAGCGTCGTCTGGCTGCGCGTTGACTCGTCGGTGACGGTGATCTCACGATCGAGCCCGGACACGATGCCCCGGGTGACCGTCTCGGTGTAGGTCCCGAGCGGGCTGCCGATGGCGATCGCCGTCTGGCCGACCTGGATCGAGTCCGAATCGCCGATCGTGGCCGCCGACAGGTTGGTGGCGTTGACCTTGATCAGGGCCAGGTCCGTGGTATCCGAGATCCTGACGATGGTCGCCGGGAGCTCACGCCCGTCGGCGAGGGCGACGGTGAGGCTCTGGCTGCCCTCGACGACGTGGCGGTTGGTGAGGATGTAGCCCGAAGCGGTGAGGATCACGCCCGAGCCGACGCCGGTGGTGGGGACCTGGAATGGCGTGAACCGGTTCGAGCTGAGGCCATCGGCGGTGATCGTCACGACCGACTGGCGCGCGGTCGCGACGACGGCGGTGATGTCATCGGTGCCCGTCGCGGTGGTCACGGCGCGGGAGTTGGCCGTCGGCGAGGCGGTCGTGGCCCCGGCGAGGGAGCTGGTCAGGACCGCGGCGGTGCCGGTCGAGGCGAGCACGGCGGAGAGGAGGCTCGCGGCGAGGATGCCGGCGAGTCCCCGACCGGCCGTGCGGGTCGGTTGGGGCTCCCGGTCGGCCACCGGAGCGTCGAGCCGGGGAGGAGGAGCCGGCTCGACGTCGGTGTGGAGGAAGGAGTTGGCGTCGGGAGGTGCATCCACATCGGGAGTTGCGGGGGTTGTGCCCGTACCCACGGCGGGGTCAGCGCGGGGCCCGCCGGGTTCGAGGTCGTCGTTCATGCGCTCATGACACCGCGCGGGGCTGAGATTCTCCTGAGAGCGTCGAGCATTTGGCATGCCAGGACCGTTGCAGCGGCAGGCGCTCCACTGATTTGGCGAGGCCAAGGCCGGTGCTAGCGTGGCTTCGTGCCGTCATCGACCGGCCGCGTCACGCCAGTCATTGCGATCGTCGCGGCCGCCGCTCTCGTGTTCCTCCTGATCTGGGCGCTCGGCACTCGCGGTTCAGTGGGAACGACCGCGAGTGGTGCGCCCGCCGTCGGGTCATCGCTCCCGTCGAAGTCATCGCTGCCGTCGAGAGGCACGCCGAACTCGCCCGTGGTGCTCGTCGGCGCGGGCGACATCGCCGCCTGCGCGGCGAGCGGGGACGAGGCCACGGCGGACCTGCTCGACACCATCGATGGCACGGTGTTCACGCTCGGCGACAACGTCTACGAGAACGGGACCGCCGCCGAGTTCCAGCGGTGCTACGACCCGACGTGGGGCAGGCAGCGCGACCGAACGCTGCCCGTGCCCGGCAACCACGACTACAACACCCCCGGCGCGGCGGGCTACTTCGGCTACTTCGGGGCGGCGGCGGGCGATCCCTCGACCGGCTACCACGCCACCGACCTCGGAACGTGGCGGATCTACGTCCTGAACAGCAACTGCGCGGCGATCGGGGGCTGCGACGCCGGCTCGGCGCAGGAGCGCTGGCTCCGGGACGACCTCGCGGCCAACCCGCGCCGTTGCGTCCTGGCGATGTGGCACCACCCTCGCTTCAGCTCCGGCCAGCACGGCAACATCTCGGCGACGCAGGCGCTGTGGCAGGCGCTGTACGCCGCCGGCGCCGAGCTCGTCCTCAACGGCCATGACCACATCTACGAGCGGTTCGCCCCGCAGACCCCGACCGGTAAGGCGGACCCGAGCGCCGGCATCGTCGAGATCGTCGCCGGCACAGGCGGCCGCAGCCATTACGTCTTCGAGCGGATCCGGGCCAACAGCCTCGTCCGGGACAACACGACCTACGGGGTGGTCCGACTGGTCCTGTCAGACGGCGCCTGGTCGTCCGAGTTCATCCCGGTGCCGGGTGGGTCGTTCTCGGACAGCAGCAGCGGGACCTGCCACTGAGGGTTCGATCCGCCGGGTCACCCTGCCTGCGCCCGGATCAGCCCTCGAGGAGGTCCTTCAGGCGATCGAGCGCGCCCATCTCCGCGTTCATCGTCGACTGCACCGCGCCGCCCATCAGCAGCCGCTTCCAGCCCGACAGCTCGGCGTGGAGCTCGAAGGTCAACACCGTGCCGGTGCCGATGCCCTCGAAGGTGAACGAGCCCTCGGGCCGGACCGGCCCCGCGATCGCCCGGAACGCGATCCTCTCGTTCGGCTGGAACTGGGTGATCTCGTAGTCGGCCGGGATGCGCCGCCCGCCCGGGCCCTTGACGCCCTGCGAGTACCTCGCGCCGAGGCCCTGTCCGGACACGAGGTCGACGTCGAGCACGCCCGAGCGCCAGTGCTTCGCGTTCCGGCCGTCGGCAACGAAGGTGAAGACCTCGGCGATCGGCCGGTTGATCGTGATCGTCCGCTCCGCGTTGGGCATGAGGCCAGCTCCTCGCGACGTCGCCGCAGCTACACCCCGAGCCGATCGAGGTAGTGCGGCAACATCTTGCGCCACCACGGCCAGTCATGATTCACGTCGTCGCCCCACTCGTCGACGAGCGCCGGGATGTCCTTGGCCGCGAGCACGTCGCGCATCGCCCGGGTGTCGGCGAGCATGTCGTCCTCCCACGCTCCGCGCCCGACGACGAAGGCGAGCTTGGCCTCGCGCAGCCGGTCGAGGTACCACGGGGCGTCGAGGTTCGGGAGATAGCGAAGGGGCGAGTTGAGGTACACGCCCTCGCTCTTGTCGTCGCCGACGAACAGGCCGAGCTGGTACAGCCCCGAGATCGCGATCAGCCCGTCGAACGCGTCCGGGTGGCGGAACACGACGTTGGCGGCGTGGTAGCCGCCCATGCTCACGCCGGTCGCCCACGCTCGCTCCCAGCCCGTCAGGTCGCGCAGGAACGGGACGACCTCGGCGGCGAGGTACCGGTCGTAGTCGTCGTGGCGCCGGGCCCGGTCGGCAGGGCTGATCGCCTGGTTCGTCCACGACTGCCGATCGATGCTGTCGACCGAGATGATCCTGGCCCGGCCCTCGTCGATGAACCGAGCGCAGGCCTCGACCATGCCCCACGACTCGAAGTCCCAGTAGCGGCCATCCTGCGACGGGAACGCCACGACCGGCCGGCCCGCGTGGCCGTAGACCTTGAGCGCCATGTCCTGGCCGAGCGCGTCGCTGTACCAGGATCGCTCCTCGACCTGCACGTGGCTACGCCCGCGCCAGGATTTCGTGCGCCGCCGCGAGGAGGGGGTCCAGGCGCGGCTCGCGCATGATGTAGCCGTAGTTGCCGAGCGCGGTCGAGAACACATCGTCCACGCGCTCGTGATGGATGAGCAGCTTCGCGTACCGGCGGAGGACATCGTCGTGCGACAGCCGGTACGTTCGACCGGCCTTCCGGCCGGCCCACATCACGTACCACTTCTTCTCGGCTGGAACGCTCGTCGTGCCGTTGACCACGACCTCCGCCCACGCCCGGTAGAAGTCGATGTCGCTCGTCCAGTTCCACATGTCGACGGTCAGGCCGCCGGGCTGGCGCATGTTCACCTCGAGCGCCGCGAGCTCGCCGTCGGGCAGCCTGAAGAACTCGAAGTGGAACGGGCGCTCGCGGACGCCGAATGCGCGCACGATGTGCCGCCCGAGCGCGTCGAGGTCGGGCGCGATCTCCCGGTCGATCCAGTAGAACATGTCCGCCCCGCGCACCGAGTCGAGCACGGTCAGCCCATAGACCAGGGACGACGCGAACACCACCTCGCCCGAGCGATCGACGAGCCCGTCGAAGCTGAGGAGCTGGCCCTCGAGGTACTCCTCGAGGATGTAGTCGATGCTCGGCCGGTCGCCGAGGAAGGCGTCGAGGTCGGTGTCGTTCTCGATCCGGTAGGTGCGCGCGGCGCCGACCCCGACGTCGGGCTTGGCGATGATCGGGTAGCCGACCTCCTCGATGAAGTGCCTGGCAACCGGCGCGCTGACCCGGCGCACGACGCGCCCGCGCGCGACCCGCACGCCGGCGCGCTCGAACACCCGCTTCATGGCCGACTTGCGCTTGACCTTGTCGATGCCCTCGGCGTGCAGTCCCGGGATGTTGAACTCGCTGCGCAACCGGGCGTCGGTGGCCAGCCAGTACTCGTTGAGCGACTCAAGCCGGTCGATCTTGCCGTAGCGGTGGGTGTAGTACCCGACGGCTCGGGTCAGCTGGTCGATCGAGTGCAGGTCGTCGACGCGGTAGTACTCGGTGAGGGCCGCCCGCAGCTCCGGGCGGAGCGCCTCGTAGGCGACGTCGGCGATCCCGAGCACGGTCGCGCCCGCCTCGCGCAGCCGCTGGACGTACAGGTACATCCCCGGCGGGAAGTGCGGCGAGAGGAAGACCACGTTCACGCGCGAGAGTGTGCCCGAACGCGGGGCGCGAGCACTAACGCTCGGGAAGCGCCTCGAGCGCCGAGCGCGCCTGCTCTCGACTGAGATTCCACGACAGTGGACCTGCCGTCGTCGGGTCGCCGGTGAGTTCCGCGCGCCGGAGCTGCAGCTGCCTCAGGAGGGCCGCCCGCTCGGCCGGCGGCAGCACGGCGAGCGCGGCGACGAGGTCCGGGACCGCGTCCTCGCCGAGCGTCAGACCGTAGGGCAGGTCGAAGCCGGCGAAGCCGCCGGGCGCGACGAGGCCAGGATCGACGACGCGCGCCAGGTTCTGGCGGATCACGAACGCCTGCGGACCGAGGACAGACACGGCCAGCGTCACCGCAACGGCGCTCGCCGCGAGGGCGTGCGGTAGCCAGCGCATGCGGTCCGCAACGAGCAGGCCGATCGCCAGCGCGAGGCACAGCGCGAGCCAGGCGATGGACGCGGCCACGAAGAAGCGGAGCTCGGTCCAGCCGTAGGCGCCCTGGTAGAGCGCGAGCCGGAGCGCGGCAGAGGCGAGGATCACGCTGGTCAGGCCCAGCAGCGCCAGCGCACCGACCAGGAGCGCGCGCGTCCGGCCGACGACCTCGTGCGCCCCCAGCAGGAGCAGGCCCGCCAGCCCGACCACGCCGACCAGCTGGAAGTAGCCCTGTCGCGCGTAGTCGCTGTAGGTCATGCCGACGACGCCCAGGGTGTCCACGCCGCCGAAGAGGTACACGACCTGGACGATGGCGAACGCGCCGAACAGCAGGTCGACGGCGGCAAGGACGGTCAACGTCTCGACGGCGCCGACGCGCCGCGCCCGTGCCGGCTCGACTTCCGCCGTGGCGGCGCGCGACGTGCCCGCGCCCGCGCCCAGGCCCGACCAGCTGAACAGGCCTGCGCCGCCCGCCGCGAGCACGAGCGGCCCGGCGATGAGGCCGGCGGCCAGGACCGAGAAGGCGCCCCGGTCGACGACCTCGCCGAGGTCGATGGGCAGGCGGAACGCCTCGTCGATGGCGCGGCCGAAGACGGCGTCGGCCGATGCGAGGAGCAGGCTGAACCCGGCGACGACAGGCACGGCGATGAGGACGCCCCTCGCGATCGCGGCGAAGCGCCCGAGCTGGCCGAAGCCGCGGGAGAAGAAGCCGTCTGCGCCCGATCGAGTCACCAGCCACGCCAGCGCGACGGTCGCGACCAGGCCGGCGAGGCAGCCCAGCAGGATCACGCTCGAAGCGGCCCGCCTCGTCACCGGCACGCCGCTCATGGCGAGGCTCCAGGCTGCTGTTGCCAGGCCGACGAGGCCCAGGTCGAGGACGACCACGCTCGGGTCCGTGCGCAGCGCCGGGCCCAGCGAGGCCATGACCGCGACGACCGGCAGCCACAGGTCGAGCGGATCCGCCGGCCGGCGGTTCGGGGCGAGCCAGATCACGAGGGCGAGAATCGCGACGGTGGCGATCGGCACGTTGATCCCGAGCCCCACCCTGTCGAAGAGCACGTCAGCGGCGAGACCCGCGGTGAAGGCTGCTGCGGCGGCTCGCCGCGCGAGGCGTGGATCCACGTCTACCCTCCAGGCTGATCGGCCACCCTGGGACGTGGCGCGGCATTCGATGGGAGACTGACGGACGCCGCGCCGGCGTCCGTTGTTGCGCAGCGTCTTGAATCTCGGAGAAGCGGGTGCACCTCGACAGCGACGAGGCCATGCGACGGGCGGCCTCGGCCGACCATGGTGTGCTCGCCACGCTCAACCGCTCGGGCGTCGCCGACCTCGTCCCGGCATGCTTCGCCATCGTTGGCCAGTCGCTGGCCGTGCCCGTCGACTCGGTCAAGCCGAAGCGCTCGACCGCGCTCGGCCGGATCCGCAACCTGGAGCGCGATCCGAGGGCGACCCTGCTCGTCGAGCACTGGGACCAGGCCGACTGGTCGCGCCTGTGGTGGGTTCGCCTGTCGCTCCTGCGTCGGGACGTGCCCGCCAGCGTTGCCGCGGCGCTGGAGCAGGGCCTGCGCGAGCGCTATCCGCAGTACGCCACGGAGCCGTTCGTCGCCCTGCTCACCTTCGAGGTCGAGTCGGTCGTCGGCTGGGCAGCCGCCTGACCTGACGCTCGCGATCAGGCCTGGCCGCGCTCGACGTGCACGGCGTGCCAGCAGTACAGGGCGAGCGTCGAGCGGTACGGCCGGAACCGCTCGCCCTCCGCCTCCAGCGGCCGCGGCCTGATCGTCTCCGCCAACCCGTGGATGAGGCTCCAGCCGTGGCGGATCCCGAGGTCGTCGACCGGCCAGACGTCGGGCCGGCGGAGCTGGAACAGGAGGAACATCTCGGCGGTCCAGCGGCCGATCCCGCGGACCGTCGTGAGGCGCTCGACGATCTCGTCGTCGCCGAGTCCGTCAATGCCGTCGAGCGGCACCGTGCGGTCCCGGGTCTTCGTCGCGAGATCGATCAGCGACGCGGTCTTCGCGCCGGAGAGCCCCGCCGCGCGGAGCGCCTCCGGCTCGGTTGCGAGGATCGCCTCGGCCGTCACGGAGCCGCCGATCGCAGCCACGAACCGGCCGTGGATCGCCGCCGCGGCGCGACCGGCCAGCTGCTGAAACACGATCGCCCGCGACAGCGACGTGAACGAGTCCGGGTCACCCGGCCGGAGCGCGAACGGGCCGGCCCGACGGACGAAGGCGGCGACCATTGGGTCCGCGGTGGAGATCGCGCTGGTTGCCGCGGCCTCTTCTGCCGGGACCTCGCGTCGCTCTGCCTGGGGCACGGGGCTCAGGATCGCACGCCGACCCTTGCGCCGGTTCAGGCCCGCGCGAGCTGGTACACCCTCCCGTTGAGGTCGGTCACGACCAGCTCGCCACCGCCGATCTGACCGAACGAGCTGATCAACAGGTTCGTGTCCAGGAGGCGAACCTTGCTGGCAGGTGGCGACGCGCTCGAGGCCACGACCCAGATCTCGCCGGAGCAGTAGTCGCCGAAGACGTAGCCGCCGCGAAGAAGCGGGATCGCGCTGCCGCGATAGACATAGCCGCCGGTCACCGCGCAGCGACCGTTGCCGTGGTCGTAGTCGAGCAGCGGCATCTTCTTGCCCGCCGTGTTGCAGCCCGTCATCGGGGCATAGCAATGGGTCCCCTCGAGGACCCTCCAGCCCCAGTTCACGCCCCTGCCCGCGCCCGCGCTCGTCGGGACCGCGTGGTCGACCTCCTCGTACCGCGCCTGCCCCACGTCGCCGATCCACAGGTCGCCAAGGACCCGATCGAACGAGAAGCGCCACGGGTTGCGCAGGCCGATCTGCCAGATCTCGTCCCTGCCGGCGACGCCCACGTATGGGTTCGACCCCGGGTTGACATAGGCGGTGGTCGACGTGGTGCGGTTGATGCCGATCCGGAGCATCTTGCCCAGCAGGTAATTGGGGTTCTGCGCGCGGTTGCCTGGATCGCCGGCGTCGCCGCCGTCACCCATGCCGATGTACAGGTACCCGTCCGGGCCGAACGCCAGCATGCCGCCGTTGTGGTTCGCGTACGGCTGCGCGATCTTCAGGATCTGGCGCTTCGTCGACGTGCTCACGACGTTCGGGTTCGAGGACGACGCCCGGTATTCGCGGATGACCGTGTCGCCGGCGAGGTTCGTGAAGTTCACGTACAGCTTGCGGTTGGTGCTGAACTTCGGGTGGAAGGCGAGCCCGAGCAGACCCTGCTCGCTCCCCTTGCTCACCTCGCTGGAGATGTTCAGGAACGGCGTCGACCGGACCACGCCGTTCTGCAGGATCTTGATCTTGCCGGTCTTCTCGACGATGAAGATGCGATGGCTACCGTCGTTGGCGATCGTGGCAAAGACCGGCTTCGACAGGCCGGACGCGATGAGACGGAGCCTGATGCGGGCGTCGGTCGGGGCGGCAAGGACGGTCGGGGCGGTGCCCGAGCCGCCGAACGGGACGGCGTCGACCGTCGCCGCCGCAGTGCTCCCGGCGTCTCCGGTGTCGCCGACGATCGGGACGGCGACGACCTCCCCGGTGAGGACGAGGGTCGTGGTCCACAGCGTGGCCGCCAGGGTCACGGTGAGGAGGCGGCGTCGGAGCGCTCGAGGTTGGTCCATGGTCGGACATGGTCGGCGGCGTCGGGCGCACTGTCCATAGCCCCCTCGATCGCGGGGTGAGTCGGGGCACGCAACGGAGGACAATCCAGCCGTCACGGGAAGCTGCCGAGTTGCGGAGGTGGAGCGACGATGGCCCAGCAGCCGATCGAGCTGATCCTGTTCCGCCAGCTGGCGACGAACCTCGCCGTGCCCGTCTTCCTGGTCGACGAGCGAGGCGATCTCGTGTTCCTCAACGAGGCCGCGGGCGACCTGCTCGGCATCCGCTTCGACGACGTCGACCAGCTCCCATTCGAGCGCTGGGCGACGATGTTCCGGCCCCGAACGCCGGAGGGCGAGCTGATGCCGGCCGAGACCCTGCCGCTGAGCCTCGCCGTGCTCGAGCGGCGACCCGCCCACGACACCATCTCCCTCACCGGCGCGGACGGCGTGGATCGGACGATCGAGGTCACCGCGTTCCCGCTGGAGGGCGGCGGCGGGCGGTTGATCGGCGCGGTGGCGATGTTCTGGGAGCGCGAGACCCCGTGAAGGTCACGTTCTGGGGAACGCGCGGCTCGATCGCGAGCGCCGGACCGGCAACGGCGCGCTACGGCGGGAACACCGCCTCCGTCCAGGTCATGGGCCGCGACGGGACGTGTGTCGTGCTGGATGCAGGCACCGGGATTCGCTCTCTGGGCTACGCGCTCGAGGACGCCGTCGACCGCATCGACATCCTCCTCAGCCATCTCCACATGGATCACATCCAGGGGCTCGGGTTCTTCGGGCCACTCTTCGCACCGAAGGTCGAGGTCCACATCTGGGGCCCGCCCTCGGCGACGCTCGACCTGCGCGCTCGCCTGACCCGCTACTTCTCGCCGCCGCTGTTCCCGGTCCAGCTCCGCGACCTGCCGTCGCGGGTGGAGCTGCACAACGCACCGGACGTGCCGACGGCGATCGGCGGCCTGCTGGTGACCTCGGCGACGGTCATCCACCCCGGTCCGACCGTCGGCTACCGAATCGAGGAGGACGGCGCGTCGGTGGCCTACCTGCCCGACCACGAGCCTGCGCTCGGCCCCATCGGGCTGCCCGATGATCCTGCCTGGATCTCGGGGTTCGAGCTGGCCTCCGAGGTCTCGTTGCTCGTCCACGACGCACAGTACTTCCCCGATGAGCGCGCAACACGCGTGGGCTGGGGCCACTCGTCCACTGTCGAGGTGGCCGCGTTCGCTCGTCGGGCCCGTGTCGGCAGGGTGGCCTGCTTCCATCACGATCCCGCGCACGACGATGCGACGATCGACCGGCTCGTGACCGAGGTCGGCGAGGCGGCGCCGGGGATCACGGTCATCGGGGCACGCGAGGGCGAGACGCTCGAGATCTGAGCCGCCGCGGCTACGATCTCCGACGATGGGCGACCTGTACGACGCGATCCC
>Ga0209058_1004684_pt1 | contig 10833 bp, 14 predicted proteins | sample GraSoiAngelo_147_FD_185904 | JGI IMG/M metagenome (GOLD analysis project Ga0209058, IMG submission 185904) | Grasslands soil microbial communities from the Angelo Coastal Reserve, California, USA - 14_1009_05_40cm (SPAdes) (version 2) | ecosystem: Environmental > Terrestrial > Soil > Grasslands ... | reverse complement strand
GGCGGGGTTTCCGAGGGACTCGGAGGCCCGGATCATCCCGTAGAGGAAGAAGTTCAGGAGCCGGTTCGCCCCGTCTTCAGTCGCTGGCATCGGTCCTCCCTCGTTCGTTCATCCGTTCCCCGCGTCCTGGAGGATGCGCTCCACCTGCTTCGCGGCCCGTTCGAGCGCCATGAGGACGAGCCCCAAGTTCGCGTCGTCGTAGACGAGGGCGACGAGGAGGGCCTCCTCTCCCGCGCCGAGGCTCAGGAGCTTGCCATGGTCCGACTCCACGATCGCCCGGACGAACCGACCTTGGGCGAGCTGGATCGTCGCCATCTCCGACGTCCCGACGATCGCGGCGGTCATCGCCGCGACGATCTTCGGGTCCACTCCGTCGGGGAGCGTGTGCGTCACGACGAGACCATCGCGCCGCTCTTGATGTCCGTCACGTGCGACAGCTCATCGATCGTCTCTTCGATCCGGGTCCAGACATCGGTCATGCCGGCACCTCCTCGGGGCGGAGGATCGCGGCGATCGACTCGACGGCCCGGTCGACCCCGATATGGATGAGGCCCATGTTCGCCTCGTTCCGCAGCATCGTCACGAGGATCGCCTCCTCGCCGGCTCCGGTCGCCATCATCATCCCGACATGCGTGTCCACGATCGATTGGTTGAACGATCCGAGGCCCATCTCCACAGCGGCCATCTCCGACGTGCCGACGATCGCGGCGGCCATCGCCGCGATTTTCTTCGGGTCCATCGCCTTCGGGAGCGAATGGGCGATCAGGATCCCGTCGCGGCGGGCGATCGTCACGCCAAGGATGCCGGGGAGGCGTCGCAGCTCCGCGAGCACGGACTGGAGGCGGGCTCCCGCGTCGGCGGTCATCTAGCGCACCCCGATGATCATCTCGGCGAGCAGGAGCAGCGCCTCGCGGACCCCGCGGTTCTCCGTCGCCACGGTCGGGATCACCGGCACGTCGGGCGGGAGGTCCATCCGGTGGGAGATGTCGTCCGAGGAAAGCGCTCCCGGCAGGTCGCTCTTGTTCGCCAGCACGACGTAGGGGATCCGCGGGCCGACGAGGTCGAGCATCTGCTTCGCCCGGGGGAGTTCGTCCGGGTGGGTCGCATCGATCACGAGGAGGACTCCGCTCACCTCGCGCGCGAAGATCTTGAAGATGAATTCGAAGCGTTCTTGGCCCGGCGTGCCGAAGATCTCCGCTTCGATTCCGGTGATGTTCACATTCCCGTAGTCGAAGGCGACGGTCGTCCCCATGCGATCGATCGAGATCGATTTCTCGGAGAGGGCCTTGACGACGGTGGACTTGCCGGCGGCGAACGGCCCCGTGACGAGGATCCGAGGGAAGTACACGGTGAGGCCGATGAGGTCCTTGAACGTGTACGGGATCCAGTTCGTCTTGATCCCGGCCTCCGCCATCTGACTGATCCGCATCGAGTTGCGAACGACCCCCCCGCGAAGGGAGGACTGGAACTCGACGACGAAATCAGACATGCCTCGGATCTCCTGGAGATCCCGCTCCTCCAGGGTCCAATTGATGAACAGGAAGCAGATGACCGCGCCAATCGCCCGGGCGACCTCGATCAGCTCGCGCCAGAGGCGCAGGACGTCCTCCTTCGGGAACCGGTCGACGAGGAACTCCATCGAGTCGATGATGATCCGACTGGGCTTCTCGGCCCGCACCGCGGTGATGATGGTCTCGCGGATGTTCTCGAGGCTCCCGATGTCGTCGATGTGGTATCGCTCCCGACTCGGCAGGAGGAGCTGAGACGACGTGGCATCGACGAGGACGAGATTCGAAGCGTCGCCGGACCCGAACCGCTTCAGCTCCCCGCGGGCGAGCTGTGGGGCTCGGAAGAAGTCGACGTAGAGGGATCGCTCCCCCGCCCGGATGCCTTGGACCGCGAAGTTCTCGCCGAAGATCCGCTTCTCCGTTGGCTTGTCGCTGAAGAGGAGCAAGGTGGAGGGCCGCGGGAAGCCTCCTTTCAGGCGATCGTCGAGGACGGGGATGCCCGTCTTCGCTCGGGCCCCGACGGGCCGCGCCGGAGCGGCCATCACAGGGCCACCACCTTTTCAGGCAGCTGCATGAAAGGGTGCCACGAGGCGTCGACGCGGTACCCGCGCATGTGATGGATCCGGAGCTCGGACTGCATCGTCTCGGAGAAACGCATCTCGACGACGCCGTCGACGAGGGACCGCAGGAGGTTCATCGTCAGCGGCTCGTGCACGCCCTCTTGGACCGCGTAGAGGATGAAGCCGAGGTTCGTCTTCGCCCGCGACGTGATGATCTGGAAGAACTTCGCGATCGCCTGCGTCGAGTTGTGCAGGAACAGCGTGGAGATCGTGTAGAAGTAGATGCGGACCGGCGTCCCGAGTTCCTGGGCGGCCTTGCCCATCGCCATGCCGATGCCCTCGAGGTTGCTGAAGCTCGAGACGAGGAACGTCTTCTTCCCCGCAGGCGGCTCCGGCCGCTCGGAGGACGTCGCGCTGTAGCAGTCGACGAAGACGAGGCCCTTTCCCTCGTACGCCTCGAGGTCCAAGCGCAGCGCCTTGGCTCGCGCCCGGATTTCCGTCGGGTGCAGGTCGAGGGTGACGAAGACGACCCGCTCGCCGAGGCGCAAGTCTTCGCGGATCCGGGAGAGCACGTACTCGAATTTCCCGACCCCGGGCGGTCCGCTCAGCAGGACCGAATAGTTCGTCGGGAAGCGTTCCTCCATTTCAGGACACCTCGTTGCGGGCTCGCGCTCGGGCGCTCGAAGGCGTTGGCTGACTCACTGGAGGTTGCGATGTTCCGTTTTCTCATATATAGGGGACGCCGTAGTTCTCAGCCCTGAGAATCCTCGGCCCCAACGGGAGAAAAAACGTCGTGGGCGGTGCGACAAAATCATATAACGGAAGGGGCCGTCCCGCTGGGGATGCCCGCCTCCGCGGACGAGCTGAGTTACCTTGAAAAGAAGGTCCTGCGGGCGCTCGGCAAGCTTAAGAAGGCGTCCCCCGAGGAATTGAAGGCCGCGGGGAAGTTCCGCGAACTCGTCGAGGTGATGAACGCCGCGTCGTGGCTGCAGGCGAAAGGCCTCGTCACGATGAAGGAGCGCGTCGTCCATTCCTTTCGACTGGCGACCCCGGCCGTGGCCCGCAAAGCGCTCCCCGAGCGGAAGGCCCTCCGCGCATTGATCAGGGCCGGCGGCAAAATGTCCGTTCCCAAGCTCCAGGCCGCCTGCAAGTTCGACGACGGCGAGCTCGCGGTCGCCCTCGGATGGCTGCGACGCAAAGGTTGGGCGGAGGTGGCGAAAGGCCCGGAGGGCAGCGTCGTCTCCGTGACCCCCGAAGGGCGAGAGGCCGCCGGGTCGAAAGGTCCGGACGAGCTGCTGCTCGCACGGCTCGCGAAGGGCGAGCTGCCGGAGGACGCGATCGACCCGCACGTCTTGCGGGATTTGAAGTCGCGCCGGGAGCTCGTGAAGGAACGGGAGTCCGTGCGGCGCGAGATCGCCCTGACGCCCGCGGGCGAGAGGATCCTCGCGGCGGGCCTCACCTTGAAGGAAGAGGTGGCACAGCCGACGACGGAGCTCCTGCGGTCCGGGAAATGGCAGCAGGTCGACTTCCGACGCTATGACACGAAGGCGTTTGCGCCCCTGGTCCGGCCGGGAAAACGGCACGTCCTCGGGGCGTACATCGAGAGGATTCGTCGGATTTTCCTCAGCATGGGATTCACGGAGATCGACGGGGACTTCGTCCAGTCCGCGTTCTGGAACTTCGACGCACTGTTCCAGCCGCAGGACCATCCGGCGCGCGACCAACTCGACACGTTCTACCTGGCCAAGCCGTCGACCCTCCGCCTTCCGGACGAGTCGATCTTGCGCAAAGTCGCGGAGGCCCACGAGAACGGAGGCGGGACGGGCAGCGCGGGATGGCGGTACAAGTGGGACCGCAAGGAAGCGGAGCGGGCCGTCCTCCGGTCGCACACGACGCCGGTCACCTTGAAGTGGCTCATGGAGCACCCGGAGCCGCCGCAGAAGGCGTTCATCATTGGCCGTAACTTCCGGCCCGACGCGACGGACTGGAAACATCTGCCGGAATTCCATCAGATCGAAGGCGTGGTGATGGAGGAGGGCGGGAACCTCGCCCAGTTGATCGGCACGATCGAGGCCTTCTACCATCGGCTCGGCTTCAACCGCGTGAAGTTCCGGCCCGGTTATTTCCCGTACACGGAGCCGAGCATGGAGCCGGAGGGGCAGGCATCCGACGGCCGCTGGATGGAACTCGGGGGGAGCGGGATCTTCCGGCCGGAGGTGACCGTCCCGCTCGGGATCGGTTCGCCGGTCCTGGCCTGGGGCCTTGGCCTCGAGAGACTCATCATGGCAATCGAGGGGCTCTCCGACATCCGGCAGCTATACCTGAGCGACCTCGACTGGCTGCGGGACCACCGCGCGATCCTGTAGCGCGGCCGCATCCCGATTGAGAATACCAGGGGAATCTTTATTGTCCCTCCGAGGTTCTGCGGCTCCGGTTCCGATGACGTCCTCCGCCGAAGCCGACATCGTCGCAGGCGAACAGGCCCTCGGCCAGCTCGATTACGATACCGCGTACAAGGCCTTCGACAAGGCGACGAAGGCGGATCCTTCGAACGCGGTTGCGTTCTTCGGCAAGGCGGAAGCCGCCCTCGGCGTCCCCAAGGTGGAGGCGGACGAGGTCATGGCCCTCTACAAGAAGGCGATCGAGCTGGATGGCGAGAATCCGCAATACCGCGACGCGCTCGCCTCCTTCTGTGTCGACCTGGGGCGTTTCAACGAAGCGGAGGAGCAGTACAACGCCGCGGCGCGGCTGGACGAGGAGAATGCGCCGTTCTACTGGTCCGAGTTCGCGATTCAATATGCGCGGAAGGCGCCCGTGATCATGGAACAGTTCCTCGACGACAAGACGCGGGACATGATCCGCCAGAAGGCGCTGACCTACGCGCTGAAGGCGCTCGGCTTCGAGAAGGACGACGCGAAACGCCTGCTGTGACGGCACTTCCTACGCGTGGACACCGGGTCGTCGCGCGCGCCGACCGACGCGACACTGGACGCAAACGCTTCCGACCAGGTGGTCGTCGCACGCCGGTCGCCCACAGTTGCGACAGACCAAGAGCGTCGGGCGCTGGCAGATGTGACACAGGACCGCAACGACCATCGCATCGCGGAAGACAAACGGACCCTTCAGGCTTTGCCGGTGCGGGGGAGAGGAGGCGGGACGGCGGTCGCGGTGGTCCTCATCGGCTCTGGGTGACGTACAGCCCGAACGCGAACGCGGCCAGCGTCAACACGAGCCCACTGGCGACCAGGGCGAAGGTCTCGGACCCGGCGGTGGCGTAGCCGACCACGATCAAGAGGAGGAGCAACGCAAAGCTCGCGAAGGTGAGGCCTTCGAGCGCCTTGGAGCCTGCCATCGGACGTCCGGACGGCCTTGACGACTGATAAACGCAGTGCCGTTCACATCGCGCGCAGTTCGCCGAAGGTCGTCGATCGTTCCGCGAACGCGTTGTGCTTGTGGATTGATTCCTCGGCTTCGGACTTCACCCGGACCTGGGTGGAATCGGGCATCTTCGGGTAGCGCTTGAGCAAACGCTCGAGCACGTCGCGGACCACATCCTCCACGAATTTCGGATTGCGGTGGGCCATCTCGACCAGGCGGCCTTCGTCCGGTCGCTTCAGGAGCCCGAACGTCGGCGCCGACAGTGAATCCTCCACGATGTCGATCAGCTCGTCCGCTTCGACGTCGTGCCCCGTCGGCTCCTGAAGGATGACCGTCGTGTGGTTCCGCTGATTGTGCGTGATGATCGGGATCCCGTCCGGCCATCGTGCAAGCTCGGGATGTCGTCACGGACCGTCTCCATCGCGCACGGGCAGGCGGTCATTCCGACGACCTCCACCCCGATCGAGCGTTCGACCTCGCGTTCCCCGCGTCGTGCGTTCGCCCGCGCGACGAGGCGATACGGCTCGAGGGACGTCCGTCCCCAGGGCGACGTCCGTTCGAGGAAATAGTCCGCGGTCGCCCACACCTCCGAGGTGGTGGCGTAATCGTGCCGCTTCAGGAGGGAGCGGGCGATCGTGTCGACGAGTTCCTCGAGGCTCTCGACCGGCTCCCGGACGGACCGATCGACGACCTCGTTGATCGCCTCGAGGTTCCGCGAGAGGTGCGAACCCTTCTGGTCCGGCGGGAGGTCCACGAACACATCCAGGGAGGTCGTGAGCGTCACGGCCCGATTCGGGCGACGGACCTGGACCGGCTTGACGACCCCCGTCACGCCGACCTTGTTCAGCCGAAACGAGTTCGCGACCTTCTCTCCCTGAACGTCCTTCGCGATGGGATCGACCCGTCGCGGACCTACGGTCCCGTCGGCTTAAAGCTTGCCGCCTCAGACCCGGAGGGCTTTCCATTTCCCGCGGCGGAAGTGGTTCGCGATGACGACCGATCGGTAGTAGTACTCAATCACGAGGGGGATCCACACCCCGACGATGCCCCAGCCGAGGACGAACCCGAAGACCAGGGACAACGGGAGGCGGACGGCATACATGCCGCTCAAGGAAGTCATCAGCGGGAACCGCGTGTCCCCGGCGCCGCGGAGGGCGCCGTCGATGGCGAAGAAGATGCCAACCGCGGGAATGCTGATCGCATGGATTCGGATGAACGTCACGCTCCAACTGACGACGACCGGGTCTCCGATGAAACCGCGGGCGATCGGCTCGGCCAGGAGGAAGATGACGATCGCAATGACGCTCATCACCGCCACGGAGAACTTCGTGGCTTCCCAACCGCTCCTCTCGGCGGCGACGGCATCCCGCGCCCCGAGGTTTTGCCCGACGAGGGCCGTCGCGGCGATTGCGAAACCGAAGCCCGGCATGAACGCGAAGCTCTGGATCCGGAGGCCGATCTGATGGGCCGCGAGGATCTCGGTGCCGAACACGACGACCATGCCAACCCAGAGGAGGAACGCGACCTGGAGGAGGATCTGCTCCAGGGCCGCGGGCCATCCGATGCGGAAGATCCGCCGCACCGTCTCCATGTCCACCCAGGGCCCGGAGAGGTGGAGTTTCAACCGGCCCCTCCCTCGGACCAGGATGGCCAGCAAGATGAGGGCGCCCACGACGTACGAGATTGAGGTGCCGATCGCGGCCCCGGGGACTCCGAGGCGGGGGACGAACGCATTCCCGAAAATCAGGTTCACGTTGATCCCGAAGTTCACGATGTTCACGAGGACGCCGATCCACAGGGGCGTGACCGTGTCGCCTGCCCCGCGGAGGGCCGCGCTCCCGAGGAAGCCGATGAACTGGAAGAACACGACGAGGGAGATGATGCGGATGTACGCGCCGCCCAAGGTCACGACCTCTGCCTCGGCGCCGAAGGCGGCGAGCATCGGCTCCGCGAAGACGAGGCCGAACAGCGTCAGTGGGATCGATAGGAGGGCCCCGAGGACGAGGCTCTCCTTCAGGACGTGGTCCGCCTCCTCGAGGCGGTTTGCGCCGATCGCGCGGGCCACGAGGGCGATCGTGCCGGCGGACACGGAGATCATGACACTGAAGAAAAGGAAGATGAACTGGCCGCCGAACCCGACGGCGGCGACGGCCGCGGGGGCTTCCGCCCCGAGAGATCCGACCATGATGACATCGACCGTCGTCGTCAGGGTCTGGAGGATGTTCGCGATCATGACGGGCCAGGCGAGCTGGAAGACGGACATCCTCGCGATCCGCGCGGACGCGTCCGCCGTCGCCTCGGCCATCCGCGCGGCGATTCGTCGGCCGATATTAGTCCCTTGGTTTCGCTCCGTCCCCGACGATCTGGACGAGGACCTCTCGGCGTCGCGGTTTGTTGTCGAGCTCGAGGAAGACGATCTGCTGCCAGGTGCCCATCGCCGCCGCGCCGGCGATCACCGGGATCGTGAGGCTGGGCCCGAGGAACGTCGCGCGAACATGGCTGTGTCCGTTTCCATCCTGCCATCGTCGTTCGTGGCCGTACGTCAGGCCCTGCGGAAAGAGTCGCTCGAGGGCGGCGGGGATGTCCTCCGTCATGAGGCCCGGCTCGAATTCGTTCGTGACGATTGCGCTCGTGCTGCTCGGCGTGAAGATGCATGCGAGGCCTTCGGAGACTTGGCTCTTCGCGACGATGTGGAGCACCTCGCGGGTAATGTCGACGGCCTGGGGGCCGGGGCTCGTTTCCACGGGGATTACTTCATGGTAGGAAACCATGAGATTGGGAAGGAGACAATGTCCGATGAAGATTGAGCTTCCCGGATCGACGGAGTCTGTACTATCGAGGAATCGACCGAGGACACGGTAGGTGACTCGGCCAAACGGCATGCGGCCCGCCGGTTTTCTCCGGAGGGTCACGAACTGCGAAAAGTCATCCTTTGACAGTCGTCTGCCCTTCAGGGAAAGAAAGAGGTCGCGAGGGCCGATCCGCCGCCTCTTCGGCGGGGCCGCCCGAAGCCCTCGCGGGTGGGCGTTGGTTGGGGGAGGATATTGTAATTGGCACCTACCGCAGGCCGATGAAGCCTTGGTCGTCGAAGGCGACGGGCCCCAGGTCCCAGGACGCCTGGACGGTCTCCGGCGGCTGCACGTCAACCGGGACCGCGTGGTTGTTCTGCTCCTCGATCTCGCGGGCCGCGTTCTCGATCTCTTCCGTCAGCGTCGACAGGTAGGATCGGCTCAAGTGCTCGACGACGCCCTGGACGATCGTGACGACCATGTACGAGATGACCTGCATCGCCTCGTGGAAGGAGACCTGGTCGGCGAAGCGGTCGAGCGAGTTGTTGTCGAGGACGACGACGCTGTCCGCCTCCTCGCGGAACGCCTCGAGGCCCTGCCGGGCGACCTCGGTCCGGCCCTCGGCCTCGAACGGCAGGATCGCGATCCCGACGGTCACGGCGCCATTCGCGCGCGCCGCGCGGGCGACGACCGGGGCCGCCCCGGTCCCGGCGGCACCTCCGAGGCCCGCGACGATGAACACGATATCCGACGAGAGAGAAGTCCGAAGGGAGCCTTCCTGGTCCTCGGCGGAAGCGCGCGCCGCGGCGATACGGTCCTCGTCCTCGCGGTGCGAGAGGAGGATCTTTACATCGCACTCCGCCTTCGACAGCCCCGAGGGGTCCGTGTTCACAGCGATCGTCTCGACGCCCTTGATATCGCGATCGTAGAGCGCGCTCACCATCTTGCCGCCGGCTCCGCCGACGCCGACCACCGAGATCTTCGGGTCCACGGCGTCCTCGAACAGGCTGCTGATGACCTCGTCCACAAAGTCCTTGGGTACCATCGATTCCGGCCTCCGATCTCATCCGTCGACTTGTCGAAGGAGGCCGGAAGGCCGTTCGCTCGAGGCGAGGAGTGCATCCCATCCCTTCTGTCGGGTTCCCATTCCTTTTTCCCTTCCCTGCCTTGGAGGTTACTTCCTTCCGGCGTCCGCCACGCCCGCGTGCTTCATGGCGGGATGACTCCGTCCTTTTCTCCGGTCGAGACCGCGACCACCTTGCCGGTCACCTTGTCGACCTCTTGCTTGTGGTCCTGGATCTCCTTCACCCGCTCCCGCGTGAACCAGTCCTCGACGCTTCGCACGACGGCGTGCTCCCGGCTGAGGAAGTAGCCCTCGGCGACGAGGCGGTCGATGAGGTCGAGGTAGTACCGCGGGACGCGGATCGAGATCCGATCGCCACCCTCGCGGATCGCCTGGATATACGCCTGGACCGCCTCGCGGACCAGCTGGGAGCGGTTTCCGTGGGCCGTATTGCCCTTCAGGAACGCATCGATCAACTCGAGGTTCTCTTTCTCGAGCCGAAGCGTAATCCGCTCGTTTTCGTCCATCCCAGATGCCTCGCCTCGCCCGCGGAAATGGGTATGACATAGTCATACGCCACCTCGCAGTTGGGCGTGTCTCTTTCGGTGGTATCCTGGAGGACAGTACATATACGTTTTGTCAAATGTCATACGACGTAGGACACGACCCCTCCATTGTCTCCCAAACCGAGGCGTTTTCAAGCCTCAAGGAATTTCATCCGGTATGCCAGATATAAGACGCCTTTCGGGAGGCTGAAGTCCGGGTTGCGGACGGCGCCTGTGCCCCGCGAAAAGCTTTACGCAAATCCCTCCTATCGCCGCGTGTGGCCCGGAGAAAAAAGGCCCGAACCCGCCCCGCTCGGCTGCGGCAGAGGCGTCGGCGGGCGAAACCCAAACGGGCTCGTAGCCGACCGGTTCGCCGCCGGCCATCCGCCCCGCGGCGTGGCACGAGGAAGCCGCGGGGGGCTCCATCCCGCCGCGCGTCCCGTCGGCCGGGGGCCAAGGCCGAGGCACGTCCGAAGGGCCCCGACCTGAAGGCCATCGCGCTGAAATGGCAGGTGGCTTGGGAGAAGGCCCACGTGTACGTCGCGAGGGCCGATCCGGCCCGCCCGAAATGGTACTCGACCGTCCCCTATCCGTACATGAATGGATTCCAGCACCTCGGGTTCGGGACCTCGTTCCTGCGGGCGGAGTTCCAGTCGCGGTACCGCCGGATGCTCGGCTACAACGTCCTCCATCCGCAGGCGTTCCATTGCACGGGCCTCCCCATCCTCGGCGCCGCGAAGCGCGTGGCCGAGAAGGAACCGAAGCAGTGGGACATCCTGCGCAAGATGGGGATCCCGGACCGCGAGATCCCGAAGTTCGCGGACCCGATGCACTGGATCGAGGTCTTCCCCGCGGCCACGATGGAGGACCTGAAGGGCCTCGGCGCCGCGGTCGACTGGACGCGGTCCTTCATCACGACGCCGCTCAACCCGCCCTACGACGCGTTCGTCCGCTGGCAGTTCCATCATCTCAAGGACGGCGACTTCGTCA
>Ga0209058_1004682_pt1 | contig 10835 bp, 10 predicted proteins | sample GraSoiAngelo_147_FD_185904 | JGI IMG/M metagenome (GOLD analysis project Ga0209058, IMG submission 185904) | Grasslands soil microbial communities from the Angelo Coastal Reserve, California, USA - 14_1009_05_40cm (SPAdes) (version 2) | ecosystem: Environmental > Terrestrial > Soil > Grasslands ... | reverse complement strand
AAGCCGCGAGCAGAAGCGCCGAGAAGAGCAGCCCGACGCGAGCGAGCGGATCGACCGTGGGGAGAGCGGCTGACACGACCTCAGTGCCCGCGACGCCCCAGGTGGCGACCTCTGAGGCGATGCGGACGCGCCGCTCGTAGGCGCTCTCGACAGGATCCCTTCCCGTCACTGACGCAATGGTCGGTCAATCGCCCCAGCCTGTCGTCCCTCCCTCGGAGGTAAGCAGGACTGATGTCGGCTGGTAGTACTAGTGGGCGATCAGTGACATCGGGTCGATGAGCTCGCCAGCCCGATACACCGACCAGTGCAGGTGCGCGCCGGTCACGATCCCGGTCATACCGACCGTACCGATCTTCTGACCAGCCGCGACCTCGTCACCGGCCGTGACCGGCGGCGGGGACATGTACGCGTCGAGGTGCACGTACATCGAGACGAGCCCGCCGTCGTGCGCGAGCACGACGACCACAGCGCCGTCCATCATCCGGCCGACGAACACAACGCGTCCCCGGGCAGGCGCGACCACGTCGGCGGCCCACTCGCCCGCGATGTCCACACCGTCGTGGAAGTGCGCGTACGTGACCCCGGCGTACGCACGACCCGGCTCGACCCAGAGATCCGTCGGACCGAACGGTTGCGTGACCTCGCCCACGGTCGGCATGCGCCACGGCGTGCGCGCCGCGGTGAGCGCGCCCGCGGTCTGCAGCTGCAGCAGCGTCCGCGAGAACGTCGCGGCACGGACGCTCAACACCGCGAGATCGGACTGGACGTCGCGGGAATAGCTGTCCGACTCGACATCGAAGAGCGTGCCGCCGCGTCGCACCGCGGGCACCGGCCCGAGCTTCGTCTGGAGCGCCGTCAGCTGCGTCTGGACGTCGATGGCGCGCTGGTCGAGCGCGCTCTGGTCGGCAGCGAGCGAGGACGCGTACGCGATGAGATCGCTGTACGTGCTGAACGCGCGTGGCAAGGCGCGCGCGAGCGGAACGGCGCGCGGCAGCGGCGTCCCTTCATCCGCGGTGGCGCTTGTGCCGAGCACAAGAAAGCACAGAAGGCTGACGCAGAGGGAGAGCAGGGCGCGCGCAAGCGCGTTACGAGGTCGCAATGCGGTGGACACATCTTGGACAAAAGCGGGATGTCAGCCGTCACTAAGGTGGTGGCCGGTCGCGAAGCAGAGGGGTCGCTCGCTCTCAGGACGAACGAGTGCGAGAAGAGCCAATGCTGGCGCGGCGATAACCGAGCTGCTCGAGCCATGCCTTCGAGCGGCCGGTCACAACGACCGGAACGCGTCGCAGTTCCGCCCCGCGCTTGATACCGGACAAGAAGACGGCAGTACGCAGCTCGAGCTCGAAGGACGCGAGCCAGTCGAGGCACGCCTGCTCGCCTTTGAGCGCGGCCTGAAGGAGCGGACGGCCGACACCGACGATCGTCGCGCCGAGGGCGATCGCCTTCGCCGCGTCGAGGCCGCTGCGCACGCCACCCGTGGCGATGATCGGCACGCGCGCGGCCGACGCGCCCACCACCGCGACCGCGGTCGGCAGGCCCCAGTCGCGAAAACGCTCGCCGAGGCTCATGCGCAGCGCGTCCGCGCGCTCCTGCGCGCGCAGCCCCTCGATCGCCGCGAACGACGTCCCGCCGACGCCGCCGACATCGATCGCCGCGACGCCCAGGCGTCGCAGGCGCAGCGCGGTCGTCCGCGCGATACCCGCGCCCGTCTCCTTCGCGATGACCGGCACCGGCGACGCCTTCACGAGTGCGCGCACCGCGGCCTCGGTCCCCGTCGCGCGGGTCTGACCTTCGGGCTGCACCGACTCCTCGAGGTAATTGAGATGGAGCGCCAGCGCGTCGGCGCGCACCATCTTCACGATCTCGCGCACGTCCTTCGCCGCGAGCGCGGGCTCACCCTCCTGCCGCACGAGCTGCGAGATGCCGACGTTCGCGATGACGAGCGCATGCGGCGCGGCCTCGCGCACCACGGAGTACGTCGGCGCGAGCGCGGGATCGCGCAGGGCCGCGCGCTGGCTCCCCACGCCGATCGCGATGCCCGCCCGCTCGGCGACGCGCGCGAGGAGCTCGTTCACCGCGATCGCGCGGCCGTGGCCGCCGGTCATGCCCGAGATCACGAGCGGAAGGCGCAGCGTGTGCCCGAGGAAGCGCGTCGAGAGGTCGACGGCGGCCGCGTCGATGGTCGGCAGCGCGTCGTGGACGAGGTGGACGTCCTCCCACCCGGCGGTGACGCGCGTCTCGACATCGCCCTCGGCCGCGAGCTTCAGATGCTCGCCCTTCCGCCTCGCTATCGCATCGGCGTCATCTCTGCCCAACGTATCGTTGTCACTCGACAGCCGGACTCGCTCCTCGCGGGCACGCTCGCTGCGCTCGCTGACACGCTCCCTTCGGTCGCTGAAGAGGGGCCCCCACCCCTCGGGCCCCTGCCCCTGCGCTCGTCGCTCGTCTCATTTGAACACCCCCGCCGCCTCCAGCGCGGCGTATTCGGCCGCGTCGACGCCGACGATGCCACGGATGACTTCCTCGGTGTGCTCGCCGAGGAGCGGCCCGGGCCGGTCGGGTCCCTGTGAGGCGGCGGAGAGGAGGAATGGCGGGGCCATGAGTCGAACGTCGCCGATCACCGGGTGTTTCGCCGTGCGCCAGGCGCGCCGCTCGACGAGCTGCGCGTCGCGGAAGAGCTCGCCGATCGAGCGCACCTCGGCAGCGCGAAGTCCCTTCGCGCGAAGTCGCGCGACGGCGCGCTCGCGCGGCTGGCGGCGCGACCACTCGGCGATGCGTTCGTCGATCCACGACTCCTTCGCGCGTCGGCCCTCCGCCGTCGCGAGCGACGGTTCGCGCGCCCACTCCGGATCGCCGAGGGCCTCGCGTAGGCGCGCCCACTCCATGTCGTCCCAGACCGAGAGCGCGATCCACGAATCCGGCTCGCTCGTCGGATACACGCCGTGGGGAACCGCGACGCGGTCGCGATTCGCGGCGCGCGTCGGGATCGTCCCGTTCGCGTCGTACTCAAGGAGTGCCGGCGCCATGAACTGCAGCCCGGCCTCGTACTGCGACAGATCGATGACGCACCCCTGGCCGGTGCGCGCATGCCGCTCGAGAGCAGCGAGGATCGCGATGACGCCGTAGCCGACGGCGATGTAATCGATGTACGGGCCGTAAAGGATCACCGGTGTCCGCGCGGGATCGCCGAGGAGCTGCGTGAAGCCGGCGAGCGCGGTGAGTTGGCTTCCGTAGCCGGGGTGTTGAGCGTGCGGACCGGTCTGGCCCTGATTGCAAGACGAGAGGACGATGAGGTCCGGCTTCGCCTTCCGCATCGCGTCGATCGACAGGCCACGGCGCGCGAGGGTGCCCGCGGGGAACGATTCGATGACGACGTCCGCCGTCGCGATGAGGCGCAGCGCGAGATCGACCGCCTTCGGCTGCTTGAGATCGAGGGTCACGCCGCGCTTGCCCGCGTTGTAGAAGGAGAACATCGCCGCGCGATCCGGTCCGGGCTTGTTGTCCTTGAACGGCGGATACGTCGAGCGGAACGGATCGAGAGCCGTCGACGACTCGAGGTGGATGACGTCGGCTCCGTGCGACGCGAGATACGTCCCCACGAGCGGACCCGCGGCGGCCCAGCCGAGCTCGACGACGCGCACACCATCGAGCGGTCTCATGCCGTCACGCGCCCGAGCACCTCGCGCTGGTGCTCGCCGAGGCGCGGCGGCGCACGGCGTATCCGCGGACGCTCGCCGTCGAAGAGCGCGAACCCGCCGGGGAACGTGAGGGTCGCTCCGTCGATCGCGACGTCCTGCCAGAACGCGCGCGACCGGAGCTGCTCGTCGGTGTAGATGTCCGCCGCGTCGGCGACCGGGTACCCGAGCATGTTGCGCGCGATCACGCCATCGAAGAACTCGCGCTTGGTGAGCGTCGCGAGGAACGCACCGACCTCGGACTCGAGCGCGTCGACATCGGCCTGCGACAGCGTGCGATTGTCGAACGTGTCCCAGTCGATCGCGCGGAAGCGCGGCGCGGCGAATCCCTTCTCGGACATCCAGGCCGCGAGCATCCGTCCGGTGTGACGGCCGATCGGCCCGCCCTGGATCGCGAACGACACGTGCCCATCGGCACAGGGCCAGATGTTGCGGAAGCGCGCGCCGACGATGCTGCGGCCGAGGAGGTTCGGTCCGAGGCGCATGTGCTCCTCGTGCGCGACATCGGCGAATACCGGTGCGGGCGGATGCACCGTCACCATGCTCTGCTGCCCAGAGACGTCCACGTGCTGTCCGCGACCGGTGGTGCGTCGCGCGAAGAGTGCGAGCAGCGCGCCCGCTGCGGCGTACATCCCGGTCCAGAGCGGCGACTGCGGCAGCGTCGTGCGGACCGGCGGACCGCCCGGCTCACCTGCGAGCCAGAGGCTGCCGCTCGACGCGGTGACCTCGAGGTCGGACGCGGGCGTCTCCGCGAGCGGCCCGCTCGCGCCGTACGGCGTGACGGTCACGATGACGAGACGCTCACGCTCGCTTCGCTCACTGACACGCTCCCTTCGGTCGCTGAAGAGGGGCCCCTGCCCCTCGGGCCCCTCCCCCTGCACGCGCGGATCGACGAGCAGCGAGGGCTGCACGACGACGTCCGCATCACGAAGGAGCGCCGCGCGCGCCTTCTCGTCCTTGCGGCTCACGACGACGCTGCGCTTGTTCGCGTTGAGCGCGATCCACATGAGTCCGCGATCCGGATCCGCTTCATCACCAACGAACGGCGGGACGCGCCGGACCGGATCGCCTTCCGGCGGCTCCGCTTTCACGACGTCCGCGCCAAGGTCGGCGAGGATGCGGCCGCACTGCGCGACCGCGGCCGCGGCCCACTGGTCGGCGTCCACGATCTCGACGACGCGAAGGCCGTCGAGCATCGGCTCAAACACCGATGGGCCTAGCGTCCTGACTTGGCCAGCACCTCGGCCCACGACTGCGTCTTCATGAGGCTCTTGCCCCTCGCGATCTGCTCGGGATCGAACCAGCCCGAGGGATCGACCTTGTCGATCGGGTAGACCGGGCGCATGAAGTCGTTCTCGAATCCGTACGGGACGGTCGCGTCGATGGCCATGCCGCCCTCGAAGCGCGTGTTCATCGCCGTCCACTGCGCGTTGCCGGCGGTCAGGCGCTGCTCGGGGATGAACGTCTGTCCCGCGCCGCCCGGCACCGGGCTCCAGACGTCGTCGCGTGGATTCACCCGCGTCGTGAGCGACCAGATGATGTCGTCCATCGAGTAGATGTCGACGTCCGCGTCGACGGCGATCGCCAGGCGCAGACCCGATGAACACGCGAACGCGGCGGAGAGGAAGTTGCGCACGAATCCGTCATCGGTCTTAAGGCGCTTCTTCACCTGCAGGATGCACCCCGCCCAGTCGGTCATCGGGAACGGGATGTTCACGTCGTTGATGAGCCCGGGCTGGATGCGCTCGCAGAGCTCGAAGAACGCGGCCTCGCGCACCGTCGTGTCGATGTTGTTGCAGTCGTACATGTGCACGCCCATCGGGTAGATGAACGGACGCTGTGAGCGCTTGCGCATCGTGATCGCGGTGACGTGGAACGTCGGTGCCTTGTAGGCCTTGCCCATGTACCCAGCCCACTCCGGATGGAAGTGGAAGCGGCCCTGGATGTCGGCCTTCTCCGCTTCCGCGGTCTCGTAACGCTTGTCGCGCGGATGCAGGTAGCCCTCGAGTGAGTACTCCGCGTCCGCGACGGCGTACGCGTCGACCGTTGCGGCCTTGACCAGGCGAATCGGGTAACCCTGGACCGCGCCGGCTGCCCCGAGTTCATCCCCGCCCCGGGGCAGCACGACGTAGTCGAACCCACCACCAGCAAGAAGGGTCGCGGCGGCCGGAAGGCCGAAGTTGACGGTGAGAGGAACGGGCTCATCGCGGTAGTACTTCGTCATCACCTGCCACATGTGCGAGCCCGGCGAGATCTGGAACGTGCCGACGTTGCCCCAGCGGAAGTTCATGCGGTTGTAGCCGATGTGCGATCCGCCCCAGAACTTATCGCCCACGACGACGCTGTTGCCGCTGCCGATGGTGATCTCGCTCTCGAGGTGCGTGTGACGGATCGGGAAGATGTACTTGTTCACATCGAGGTCGTCAGTGATGACCTCCTGCATCACAGGCGCGTCGGCTGCCGCGACGATCTCGCTTTTGATGGGATGCGTGAGCGCCTCTGCGAGCTCGCGCGTCCGCGCGGTGCGATCCTCCCAGCCGAAGAGGCGGTCGACGATGTCCATGTTCGCGAAGAAGTTCGTGATCGCCCGCACGTGGGAATAACCCTTCACGCGGTTGAAGAGGATCGGGTAGCTCCCGTCGAAGTGCTTCTGGATCCCGGTGAGCTGGAGGTCGCCCGAGACCTCGCTGTCCGTCTCCATGAGCAGGCCTTCGCGGCGCAGCCACTCGACGGTCGCGGGCAGAGAACGAAGCGCCTCCTTCGGCGCGGGCGGACCTTTGGCGTCCTTGAGCGCGGTCTTCGCTGCTTTGGGTGCCGCGGGCGCCGTCGCCGCCATGTCCTGCCTCCTGGTGATCTGAGATGCGCGCCAAAAGGTATGACCATTGAGATGGAGGGCGCGCGAGGAATGGTACTACCATTCGCGGGTCACATGGGAGCCGGGACGGCGAAGCTTGTCGCCAAAGACGTCGCGGTCGAGTACTGGCTCGCACGCTCCGAGCGTCTCTTCACCGCGGTCGACGGCGTCGACCTCGAGATCCACGACGGCGAGTTCGTCGCCATCGTCGGCCCGTCCGGCTGCGGCAAAACGACGTTCCTCAACGCGGTCGACGGTCTGATCCCGATCTGCGGCGGTTCGCTCACGCTCGACAGTCGCGATATCACAAAGCCCGGACGCGACCGCGCGATGGTGTTCCAGCAGCCCGGCCTGCTTCCGTGGCGCACGGTCCTGGGCAACATCATCTTCGGCGTCGAGGCGCAGGGCACGATGACGAACGCAGAGGCGCTCGAGGGCGCGCGCAAGCAGATCGAGATCGTGGGTCTCAAGGGATTCGAGGACGCCTATCCGAGCGAGCTCTCCGGCGGCATGCAGCAGCGCGTCAATCTTGCGCGCGCGCTCCTCACCGATCCCGAGATGCTTCTCCTCGACGAGCCCTTCGCGGCGCTCGACGCGCAGACGCGCGAGATGATGCAGCTCGAGCTGCTGAAGATCTGGAATCGCTCACAGAAGACGGCGCTCTTCATCACCCACGACATCAAGGAGGCGATCTACCTCGCAGACCGCGTGATCGTGTTCACGAAACGGCCGGGGCGCGTGAAGCTCGAGATCGACGTCGACCTGGGTCGGCCGCGCAGTCTCCGCGTGAAGCGCGATCCGAAGTTCCTCGAGTACGAAGACCGGATCTGGGAGAGCATCCAGGAGGAGCTCGCCGCGCGTCCGGAGCGGCTGCTCGCGGGGATGCCGGCTTGAGCATTAAGGAAATCGACACCGTCCTGCCGACGACGCGCGGCGAGACCGGCATCCGCGAGCGTCGCTCGGTCGTGAAGCCGAGGCGTTGGAAGCGTTACGAGGCGGTCATCATCGGCACGGTCGCCGTGACGGCGTTCTTGACGACCTGGCACTTCGTGGCTGTCGCCCGGATCGTGCCGGTGCTATTCCTCCCGGGACCGGTCGACGTCGGCGAGGCGCTCGTGAAGCTGTTCACCGATCCACGGCAGAACATCTGGGCGGACCTCGGGACAAGCGGCTTCGAGTTCGGGACCGGCTACGTCGCCGCATCCATCTCGGGCCTGCTCCTCGGGATCGTCATGGGCTGGTACACACGCGTGCAGTACGCGCTCGATCCGTTCGTGAACTTCCTGTACGCGACACCACGCATCGTGCTCGTCCCGCTGTTCATCATTTGGTTCGGGATCGACTGGCAATCCAAGGTCGCCGTCATATACCTCGGTGCGCTCTTCCCCATGATCATCAACACCATGGCCGGCGTGCGGAACACCGACGCCGCGCTTCTGCGCGTTGCGCGCTCCTTCGGCGCGTCCGAGACGCTGGTCTTCCGACGGGTCGTCCTGCCGGGCGCGGTGCCGTTCATCCTGACCGGACTCCGGCTTGGCGTCGGCCACGCGCTGACGGGCGTTGTCGTCGCTGAGCTCGTCGCGGCGCGGCACGGCGTCGGCAAGCTCATCTCGGATTACGGCACGACGTTCCAGACACCGAAGATGTTCGCCGCGGTGATGTTCATCGCCGGCACCGGCGTGCTCCTCACATGGCTGCTGCAACGTATAGAGAACAGGTTCCAGAGCTGGCGACCACAGATAAAGAGCTAACGCGGGAGGTAGAGATGAGGCTGAGACTGGTGGTCTTCGCGGCTGTCATCGCGATGCTCGTCGCGGCGTGCGGTGGACAACCGGCGTCGACGGCAACCCCAACGACCGCCGCGACGCAAGCACAGGCAACGGCGAGCGGGCCGGCGGACAAGCCGATGGCCTGCTGCAAGAAGGTCGTCGCGGCGTACAGCAACATCAGCGCGGATGACTGGGTCATGTGGTACGCGTTCGAGAAGGGCATCTTCAAGGAGCGCGGACTCGACGTCGACATGCAATCGATCAGTGGTGGCGCGCAGACGAGCGCGGCGCTTCTCGCGAACCAGATCCAGATCGGCCAGTTCGGCGGCTCCGAGGCTCTCTCGGGCGTCGCCGGGGGCGCCGACCTCGTGATGGTCGGCAACATGGCGCCGGTCTATCCGTACCTGCTCTACGCGCAGAAGGCGATCAAGACGCTGAACGACCTCAAGGGCAAGAAGGTCGGCGTTTCCAACAAGGGCGGCTCGTCGGACATCGCGACGCGCGCTGCCCTCAAGGCGAACGGCATCGATCCCGACAAGGACGTCCAGATCGTCGCACTTGGCTCGCACACGCTCCGCACCCAGGGCCTCCTTAACGGCTCGGTCGACGCGGGCGTCGACGACCCACCGGAGGACCAGGAGCTCGTCAAGGCCGGTCTCAACGTGATCCTCGACCTCGCCTCGCAGAAGCTGCCGGCCGCGAACACCGGGATCATCGTGCAGCGCAAGTTCTGGACTGAGAACAAGGACGTTGTCCAGGCGTATGTCGACGCGACGGTCATCGCGCGCTCGCGCATGGCCAAGGACAAGGACGGCTCGGTCGCGGTCCTCAAGAAGTACTTCAAGATCACCGAGGACGAGTCCCCGACGCACGCGTACAACTTCTTCATCGGCGGCAGCTCGCCGGTAACGCCGGTGTATCCATTCCCGGCGGTGGAGCAGTTCAAGGACGCGGTCGCCATCCTCGGACCGGACAACGACAAGATCAAGAGCGTGGACATCAGCAAGATGCTCGACACGTCGTTCGTGAAGAGCGCGCAAGACCGCAAGCTCGGCGGCTAACACGTCTCGTCGCACGGAGGAGGGCACGAGCCCTCCTCCGTTCCTCGCGGATCCATACGCCGACTTCATCCGCGCCGAGGGCATCCCGGTGCGCGAGGACTTCGGCTTCGATCTGCTCTCCGTCGAGGTCGCGCGCTGGCCGCGCATGGACGCGCTCGGCGCGTATGCGCTCTGCCGCGGTCGCGGTGACTTCGCCGACATGTACGTCTGCGAGATCCCGCCCGGCTCGCGGACTTCTCCGCAGCGGCATCTGTACGAAGCGGTTGTGTACGTGCTGAGCGGCCGCGGGAGCACGACGCTGGATGCACCCGAGGGAAAGCGTTCCTTCGAGTGGCGCGAGGGCAGCCTCTTCGCGCTGCCGCTCAACGCGCGTTACCAGCACTTCAACGGCAGCGGTCAGAAGCCGGCACGCTTCGCGGCGGTCACCGACCTGCCCCTGGTGTTCAACGTCTTCCGCAGTGAGTCGTTCATCTTCGAGAACGACGCGACGTTCCCTGAGCGATTCGGCGATGCGCGCTACAACGAGGGCGACGGCAGGCTTATCCCGCGGGCGCCGGGCCGCCACATCTGGGAGACGAACTTTGTGCCCGACCTGCGTACCCTCGAGCTCAAGCGGTGGGACGAGCGTGGCGGCGGCTCGAGCAACATCGTCTTCGCGCTCGCCGACGGGACGATGCACGCGCACATCAGCGAGATGCCGGTCGGCACCTACAAGAAGGCCCACCGCCACGGCGCGGACTTCCACGTCTTCACGGTCTCAGGCCACGGGTACAGCCTCTACTGGCATGAAGGCGATCCCGACTTCAAGCGGTTCGACTGGAAGTTCGGCAGCGTCTTCACTCCAACGGACATGCTCTTCCACCAGCACTTCAACACCGGCGGCGAGCCTGCGCGCTACCTCGCGATCGCGTTCGGCGGAATGCGCTACCCGACGATCGCGGACAAGCGCAAGACGTTCGAGGGCATGGACAAGTCCGTCAAAGCAGGCGGACGTCAGATCGACTACGAAGACGAAGATCCACGGATCCGACAGATCTTTGAGAATGAGTTGCGGCGCCGCGGTGTGCGCTCAGGTATGGCTGAGGTCGTCGCCACGACCGCGCGCGCTTGAGCGCGCACGACGCCACGCCTGAGTGCATCTTCTGCCAGATCGTCTGTGGTGCCTTGCCGAGCGCGAAAGTCGCTGAGGATGAGTACACGCTGGCGTTCATCGCGCGTCCGTCAGCGGTCGAAGGTCACACGCTCGTCATACCGAAGCGGCACAGCAGGAACATCTTTGATATCGCGCCGGACGATCTGCGTCACGTGATCATCACTGTCAAGGCGGTCAGCGGCGACGCGATCCGTCATGCGTGGGACGTCCGACCCATCGACACCGCGGATCTCGAAATGATCGCGCGGAGGCTGCGGGACTAGTCGTCGCCTCCGCCAGCCAGGACGGGCGCCGCGATCCGCG
>Ga0209058_1004674_pt1 | contig 10846 bp, 9 predicted proteins | sample GraSoiAngelo_147_FD_185904 | JGI IMG/M metagenome (GOLD analysis project Ga0209058, IMG submission 185904) | Grasslands soil microbial communities from the Angelo Coastal Reserve, California, USA - 14_1009_05_40cm (SPAdes) (version 2) | ecosystem: Environmental > Terrestrial > Soil > Grasslands ... | reverse complement strand
GGACGGCGGCAAGCGCGACGATCGCGAGGGTTGCGCAGATCGCGAGACTGGTGCGGCGCAACATCGGTACCTCCCCGTGACTGGAGCCTTTCAGCTCCCTCACCCCGGCCGGGCATCGTAGCCTTTTCTCGTGCGCGTTCGTCGGCGAGCCGCGGCGATCGCGTTCCTCGGTCTCGTCCTCCTCGGTCTGCCGACGGGAATGCTCGGCATCGCGTGGCCGTCCATGCGCTCTTCTCTCGACGCGCCCTTTGCCGGGCTCGGCCTGCTCGTGGCGGCGATGACGGTCGCGCAATTCGGGGCGAGCGCCGCGAGCGGTTTCATGCGCGAGCGGCTCGGGACGATTGCGCTCTTACTCGCCGCGGTCGCGGCCGCGGCGGGCGGCCTCGCGATATTCGCGATCGCGAGCGGCTGGTGGGCGACCATCGTGGCGTCGGCGATCCTCGGCTCGGGGCTCGGCCTGCTCGACGCGGCGGTGAACACAGAGGCGGCGCTTCGCGGCGACATCCGGTTCATGGGTGCGCTGCATGGCGCTTGGGCGATCGGCGCATCGCTCGGCCCACCGCTCGTGGGCGCGACCCTCGTGGCGAGCGACTCGTGGAGACCCGCGTACGTCGCGGCCTCTGCCGCGTTCGGGCTCCTTGGGCTGGCGACGCACGCCGTCCGGTCCGATCTCTCGGGGATGCCGGAGCTCGAGGCCGCCGCACCCGCCGGTGAGCGGACCGTCGGCGGGACGGTGATCCTCGGCTGCGCGCTCATGTTCGTGTACGTGGGCATCGAGCTCGGGGCAGGGCAGTGGTCGTACACGCGGCTCACCGTGGATGGCTCGCTCAGCGAGGGCCTCGCCGGGCTCGCGGTCTATCTCTACTGGTCCGCGCTCGCCGCCGGCCGCATCGCGCTCGCGATGCTCGGCGATCGGATCGCGCCGGCGCGGCTCTTCGATGTCAGCGTCGGCGGCGCGCTCGCGAGCACGCTCGTGCTCTGGATGCTGCCGGCGCCGCTCGCCGCTCTGATCGCCCTACCCGCGCTCGGCGCAGCGCTCTCCGTCTTCGTACCGGTGCTTCTGTACCTCACACCGCGCCGGATCGGAAGCGCGGCATCGCCGAGAGCCATCGGCTACCAGGTCGCCGCCGGGATGATCGGCGGCGCGACGCTCCCAGCGGTGATCGGAGTCCTCATGCAATCGATCTCCGTCTCCGCGCTCGGCCCGTCGCTCGCGACCCTCGCGGCCGTTCTCCTCGCCTTGCACGTTGCATCGAGCCGGCCGATCGGCGCGCGAGGCTACGCCCGCCAGCTCTTCAGGTAGAGCGTCTCGGCGATCCGGGGGCGGACGAATCCGGGGAGGTCGCCGATGCGCGAAAAGCCGTGGCGCTCGTAGAAGGAGCGCGCCCGCCGGTTTGCCTTCTTCACGAGGAAGACGAAGTGGCGGGATCCGGATGCTCGAGCGTCACGCTCAGCGCGCGCGAGGAGCGCGGCGCCGATTCCGCGTGACTGCCGCTTCTCGTCCACGAGCAGGAGGGCGAGATAGGCGGCGTGATCGAGGGCGCGGGTTGAGATCACCCACGCGAACCCGACGACGGCTTGTTCGTCGATGGCCACGAGGAGGTTGTCTCTCGCCCGAAAGGCCTCGGCGAGCACGCCGCGGGAGCCGCGAGCGGTCACGCCATACCGGCGCAGAAGCGGCGAGGCGGTCATGAGCGTGACGATCGCGCCAACGTGACGCCGGTTCGCACGGACGATTTTCGTCATCGGCGCTGCGGGTCGAGCGCGTCACGCAGACCGTCCCCGAGAAGGTTGAAGCCGAGCACCGCGATCATGATCGCGAGCCCCGGGAAGATCGCGAGGTGCGTGGCGAACTCGAGATACTGGCGTCCCTCGCTCAGCATGACGCCCCACGATGGGGCAGGGGGTTGTGCCGACAGCCCAAGGAAGGAAAGCGCGCCCTCGGTGAGAACCGCCCACGACAAAGCGAGGCTCACCTGGACGATCAGCGTGGAGAGAAGGTTCGGCACGATGTGCCGGAGAACGATGCGCGTCCGCGTTGCGCCGATGGTCCGGGCCGCCTCGACGAAGTCGCGCGCCTTGAGCGCGAGGACTGGGCCGCGGACGACTCGCATGAATATCGGCGTGTAGACCACCGCGATCGCGACGATGACGTTGGCCGGATCCGGACCGAGCGCGGCAACGATCCCGAGAGCGAGGAGGATCGCGGGGAAGGCGAAGAAGACGTCCATGACGCGGCCGATCACAAGGTCCGCGACCCCGCCCAGGTAGCCCGACACGAGACCGAGGGCGCCGCCGGCGATCGTCGCGGCCGCGACCGATAGCACGGCGACCTGGATCGAGAGTCGCGCCCCGAACAACACGCGACTGAAGAGGTCGCGCCCCAGCGCGTCGGTCCCAAACGGGAATGCCGCGCTCGGCGCCGCGAGGCGATCCGTGGAGATCTGGAGTGGATCGCGCAGCGGGAGCAGGCCGACGCAGAGCGCGATTCCCGCGTACGCGATGACCATCGCAAGTCCGATCAGCGCCGCCGGCTCGCGCGCGATTGCTGCCAGCGCGGTCGGGCGACCGACGCGCAGAGCGCCGGCCGACCTACGCGAGGCGGATTCGGGTAGCCATAAAGCAAGTCGACGACGATGTTCACCACGACGAAGAGGATCGCGATGACGAGCACGGTGCCCTGCACGAGCGCGTAGTCCCGCTGGATGATCGCGGTCAGGAGCATTCGACCGACCCCCGGGACCGAAAAGACCTCCTCAACGACGACCGTTCCGCCGAGCAGCTGGCCCACCTGTATCCCGAGCAGCGTGACGACCACGATGAGCCCGTTCTTCAGCACGTGGCGGCGAAGAATGAGGCGCGGCCCGAGGCCCTTTGCCCGTGCGGTGCGGACGTAGTCCGCGCTCAGGACATCGGACATCGCCGATCGTGTCATCCGCATCGTCGCTGCGGCGAGCCCGAGCCCGAGCGTCACCGAGGGGGACAGCAGGAGCGTCAGATTCGCGAGCGGATCGCGCACGAAGTCGACATAGCCACCGGTATTGGGGAGCCACCGCAGGTAGATCGAGAAGAACACGATGATCAGCGTCCCCAGCCAGAAGCTCGGGAGCGAGAGGCCGATCAGGCCGCCGATGCGCACGAGGATGTCGAGACCAGACCGCGGCCGCACCGCCGAGAGGAGACCGAGGGGGATCCCGATGCCGATCGCGATGAGCGCGGCGGCGGCGGCGAGCTCGAGCGTGGCCGGGAGCCGCTCGATGATCTCGACGAAGACCGGCCGTCCGGTCCTGATGGAGATGCCCGCATCGCCGCGCAGGAGCGACGTCAGCCAGTTCCAGTACTGAACGATGAGGGGCTGGTCGAGGCCGAAGTACGCGCGCAGGCTCGCAAGCTGTTCGGGCGTGAGCGAGGTCGATGTGCCCAGGCGCGCCGCGATCGCGTCACCAGGGATGAGGCGGATGAAAAGGAACGTGAGGAGCGAAACGCCGAGCAGGGTCGGGACCCCGCCCAGGATCCGCTTCGCGAGATAGCCGCTCACGGCCTACACGGCGGCGGTCCTTATTTGTCGAGCCAGGTCTGGCGCAGGTAGATGATCGAGCCGTTGGGGAGGTGAATGAACCCCTTGGTGGTCGGGAGCGTGGCGTTGTAGTCACGGCCGACGAAGAGCCAGATGAACGGCACGCCGTTGACGAGCTCCTTCTGGGCCGTTGTGTAGTAATCCTTGCGCTTGCTCTGGTCCGTCGTCGCGCGCGCCGACTTGATCGCGTCGCTCGACGTCGGGTTCTTGTAGCTCGTCACGAAGTTCAGGTTGCCGTCGTCCGTGAAATAGCGGAAGAGATAGAAATCGGGGTCCGGACCGCCGCCGTTCAGTCCGGTGGCCATGTCGAAGTCCGCTTTGAGCCAGCGGTCGACGTACTGCGTGAGCTCGGTCGTCTCGATCTTCACAGTGATGCCCGCCTCGGCGAGCTGCGCCTGCACCAGCTGGGCCTCGTCTTTGCCGTACGACGGCTCGGTCGTGGCGGTCAGGATCGTGAACTGGACTGGCCCGACGTTCGCCTCCTGCAGGAGCTGCTTGGCCTTGGCGACGTCGCGCGTGTACAGCGGATACTGGGATGTCGGAAGTGCGTAGTTCGTCAGCGCGGGCGCGATCGGTCCCGCGACCTCGCCCTCGCCGAAGGCGACGGCGTCGATGATCGCCTTCCGGTCGATCGCGTAGGCGATCGCCTGCCGCACCTTGACGTTGCTGAGCGGCGCCCGCTTCGTGTTCAGGAAGAGGAGGTTGTAACTGAGGCTCGGCTTTGCGGAAAGCGCGATCGCGCTCTCGTTCCGGAGCGTGCGCGCCACCTTCGCGTCGGTCACGATCGCCATATCCGCGGCCTTCGTCCGCAGGGCCGCGGCGAGGTTGGACTCGTCCGGCACGACGTTGATCCGGATGCCGTCGAGGTAGGGCTGGCCGCTGACGTAGTAATCCTTGTTGGCCTCGAACCGCATGTAGTTGTCGGGCACCCACTCGACGAGCTTGAACGGACCGCTCCCGATCGCGGTCTCCTTCTTGGAGAGATCGGCGTTTGCCTCACCGATCTTCTTCGAAACGATCCCGGTGTTGGGATGTGCCATGTAGGCAACCAGCGCGGCATTCGGATTCTTCAGATTGAAGATGACCGTTGTGGGATCCGGCGCGGTGATCGTGTCGACGTCGGTGAAGAACGAACGTGAGGCGGCCGCGGTCTTTGGATCGATGATGCGGTCGAACGTGTACTTCACGTCGGCGCTGGTCAACGGATCACCGTTGTGGAACTTCACGCCGCTCCGGAGCTTCACCGTCACGGTCTTTCCGTCCGCGGACGTCGTCGGGACGGACTCCGCAAGGTCGGGCTGGACGCCGAGGTTCTCGTCGAGGCGCATGAGGTAGCTGTAGACGAGCTCGAAGACGCGAGCCGAGCTGAACGCCGGGACCTTGTGCGGATCGAGGTTCGTCGCCTCGCCCGAGCGGGCAAGGATGAGGGTCCCGCCCTTCTTGGGCTGATTGCTGGTCGGCGACGCACCGCCGGTCGTGGTCGTCGGCGCGCACGCCGCCAGGATCGTCGCGAAGATCAGGGTCGCAGCGCTCAGTGTCGTTCGCATCGCACCGGTCCTCCCCTTGCCACTCCGGGGCACATTACCACCGGTCATCGCTCGATCGTCGCCCGCGCCGCGGCGATGCGGGCACGTGCCGCGTCGAGCGCCGCGAGAGGAGCGAACACGACGTCCGCAAGGCGCATCTCCAGCTCGCGCGCGAGATCGTCACGTAGCCGCCCGGCCCACCGCCGCCCGAGCCAGCCGGCATGCGCGCCGAGAAGGCGCGCGAGGATGTACCCGGCGAGCAGCAGACCCGCCAGAACGATGAGCGGCGTCGGGATCGGTCCCAGAACGGGCACGTCGACGCTCGCGAAGGGGGCGTGCAGAAGGAAGACGGCGGCGAGCCACAGGGCGGTGAAGAGGAGAGCGGCGGTCACGACGTACTGGAGAACGCCTATCGCCGACCAGACGAGGCTCGTTGGCGGGCGCACGTCCGCGATTCGCTCTGCGACCGCCGCATCGATCGTCGCGGCAAGACGTGTGCGGAGCGCTTCCGCATCGATGAGCGACGCGATCGCTCCTCGCGCCTCCGCGGGCACTCGAGGCACGATGTCGGCGACGACCAGGCGTACTGGCTCGGCGGCCCGCGCGAGGCTTCCACGCTCACGCCATCGCCGCAGGTATCCCTCCGGATCGGCCACGACGCGATCGCGGCCCGTGGCTCGATAGAGGAACGCGGTCACCGGCCCCAGAGGCCCCGCGCCGCGCGGGCGAGCCGCGAGCCGTGTCGCCGCAACGGCCTGGCGTTCCAGCCCGACGAGATCGATGATCCCGGCCGACTCACGGGCTACGTCGCGGAGCGCCCGCGTCCGCCGCTCCTCCGTGATGAGCGGGCTCGCATCTCCGAGCACGCCGGCGCGAGCCGCCAGATCAATCACTGCTTCGTGCAGCTCCGTGCTGATCCGCTCGCTCACCACTCTTTTCGCCTCGACGCCGTCCGCGATCCAGTCGCGGAGCTCGTGCGCATCCCCCTCACGCGCTGCGCTCGTAACGGCGACGTTCACGTTCGCGATGCCCTCGGCGCGGAGGCTCGCGGCGAGGTGTTCGCGCAGACGCTCGGTCTCCGGTCCGACGCGGTCGGCTTTGTTCAGAACCACGAGCTGCCGGCCCAGACGCGGCGCCCATCGGCGGAGGTAGTCGTCATGGAGCAGGGCGTCGCGGTACTTCTCGGGATCTGCGACCCAGACCACCGCATCGACACGCGGCAGAAGCTCGTCGACACGCGCCCGATGCTCCGGCGTGGTCGAGTCCATGTCGGGGAGGTCGACGATCGCGACGTTTGCGAACGCCGCGTTCCGATGGTCGCGCACCTCGCGGACGTCGAGCCAACGGAGGAGCGGCGCCGTTTCGTCGCGAGCGCTCTCGGCGACCCACGCGACCGGTGCGTCGGTCGTCGGGCGACGCGCGCTCGCGGGGCTGACCACGACACCGGCCAGCGCGTTCAAGAGGCTCGACTTGCCAACCCCGGTCCCGCCGACGAACGCGAGCACGTAGGCGGACCCCTCGAATCCGAGGCGGCCGCGCGCGTCGTCGAGGACGCGGCGGGCGCGCGCGGTGTCAAGGCCAAGCGTTTCCGCCGCGTCGACGGCGTCGCCGAGCGCGGCGAGGCTCGCCGCGAGGGTCACGCGGACACCGGCGCGGTCGCCGTTCGCATCTCGTCCGCAAGGGTGCGCAGCTCGGCCGGGTCCGCGGCCAGCCGGTCGTAGCGCGACCGCTCCGCGGCAAACTCGTCGGCGAGCAGCTTCTCGAGCCGCTCGCGAGCGCCCGCGATCATCTCGCGCATCGCGGCCTCGCCGAAGATCGCCTGCAGGAGCTTCTGGTTGAGGAAGCCGGTCGCAGCGACGATCCCAAGCTCGGTTCCCGTTACACCCGCGGTGTGTGCGAACACCCCGACCATCGCCGCGATGGCCAACGCGTTCACGCCGAGTGAGACCCCAAACGCGAGGTTGCGCTTTCCGGCGCCGCGAGCCTGCACGTCAGTCGCGATACTCACGACCCATTCGGCGAGCCGTGGCTTGATCCGCTCCGCGAGGTCGGGCGATGCCGACCAGAGCGCCGGGTCACGGGCGAGGAGATCGGCCGGCCCCGCGCGGCTCGACCATTCGCTCGCGACACGCCGTGCCGCCTCGGTCGCGCGCGAGACGGTGACCGCGACGATGTCGCTCGTGACCTCCTTCTCGACGACACCGACCGGCGCCTCGGGCATTCCGCGGATGGCGGTGACGATCGTCCCGCGGATCCGTCCGAGCCCGCGAGAAAAGAAACGCGTGATCTGGTCCGCCTTGACATAGGACTCCCAATGACGAAGCACTTCGGTGCGCAGGAAGGTCCCGCCGCGGAGCTCGTCGAAGAGCGCGGCGAGCTCGGCGTCGTACGTCTTGCGCGAGATCGCGCGGAGCGCTTCGCCTTCCGCCGCGGAGCGCTCGACATCGGCGGCGACAGCCTCGAGGAGCGGCCCGAGCCCCGCGAGAGCGCCTTCGAGCGCCCGCCGCGCGAGTGCTCGCCGCCGCTCACGGTCCTGGGCAAGCTGGTCGATCCGGTCGAGGATGCGCGCGGCGGCGTCGCGATCGAGCCGCTCGCCCGTCGCATCGAGGCGGCCCTCGGCGACGGGAACGATGTCGACGTTCGCGTCTTCGATCCCGCGTAATGCCGTGTCCTTCAGAACGCGACGGAGATCCTCGAGGACGACCGCACGGTCGGCTTCGTCCGCGGGCATGCGGTTCACCACTACGAGGACGGGTAGCCCTCGCGCGGCAATGCGCTGAACGACGTCGAACGGGACTTTGTCGGCGTAGCGGGTCGCCGAGGTGACGAAGATGCCGAGGTCCGCCGATTCGACGAGTGCGTCCGCGATGACCCTGTTGGCCCGTTCGACGGAATCGAGGTCCGGCGCATCGACGATCGCCAGTCCGGGCGAGGCCGTCGCCGCGGGCGCACGTACGAGCCTCCCGTCGGCGACGCCCGCCAGTGCGCCACGCCGCAGCAGCTCGGCGTCGGCGTCGGTGGCGAGCAGGACGGCCTCGCGCGTGGTCGGCCGAAGGACGCCGGTGCGGCTCACGCTCGCCCGGGCGAGGGTGTTCATCAGTGTTGATTTCCCCGCGCCCGTCGGTCCGAGGAGCACGACGAGAAGTGGCGATTCGATGGCGCGGAGACGCGGCAGAACGTACGCGCGAACGTGATCGCGAAGCTGGCGTGCGCGCTCCTTCGCTCCTGCGGGCTCGTCCTCGCGCAGCAGGCTCGCTCGACGCTCCGCGAGCGATGCGATGATGTCGGCGCGTTCGGCCAGCCCAGTCACAACTTGTGCGGCTGCAAGGTAGAGACCTGTAGCCGCGGTTATGGCGGTTTCCCGTGCCGGTACGGTGGGTGCGATGTGCGGTTCTCGGTCGAGCGGGGCGATTCATACCCGTCCTTGCTCGAGGCCAGCGCGAAGCGCACCGAGCACGAGATCGCGGAGCATCAGTACCACCACGTTCCGATGAAGACGGAGACGCCGCCCGCCGGATCCCTTCAGCGTCTGCCACGTCGCGGCGCCCCTAAGCGCATCGACTAGCGACCCGTCGGTCGAGCCGGAGTCGATCCGGATCCAAACGTATCGCGCATTCCGGTCGCCAGATCCCGCGGAGACGTTCCAAGCTCGGCGCGTGCCTTCGCGTCCGTCGCCCAGAAGGTGACGCCGTCGGCCGACGAGACGACTTCGCGCATCGCTGGTAGGAGCCGACCGGCGATCCGGACCAGCGCCGGTGGCACGACCAGGGCCGGCAATCCACGCCCCGTCGCGCTCGCCACCGCGCGATACGCGTCGCCGAGGGTCGCGATCTCTCCACCAAGCACGTAGCACTCGCCGACTCTGCCGCGATCCAAGGCTCGAACGATGCCGTCGGCGAGATCGCCGACGTGCACGAGGTTCAGACCGAGGCTCTCGAAGGCGCGGTAGCGCAGACGCCCCTCCGCGAGCGCGCGGAAATTCGCACCGACCGCGGAATGATCGCCCGGGCCGTAGACCTGACCGGGCTGGACGATCACGATCGGCGCTCCATTGCGGGCCGCGTCGAGCGCGATCTCGTGAGCCCGGCGTTTCGTGTCTTCGTAGGCCGACGTTGGGGACGACGTCGGCCGATGACCCTCGGCCACGATCGCGCCGCGTGTGTTTCCGAACGCGGCGATCGTGGACACGTACACGATCCGCTTCGTTCCGGCCGATCTCGCCGCATCGAGCATGCGAAGAGTGCCGGTGACGTTCGTCTCCTCCATCACGCGGCGGCGCTCCGCGGTGACGCCGATCTCGTAGATCGCCGCACCGTGGACTACCGCATCGCAGCTGCGGAGCTCCACGATCGCTTCGCTCGGCTCGGTGATATCGCCGGCGACCAGCTCGCAGCCCAGCGCGGCGAGTGACGCCGCGCGCGATGGGCTCCGCACGAGCGCGACGACGGAGTCGCCGCGCCCGCGAAGCTTTCGCGCGACGGCACCCATGACGAAGCCGGTCGCGCCAGTCACGAAGACCCTCACTTCAGGGAATAGTCTCGCGAGCCTCCCGGTTGTCGCAGTAGGCCATGGATACCCAAGTCATGCCGGCGCTCTTCGTCGGCCACGGCAGCCCGATGAACGCGCTCGTCACCAACAAGTGGACAGAGGACTGGAAGGCGCTCGGTCAATCGCTTCCGCGCCCGCGCGCGATCGTGGCGATCTCGGCTCACTGGTACACCGACGGCACCGGCGTGACCGCGGTGTCCACGCCGCGAACGATCCATGACTTTGGCGGATTCCCCCGCGCCCTCTTCGAGGTGCAGTACCCGGCGCCGGGCGACCCCGATCTCGCCAAGGATCTCACCGAGATCCTCGCTCCGACGCCGGTCGTTCTCGACAGCTACTGGGGTCTCGATCACGGCACGTGGTCGGTGCTCGTGCGGATGTTTCCGAAGGCGGACATCCCGGTCGTGCAGCTCAGCATCGATGGCACCGCGCCGCCGGAGACGCATCGCGCCCTCGGCGAGCGACTCGCGTCGCTGCGCGACAGAGGCGTGCTCCTCGTGGGCAGCGGAAACGTCGTCCACAACCTTCGCGCTGGTTTCGGCGATCAGGCGCCCGAGTACGACTGGGCCAAACGCTTCGACGAGAAGGTTCGCCAGCTAACTCTGAACGGTGACGCTGAGCAGCTCGCGAGCTACGAGGCGCTCGGGCCAGACGCCGAGCTCTGCGTGCCGACGCCGGACCACTATTACCCGCTCCTTTACACCGTGGGTGCGCGGCGCGAAGGCGACGTGGTCAGTTTTCCCACCGAAGGTCTGAACGGCGGCGTGTCGATGCTCGCCGTGAAGCTGGGCTAGCTTCCAGCGACGGCGCGCATCAGCGGAGGATGAATCCCTCCTGAAGCGGATCGTCCGGCGCGATGACGAGCTCGTTGCGGCCGGTGATCCACGCGCTGCCTTCGATCTCTGGCACCACCGCGTCGTACCCCTCCCAGCGGAGCTCGCGCGCGATGCGACCGGTGAATCGCGTTCCGATGATGCTCTCGACGATGAGGGAGCCGTTGGGAGAGAGACGACCGCGCGAGCGCTCGATCGCGACTCGCGCCGAAACCCCGGTACCCGTCGGCGAACGGTCGACCTCGCCCTCCGCGAAAACGCAGACGTTGCGCGACTGGGCGTCCGGGGCGAGCGCCGGCCCGGTGAAGATCGTGCCGTACAGGAACGACAGGTCCGCCTCGCGCGGGTGCCGGATCTCGCGC
>Ga0209058_1004672_pt1 | contig 10849 bp, 8 predicted proteins | sample GraSoiAngelo_147_FD_185904 | JGI IMG/M metagenome (GOLD analysis project Ga0209058, IMG submission 185904) | Grasslands soil microbial communities from the Angelo Coastal Reserve, California, USA - 14_1009_05_40cm (SPAdes) (version 2) | ecosystem: Environmental > Terrestrial > Soil > Grasslands ... | reverse complement strand
GGATCGCTGACCTTCGATGCGGAACGGCTACGCGCCTCGGCGGCGCAGAAGGGCGTAACCGTCAAACCGATGCCTTCAACGATCAACGGCAGTACCCTGATCGTGAACGGCGGCCCGGCCTTGATCGAGGTGTGGGGGCTGTCCGGCGAGGCTCAGATGCCGACTCTCGTCATCGCACAGACCCGGATTCCGACTGTCGATTCCACGGGCGCGACCGCGGCGCAGCTGGAGGCCTACCTGCTGTCGCAGCCGGGCGTGCCGCCCGGTATCGCCGCCCAGCTAAAGGCCATCCAACACCCCGAAACTACTCTTCCGATTCCGATTCCAAAGGGTCTGGCGACCACCGAACCGGTGCAGGTCAACGGCGTGTCGGGGCTGATGATCAAAGCCACCATCGCGGCGGGCGTGGTGTGGGAGAAGAATGGCGTAATCTACGCCGTCGGAGGCCAGCTCACTCCCGACCAGGTGCTCGCCATTGCAACAACCCTCCGCTGATCGCAGCCTGAATCGCATGGAGGCGGCCGACGCCGCCTCCCTGGCCGTTCACACCCAGGACCTGGCCAAGCGTTACGGGAAGACGGTGGCGCTCAGCGGCCTGACCATGAGCGTTCGGCGGGCGGAGGTCTTTGGATTCCTGGGGCCGAACGGCGCGGGCAAGACGACGGCGGTCAAGCTGCTGGTCGGGCTGGCCCGGGCAACCGCCGGCCAGGCATGGGTCCTGGGTGCGCCGGTCGGTGACCTGAAAACCCGCCGGCGCCTGGGTTACCTGCCGGAGCTGTTTCGTTACCAGGGGTGGATGAAGGCGAGCGAGGTGCTGAGCCTTCATTGCGAGCTGGCCGACCTGCCTCGTGCTGGGTGGAAGTCGGAGATTGCCGGCGCGCTCGAGACGGTTGGTCTCAGCGAACGTGGCGGCGATCGGGTGGAAGGTTTTTCGAAGGGCATGCAGCAGCGACTGGGCCTGGGCGTCGCCTTACTCGGGCGTCCCGATCTCGTGCTGCTGGACGAACCGACCTCGGCGCTGGATCCGGTCGGACGGCATGACGTACGGGAGATCATTCGAAAGCTGAAAGACAGGGGTACCGCGGTGTTCCTCAACTCCCACCTGCTGAGTGAGGTGGAGCAGGTCTGCGATCGGTTGGCGGTCGTCGACCGAGGCCGCGTGATCGCCACCGGAACGATGTCGCAGATCCTCGGACAGGACGGAGCGGTTCGGGTCCGAGTGACCGGGCTGCCGCCGGAAGGGCGTGCCTCTCTGGGCTCCTACGGAAGTCTCGAGGACGAAGGTGAGTGGCTGACCTTCCGCGGTCTCTCGCAGGACCGCGTTCCCGAGCTGGTGAGTGACATCGTGAACCAGGGTGGCCGTGTTTATGCGGTCGAGCCGCGCCATGAAACGCTGGAGGATCGGTTCCTGCAGCTGCTCAAGGAGCAGGACCGCTGATGCACATGCTGACGATCGCCCGGCTGACCGTCCTCGAAGCGTCGCGCCGAAAGTTGCTGCTTGCCCTGGCCCTGCTGACCCTGTTGGTGATCGTCTTGACCAGCTGGGGGTTCAGCCGGCTACCGACCATGAAGGGTGTTACCCCGGCCGAGGTCCGGGTTGCGGCATCGCAACTCACGATCCTGGTCGCGTTCATGTTCAGCGGCGTGCTGGCGCTCGGCTCCACGTTGGTGGCGGCGCCCAGCATCGCCAGTGACATCGAGTCGGGGATCGCCCTCGCGATCCTGCCCCGGCCGATCCGGCGGAGCGAAGTTCTCATTGGGAAGTGGCTGGGGCTGGCGGTGCTGATCGCGCTCTACGCCGTCCTGAGCGGCCTGCTCGAGATGCTCGGCATCCAGTGGGCCACGGCCTATCTCCCACCAAACCCAGCTACCGCAATCGCGTTCGTCGCGGCCGAAGGAATCGTGCTGATGACGCTCGCCTTGCTGCTGAGCACTCGGCTGGCGCCGATGACCGGCGGAGTGATCGCGCTCGTGCTCTTCTTCGTCGGCTGGATCGGTGGCATCGCCCTGGGCATCGGTCAGGCGTTCCAGAACAGCACCATCATCAATATCGGCGTCGGCAGCCGGCTGCTGATCCCGACGGACGGCCTCTGGCACGGCGCGATCTTCTACCTCGAGCCATCCGACTTCCTGGCCGCCGCCCGGGCCGCCGGGCGGGTGCGGGCGGGCAACCCCTTCTTTGCCGACGCGGCTCTCCCCGTCCCCTATCTCCTCTGGATCGTCGCCTGGATCCTGATCCTGCTCGTCCTGGCGAACTGGAGCTTTGCCAGGCGAGACCTGTAGCGGCGGGTCAGCCTTCGGGTGCGCGCACCACCCGGAGCGTCGAGGCCTGCACCAGCAGAGCGATCAGCGTCGCCAACGCGAAGCTCGCACCGATCCCAAAGCGGTCGAGGCCGAGGGCCAGCACCAGGAAGAAGCTGGCAAACGCGAAGAGCCCCAGCAACAGACCCCTGAGCACCTTAGTCGCTGCGGCGCCGCCACCCTGGCGATGGGCGAAGATCGCCAGAACACCGGCGTAAACCGGAAAGGGCGACAGCAGTCCGCTGAGGTGGGCGCCGATGCGCGGCGCGATGCCGGTCAGCACCACCACCAGCCCGGTGGCCAGCACGATCCGGACCGGTAAATCCCAGTCTGGTGCGACAGCCCCGGTGGCAGCCGGGCTGTCGCGTCGTCGGATGAACAGGAGCCCGATGACCAGCGAGGCGACCACGGCGCCATACGCCGGCAGGGCTGATAGCCTGACCTGCTGAAAGCCAACCGTCGCCAGGGCGAAGGTAATAGACCCGGCGGCAACGGCGGGGAACCACCCGGCGCGGCCGGCGACCCGCGCGTAGGCCACCGCGAAGGCGGCCTGCGAGATGGTGCCGAGGAGGACGGCCAGCGATGCCGTGGTGGCAAATGTCGTGCCCTGGTCCAGCGCGAGGAAGAAAACGACGGGCGCCGAGGTCAGCGGCAGCCCGACCAGCCAGCCGCTCATCGTTTCGCCCCAGCGACGACCCACCAGCGTGGCGGTGGCGATGAGCGCGGGCGTCAGGACCACCTTGAGCAGCAGGCTGGGAGTCAACGGGCTGAAGTGTAGGCGGCCATACCGTTTTTCCTCGCCAGGATCGCCTCGCAGAACGGTCCGCGGGACCATTGACTTAGGCGCTCGCCGAACGTACATTTAGCTTCGCAAAAACGGCGACGCCAAATTCAAGGAGGGGAAGCATGGGAGTCGCGACCTTAACGCCTCCGGCGCAGCGAATAGGGGAGGAGCTCGTCTATCCCGACGGCCGCCATGAGTTGGCCGACGACTCGTCGATCCGAAACAGCCCGCTCTACAACAAGGACCTGGCGCCCGTCAAGCTCAAGGATCGGACCTGGAATACCTACAACTACATGGCGCTCTGGGTCGGCATGGCGCACAACCTGCCAACCTACGGTCTGGCAGCCGGACTCGTGTTGCTGGGCATGGCCTGGTATCAGGCGATCCTCACGATTTCACTGGCGAACTTCATCGTTCTCGTGCCGATGCTTTTGAATAGCCACGCGGGGACGAAGTACGGGATCCCCTTCCCGGTCTTTGCCCGGGCCTCCTTCGGCGTCTTCGGGGCGAATGTGGCGGCCCTGTTGCGGGCCGGGGTTGCCTGCGGCTGGTTCGGGATCCAGACCTGGATCGGCGGCGAAGCTCTCTACGTGCTCGCCGGCTCGCTGTTTGGTAATGGCTGGACCAACGCCACGGTTGTCGCCGGCCAGCACTGGACCCTCTGGTTGAGCTTTGGGGTCTTCTGGGTGCTCAACATCTTCATCATCCTGCGCGGCATGAATGCGATCCGCCGTTTTGAGAACTGGGCGGCCCCCTTCGTCATCCTGGTGGCGGTCTTTCTCCTCGTCTGGATGGTTAGCAAGGCCGGTGGTCTCGGCCCGATCGTGACGCAAAACGGCACGGTCGGATGGGGCGCGCCGTTCTGGAAGTTGTTCTTCCCGGCGCTGATGGCGCAGATCGCGTTCTGGTCCACCCTCTCGCTGAACATGCCCGACTTCACGCGGTTCAGCAAGAGCCAGCGTGCGCAGGTCATTGGCCAGACGCTCGGTCTACCGACGACGATGACGATCTTCCCGCTGCTGGCCGTGTTGATTACGTCGGCCACCGTGGTGGTCTATGGCAAGGCCATCTGGGATCCGATCGTCCTCACGGCGAAATTCAACAATCCGATTGTCATCGTGCTGGCGCTGTTTACCCTCGCTGTCGCCACACTGTCCGTCAATATCGCGGCGAACGTCGTCAGCCCCTCGTACGATTTCTCGAATGCCATTCCGAAATGGATCAGCTTTCGGACAGGAGGGTTGATCACAGGAGTTTTGGGGATCCTGATCCAGCCGTGGCGGCTCTATGCAGACCCGCACGTCTACATCTTCACCTGGCTCGGCTTCTACGGCGGCGCCCTGGGCGCGATCGCCGGGGTGCTGATCGCGGATTACTGGGTGATGCGAAACGCTAACCTGAAACTCGGTGACCTCTACCGCGAGAATGGGGAGTACCGATACAGTGCCGGCTTCAACTGGCGTGGCGTGGTCAGCCTCCTCGTGGGTGGCGTGCTCGCGGTTGGAGGTGCCTATACGGCGACAGGAACGTCCGGCCCCTTCCCGGCTAAGGGCCTCATCCCGTTCCTCTATCAGCCGGTGACCTTCTACGACTACAGCTGGATAGTCGGCCTGGTGGCGGCGTTCGTTCTCTACCTGGCGCTCTCGGCTGTGTTCCCTGCGGCTGTCGTCAGGCGGCGTCCACAGGCGGCGGCGACCTAACCTCGGCGTCAATCGCGCTGGAGCCCCGACCTCGCGGCCGGGGCTCCAGCCTTTCAGGAGATCGATGGCACGATTGAGCTTCGGCGTCTGCTTTGCTCCGGATCCTCCCCCAAGCCGGTGGGTCGATCTGACAAAGCTTGCCGAGGCGCAGGGCTTCGAGTATGCGTGGCTGTTCGACTCGCACGTCCTCTGGCAGGAGGTCTACCCGATCTTCACCCTGATGGCGGCCAACACCCGCCGGATCAAGATCGGTCCCTGTGTCACCAATCCGGCCACCCGCGATCCAACCGTGACGGCAAGCGCGCTGGCCACGCTGAACGAAATCTCGGGCGGCCGGATGGTGATGGGGATCGGACGGGGCGACAGCGCCCGTCGGGTGCTCGGCCAGAAGCCCGTCAGCGTCGAGCAGTTGGAGGCGGACTGCCGGCTGATCCGCGACCTGGCCGCCGGACGGGAGGTGAGCTACGACGGCGTGAAGATCCGGCTCAAGTGGGCGGAGCACGAGTTGCCCATCTGGATCGCCGGTTACGGACCGAAGGCGCTGCGGGCGGCCGGTCGGGTGGCCGATGGCGTGATCATTCAGCTCGCCGACCCGGCCATCATCAAGTGGTGCCTCCAATTCGTGCGGGAGGGGGCTCAGGAGGCTGGGCGCTCTTTCGACGACATCCAGATCCAGGCGGCGGCGCCGGCCTTCATCTCCAACGACCTGGCGGCGGCGCGGGAGCAGGTGCGCTGGTTCCCGGCGCTGGTCTCCAACCACGTTGTCGACCTGCTCAAGCGGTACGACGCCCAGGATCTGCCCAAGACACTGACCGACTACATCAAGGCGCGTGACCACTATGACTATGCTGACCATGTCAAGCGGGGCGCGGCCCACGCCGACTTCGTGCCCGACGACGTCATCGATCGGTTTTGCGTGATCGGGACGGTAGAGCAGAGCCGGCAGCGGATCGAGGAACTGATCGACGCCGGCGTCGACCAGTTCAACCTCTACCTGATGGTGGAGAAACCGGAGGCGGTGATCGAGAAATACGGCGAAGCCATCATCCCGGCGTTCAGCTAGCGAGGAGGCGAAGCATTCATGGCCAAAGTGCGGGCGGCGCTGATCCAGGCGCACGCGAACATGCCCAAAGAGGAAGCGATCGTAAAACACGAGGAGCTGATCGGAGAGGCCGCGGCCAAGGGTGCGCAGATCACCTGTCTTCAGGAGATCTTCTTCGGTCCATATTTCTGCGCTGAGCAGGATCCCAAGTGGTACGACACCGCCGAGCGGGACGACGGCCCAACCGTCAGGCGGATGCAGGCGCTGGCGAAGAGGCACAAGATGGCGCTGGTCGTGCCTTTCTACGAGGAGGCCCAGACCGGCGTCTACTACAACACGGCGGTCCTCATCGAGAACGACGGCACGATGCTGGGCAAGTACCGCAAGACGCACATCCCGCACGTCGGCCCCTGTTTCTGGGAGAAGTTTTATTTCAAACCCGGCAACCTCGGCTACCCGGTGTGGGACACGTCGGTCGGCCGAGTCGGGATCCTGATCTGCTACGACCGGCATTTTCCCGAGCCCGCGCGCGCGCTCGGGCTCAAGGGTGCCGAGCTCGTCTTCAACCCGTCGGCCACCGTCAAATCGCTGTCGCGGTATCTATGGGAGCTGGAGCAGCCGGCGCACGCCGTGGCCAACGGCTACTGGATCGGCGCCATCAATCGCGTCGGCGTGGAGAAGCCGCTCAACGAGGCGCAGTTCTACGGATCGAGCTACTTCTGCGATCCGCGCGGCCGCATCATCGGGAAGGCGTCGGAGACCGAAGATGAGGTGCTCGTCTGCGACCTCGACCTCGACATGAATCGGGAAGTGCGCAACACGTGGCAGTTCCTTCGCGATCGCCGGCCGGAGAGCTACGAAGACCTCGTCAGGGAATTGCCATGAAGACGCTGATCAAGAACGGCACGGTAGTGACCGCGAGCGACACGGCGAAAACCGACGTGCTGATCGATGGCGAAAAGATCGCGGCGATCGGCAACGGCCTCGAGGTGAAAGCCGACCAGACGATCGATGCCGAGGGCCGTTACGTAATGCCGGGGGCGGTCGATGTTCACACCCACATGGAGCTGCCCTTCGGGGGCACCTTCGCCTCCGATGATTTTGCCACCGGCACTGCGGCGGCAGCATGGGGCGGCACGACCACGATCGTCGACTTCGCGGTGCAAACCTTCGGCCAAACCCTGCGACAGGGGCTCGACCAGTGGCATCAGAAAGCAGATGGCAAGGCCCATGTCGACTACGGCTTCCACATGATCGTGCGCGAGGTCAACGACTCGATCCTCAAGGAGATGGACGCGTTGGTCAAGGAAGGAGTTCCCTCCTTCAAATTGTTCATGGCTTATCCGGGCGTGTTCATGCTGGACGATGCGTCAATCTTCCGCGCCCTAAGCCGTACCGCCGAAAACGGTGGGTTGATCATGATGCATGCCGAGAACGGCGGCGCGATTGACGTGCTGGTGAAGCGATACCTGGCGGAAGGCAAGGGCGACCCGATCAACCATGGGCTGACCCGGCCTGCGAGCATGGAAGGCGAGGCGACCGGCCGCGCCATCGCGCTCGCCCGGCTTGCGGAGGTTGCCGTCTACATCGTGCACCTCAGCTCTCGCGAGGCGCTGGATGCGGTCCGGGAGGCGCGCGATGACGGCGCCCCGGCCTTTGCCGAGACCTGCCCGCAGTACCTGTATCTGAGCCTCGAGGACCTCGGCCGCCCCGGCTTCGAAGGCGCGAAGTATGTCTGCTCGCCGCCGCTCCGAACCAAGCCGCACCATGATGAGCTGTGGAAGGGCCTGATCCAGGATGACCTGCAGCTGGTCGCGACCGACCACTGCCCATTCCATTTCAAGGGGCAGAAGGAGATGGGCCGGGGCGATTTTTCCAAGATCCCGAACGGGCTGCCGGGTGTCGAGGATCGGTTTAGCCTGATTTTCCACGGTGGCGTGAACTCCGGACGGATCTCCCTGAACCGGTTCGTCGAGCTGGTCGCCACGGCGCCGGCCAGGATGTTCGGTCTCTTCCCCAGGAAAGGCACGATCGCGCCCGGGAGCGATGCCGACATTGTCATCTTCAACCCGAACGTCGAGCGGACGCTATCGGCCAGAACCCACCACATGAACGTGGATTACAGTTGCTACGAGGGCATGACTGTGAGGGGCCTCCCCGAAGTGGTGATGCAGCGGGGCAACGTCCTGGTGCGCGACGGGAAATTCCAGGGCGTCAAAGGCGCAGGTCAGTTCCTGAGGCGTTCGGCATTCCATGGGGTGCCGGCCGGTGAGCCAAGTCCGGCAGGAGTGACAGCATGATTGCGACGAAGACCGTGCAGAGCTTCATCGGCGGAAAGTTCCGAGACTCGGGCGCGAACAAGGCCGATCCGATTCCGAACCCCGCGACCGGCGAGACAATCGCCAGCCTTCCCTATTCAACCCGCGACGAGATCAACGAGGCGATTGCCGCCGCGAAGAAGGCTTTTCCCGGATGGAGCGAAACCCCAGTGCCGGAGCGGGCCCAGGTGCTGTTCCGCTTCAAGGCCCTCTTCGATAAGCACATCGACGAGCTCTCCGCGCTGGTGACCCAGGAGAATGGCAAGACGCTGGATGAGTCGCGGGGCGAAGTCAAGCGCGCAATCGAGGTGATCGACTTCGCCTGTGGCGCTCCCACGCTGATGATGGGCCAGAACCTCGACCAGATCGCCAAAGGCATCGATGAAGAGCTGACCCGATTCCCGGTTGGCGTCGTTGCCGGTATCACGCCCTTCAACTTCCCGAACATGGTGCCGATGTGGATGATCCCGGTGGCGATCGTTACCGGCAACACCTTCGTGCTGAAGCCATCGCAGTTGACACCGCTGTCGGCGATGCGGATCGCCGAGTTGCTGCAGGAGGCCGGGCTCCCAGAAGGCGTCTTCAATGTTGTGCATGGCGCCAACGACGCCGTCAACCAGTTACTGACCCATCCAGATGTGTCCGCGATCTCGTTCGTCGGGTCTGCCACAGTTGCGGCTTACATCTACGCGACCGCCGCCGCGAACGGGAAGCGGGTCCAGGCGCTGGGGGGCGCCAAGAACCACATCCTGGTGATGGATGATGCTGACCTGGAGCTGTCCGCGCCGCATGTGATCTCGTCGGCGTTCGGCAACGCCGGCCAGCGCTGCCTGGCTGGGAGCGTGGCCGTCGGCGTTGGCAAGATCGGCGACGCGCTGGTGCGGGAGCTTGCCAATGACGCCGCCAAGCTGAAGGTCGGTCCGGGAACCGATCCCAAGGCGACGCTGGGGCCGGTGATCCGGGGTGAGCGGAAGGCGAAGCTGATCGAGTACATCGACGGCGCCCAGAGGGAAGGGGCGCAGCTGGTTTCGGACGGCCGTAGCGTCGAGCTGAAGGATGGCTTCTTCCTGGGGCCGACCATCTTTGATCGCGTCACTCCGAACATGAAGATCTGGAAGGAAGAGTTGTTCGGTCCTGTGCTCTCGGTGATGCGCGCCTCGGACATCGACGAGGCGCTGAACCTGCTCAACGCCAGCACCTACGGGAACATGGCGTCGATCTTCACCGGTTCCGGCAAGTACGCCCGGGAGTTCAAGCGCCGAGCCCAGGCCGGCATGCTGGGCGTGAACATCGGCGTTGCCGCCCCGATGGCGTTCTTCCCCTTCACCGGCTGGAAGAATTCGTTCTTCGGGGATCTGCACGCCACCGGACAGGACAGCATCCGCTTCTACACCCGGCACAAAGTGATCACGACGCGATGGTTATGACCATCGCGTCGTCCAACGTCTCAAACGCTCGGATGGCACTAAAACGCCCAATACGCCTCAAACGCTCGTTCCGCACGTGCCGCGCGACTCGCGTCGGCCGGCGGGCCGGGCGTGGGGCGACGCCCCGCCGATGGCTCTAGAAACGAGCACCCGGCCTCACGTGCTGAGCGGCGAGGAGATCGTGGCCCTCTGCCGCCAGTACACGCTGTACGACTGGACCGCCCAGTCCGCTGCCGACCCGATTCCCGTTGACCACGCCAAAGGCGTCTACTTCTACATGCCGGACGGCAAGCGCATCATCGACTTCAACAGCCAGTTCATGAGCGTGAATGCCGGCCATGGCGACCATCGCATCATCGAGGCGATCAAGCGGCAGGCCGAGAAACTCGCTTTCATCAACCCCTTCATGGCCCACGAGCCACGGGCAATGCTGGGTAAGAAGCTGGCCGAGTTGCTCCCGGGAGACATCGACAAGGTTTTCTTTACGTTGGGTGGCGCGGAGGCCAACGAATACGCGATCAAGATGGCGCGCTGGGTAACCGGCCGCCACAAGATCGTTTCGCGCTACCGCTCGTACCACGGCGCAACCGCCGGGGCCATCGCCTTGACCGGTGATCCGCGCCGGTGGGCCAATGACATCGGCGATTCAGGCGTCGTGCACGTGCTCGATCCCTATCACGGCCCGCAGCGAGAAGTGGACAGCGCGGAGGAGTCGCTGCGCTACCTGGAAGAGACGATTCAGCTCGAGGGGCCGAGTACCATTGCCGGCTTCATCCTGGAGCCGGTAACTGGGACGAACGGGATCCTGATCCCTCCCGATGGCTACCTGCAAGGTGTGCGGGATCTGTGCGACCGGTACGGCATCCTGATGATTTGCGACGAGGTCATGTCCGGATTTGGCCGGACCGGTGAGTGGTTTGCCGTCAACCATTGGAATGTCGTGCCCGACATCATCACGATGGCAAAGGGTTTGACGAGCAGTTACGTCCCGCTCGGCGCGGTTGGAATACGCCCGAAGATCGCGGAGTACTTCGAGAACCGCGTCTTCTATGGCGGGCTCACCTATAACAGCCATCCGCTCGCCTGCGCCGCCGCGCTGGGCACCATCCAGGCCTACGAGGAAGACGACATGATCGGTAACGCAAAGCGGATGGGCGAGGTGATGAAGCGGCATCACGAAACCCTACGAAGGAAGCACCCATGCGTGGGGCTGACGCGGTCGATCGGCCTCTTCGGCATCCTGGAGCTGGTGCGCGACCGCAAGACAATGGAACCGC
>Ga0209058_1004669_pt1 | contig 10855 bp, 6 predicted proteins | sample GraSoiAngelo_147_FD_185904 | JGI IMG/M metagenome (GOLD analysis project Ga0209058, IMG submission 185904) | Grasslands soil microbial communities from the Angelo Coastal Reserve, California, USA - 14_1009_05_40cm (SPAdes) (version 2) | ecosystem: Environmental > Terrestrial > Soil > Grasslands ... | reverse complement strand
CCCGCGCCTGCAGCGGAATTGCGCGTCCCATCTCGCTGAACAGGATCGTGAACTTGGGCAGCACGTAGATGAGCAGCACGAGGATCGAGACGCCCATCGCACAGACGAGGAGCACCGGGTAGGTGAGCGCCGAGTGTACCTCGTCCCGCAGCTGCTGCCCGCGCTCGAGGTACTCGACCAGCCGCTGCAGCACGAGCTCGAGGAAGCCGCCGATCTCGCCCGCGCGGACCATGTTCACGTAGAGGGGCGGGAAGGCGCGGTGCTGGGCGAGCGCTTCGGCGAGCGACTTGCCACCCTGCACGGCATGCAGCACCTCGGTCAGGATGCGCTTCAACTCCGGGTTGTCGGCCAGGTCGGCGAGCGTGGCGAGGCTCCGGTCGAGGGGCAGGCCGGAGCCCACGAGGGCCGACAGCTCCTGGGTCATGATGAGGAGGTCGCGGCCCTTGACGCGGCGGCGCCCGAGCGCGGGCAGGGCCGGCAGCTGGACGCCGGCCGCGCGCGGGCGGGCGCCGTCCCCCGAGGCGATCGAGAGCGGGATGAGGCCGCGATCGTGCAGACGGGCGACGACCGCCGGCACCTCGGCGGCCTCGATCATCCCCTCGATGACCTTCCCCTGCGGGTCAACCGCGCGATACTGGAACTGCGCCACCAGGGCTCCTCCCGCCGCCCATCCCTCGCCGCTCCGCCACACGGAGGCTAAAGTGCGGGAAAAACGCTACATTCATATACTGAGGGTCGGCACCTTTCAACTTCGCAACGCCCGCCTCGACGCCCACTTAGACTCGCCTGCCGAGCGGCGCTTCATGCCGGGAGGCGCACCCGGCCGTCCATGCTCGCGGGTGGCTCGACACCGAGCAGCGCGAGGATCGTGGGGGCCAGGTCGATGATGTCGAGCCCGTCGGTCGAGGAGGCCGAGCCTAGACCTCCTCCTGCGTGACGCGCACCACCTCGGCCACCGTGGTGACGCCGGTTCGGACCTTGTGCCAGCCGTCCTCTCGCAGGGTCCTCATCCCTCGCTGCACCGCGGCGTCCTTGATGATGCCCGCCGAGGAGCGCTCCAGGATGAGCGGGCGGATGACTTCGTTCACGGGCAGCAGCTCGAAGATGCCCAGGCGGCCGCGGTAGCCGGTCTGCGCGCAGTCCTCGCAGCCCTCGCCCTCGAACACCTGCGTGCCGCCGTCGCCGCCGATGTCACGCAGCACTTCGGCGGCCATCTCCGCCGGCCGGCGGCATTTCGTGCACATCCGGCGCACCAGGCGCTGCGCGAGCACCCCGAGCAGCGACGAGGCGAGCAGGTAGTCCTCCACGCCCATCTCGAGGAGGCGCGACACGGCGCCGGCCGCGTCGTTGGTGTGCAGGGTCGAGAAGACGAGGTGGCCGGTGAGCGCCGCCTGGATCGCGATCTCGGCCGTCTCGGCATCGCGGATCTCGCCCACCATGATGACGTCGGGGTCCTGGCGGACGATCGAGCGCAGCCCGTTCGCGAACGTGAGGCCGATCTGCGGCTTCACGTGGATCTGGTTCACCCCGAAGAGCTGGTACTCCACCGGATCCTCGATGGTGATGATCTTCTTGTCGGGCGAGTTGATCTTGTCGAGCGCCCCGTAGAGCGTGGTCGTCTTGCCGCTGCCGGTGGGGCCCGTCACCAGGATCATGCCGTAGGGCTTCGTGATCAGGCGGTTGAACTGGGTGAGGGTGTCCTCCGGGAAGCCGAGCGACTCGAGGTTGACCACGATGCTCGAGCGATCGAGGATGCGGAGCACGACGCTCTCGCCGTAGAGCGTGGGCAGGGTCGACACGCGGAGATCGATCTCGCGGCCCATGAGCCGGAGCTTGATGCGCCCGTCCTGCGGCAGGCGGCGCTCGGCGATGTTGAGCTTCGCCATGATCTTGATGCGCGACACGATCGCGGCTTGGAGCCGGCGCGCCGGCGCCTCCACGTCGTGCAGAACGCCGTCGATGCGGTAGCGCACCTTGAGCTCGTTCTCGAACGGTTCGATGTGGATGTCCGAGGCGCGCTGCTCCACGGCGCGGCTGATGAGCAGGTTCACGAAGCGGATGACCGGCGCTTCGGAGGCGAGATCGCGGAGGTGGTCGACGTCCTCCTCGTCGTCGCCGAAGTACTCGATCTCCGCGTCGGCCGGCTCCTCGGCCCTCCCGTCCGCGGCCGTGCCGCCGCCGTAGATCGTCTCGAGCGCTTCCAGCACGTCGCGCTCGCGCGCCAGGCGGGGCTCGACCTGGAGCCCGGTCGCCAGCTGGAGGCCCTGGATGGTGTAGTAGTCGGCGGGGTCGGACATCGCCACGGTGAGCGTGCCGTTGGTCTGGGCGAGCGGCAGCGCCTTGGCGTGTTTCAGGAACTTCAGGTTCAGACCGTTGAGCGGCACCGGCGCGGTCGGGAAGTCGCGCCGGTGGACCGGTTCGACGCCCAGGTAGGTCGCGAGGAGCGGGAGCAGGTCTTCCTCTGAGATGAAGCCGAGGTCGAGGAGGAGGCGCTCCAGCCGCTCGCCCCGCTCCTGCTGGAGACGCTTCACCTTGCGCAGGTCGTCCTGGCTGAGGCGCCCCTGCTCGAGCAGGAGCTGCTCGAGCGTACGGTGCTGGAGCTCCATCAAGTTGAAAGGATACTCGTGCACCTGCTGAGCGGCAAGCCGAGCTCCGGGCGGCGCAAGGCCCGTCAGGATGCGAGGCGACGGCGCCAGTCGTCCAGCACCATCGCGAGCGTGTCGGCGAGCGCGATCCGCGGCCTCCACCCCGTGTCCGCCGCGATTCGGGCGTGGCTCCCCACCACCCGCGGCACGTCCACCGCCCGCCTGAGCGCCGGGTCCGACTGGACTCGCACCGGCACGCGGGCGTGCCCGCGCAGGACCGCGATCACCTCGGCGATGCTGGTCCCCTCGCCCGAGCACACGTTGTAGGCCGCCCCCGCCCGCCCGCGTTCGAGGAGCGCCACGTAGCCCGCGGCGATGTCGCGCACGTCGGAGAAGTCGCGCACCGGATCGACGTTGCCGACGCGGAGGACCGGCTCCTGCCGTCCCGCCTCGATGAGGGCGAGCTGCCGGGCGAGCGCGCTGCACACGAAGGCCGCGTCCTGCCCCGGGCCGGCGTGGTTGAAGGGGCGGGCGCGGACCACGTCGAGGCCGTAGGCGCGTGCCCACTGTGCCGCCGCGATGTCCGCCGCGGCCTTGCTGGCGCCGTAGACGCTCACCGGCCGGAGCGGCGTCTCCTCGACGATCGGCAGGTCCTCCGCGCGCACCTCGCCGTAGACGTCGCTCGAGGTGACGACCAGCAGGCGCGCGCGCGGCGCGTGGGCGCGGGCGGCGGCGAGCACCGCGAGCGTGCCTCCCAGGTTCGTGCGGTAGGCGCTCGCGGGGTCGCGCTCGGCAGCGGGGGCGAAGGAGAGCCCGGCCAGGTGGACGAGCGCTCCGGGCGCGAGCGCGCGCACGAGGTCCGGGAAGCGGCCGTCGGCGAGATCGCCCCGGTGGAACGCGTCGGGCGCGAGGGGCAGCGCCCCGAGGCGCGGCCACGGACCCGCGCCGCGCACGAGCCCGTGCACCTCGTGCCCCGCCTCGAGGAGCGCCGCCGCGACCACCGGGCCGGCGAAGCCCGTGATGCCGGTCACGAGGACGCGCATCGCCCGCTCAGGTGCGCTGCAGGCGGTCGAGGTCCGCGCGCACCATCATCTCGACCAGCTCGCGGAAGGAGACGCGCGGCGCCCAGCCGAGCACGCGGCGCGCCTTCGAGGCGTCGCCCACCAGGTGCTCGACCTCCGCCGGCCGGAGCAGCGCCGGGTCCTCGCGCACGTGCTGGCGCCAGTCGAGCCCGACGCAGCCGAAGGCGACCTCCACCAGCTCGCGCACGCTGTGCGACTCGCCGGTCGCGACCACGTAGTCGTCCGCCGTGGGCTGCTGCAGCATGCGCCACATGGCCTCGACGTGGTCGCCGGCGAAGCCCCAGTCGCGGCGCGCCTCCAGGTTCCCGAGGCGCAGCTCGGGCGCGAGGCCGAGCTTCACCCGCACGGCGCCGTCGCTCACCTTGCGCGTGACGAACTCGCGGCCGCGACGGGGAGAGTTGTGCACGACGAGCCGGCCCACTCCGGCACAGAACGTACCACTCTCGGTCTCGAGGTCGAACACCCACTCACCTTCGGAAGCGCGCCGCGGAACGACTCGACGGACCTCGGCTGGGTTCTTCCGCAGATGCTGGCCCTTGAGGCCCTGAGGGCGTGATGAGGAAAGGCTCAGCTGATAGTATGGGGGGTCGTCGCGCCACTCGACGTAGACCGACGATTGCTGTCCCCTCAGCGTATAGAGCCAGCAGAGTCCCTGCGCCAGGACCGGGCTGTTTGTCTTGACGCTGTCCCCGTTGCCCGCCTTGAGGCCGTCTCCGGCGTAGTAGGCGGCAAGGAACGCCTGCTGCGCCCAGTCGTCGGCGTTGAGGACGAGCGGCGGCACCTGCTTGTGCCCGGTGGCAGTGTAGAGCTGGCTTCTCAGCCACCCGGCCACCTGCGGAGCGCCCGTGAGCGCGAGCTGCTTGACCCTGCGCTCACGATCGAAGCCGGACGGCGCCTCCCACTCCCGCGCGGTCCCGAGGAAGAGGCGCGACCACAGCTCGGTGACCCGGGCGCGGAAGCCATGGCCATTGTTCGTGAACTGGACGTGGGCGCTCTCCTTCCCGATGTACCCGTCGGCAGCCATGAAGCCGAGGAACTCGGCCATCTCGGGCGACACGCACGTCCACGACGGTCGCGGAGGTACCGATGCCGCCAGCGCCAGGTCGTCGCCCGGCGCCAGGGACTCTGCCCGCGCCTCGCGTCGGTCGCCATGCAGCATGGTGTGGTGGGCGGTCACCGTCACGACACCGCCGCGCGCCTCCACCGACAGCAGGCGATGCTCGGGATCCCTCGGCCGATGGCGGCTCGCCGTGATTGCCTGTACCCTCGTCCACCTGGCGCCGTCCCACACCTCGAGCCCCTCGGGCGTGAAGAACTGGACGCTCGCGCCCTTCTCCCTCACCGCCACGAGGTCCGGTGGCGTGCGCACCGAGATCCCGCCCGCGTCGCGAACCATGAGGGGTGTCGAGGCGACGATGCATTCATGGTTGAACAGTATCCCCGAGCACGCGTAGAGCCCGTAGCTCTCGCGATAGTTGACGGTGATGAAGTGGCCGTACACCTTGGCCACGCCGTACGGGCTGCGCGGGTAGAAGGGGGTCGTCTCGCGCTGCGGCGTCTCGCGCACCCGGCCGAACATCTCGCTCGAGCTGGCCTGGTAGAAGCGCGCCTCGGGGGCGACCAGGCGGATGGCCTCGAGGAGCCGGGTGACGCCCACGGCGTCGAACTCCGCCGTCAGCACGGGCTGCTGCCAGGAGGTAGGGACGAAGGACTGCGCGGCGAGGTTGTAGATCTCGTCCGGCTCGACCGCGCGCAGGAGGTCGATGAGCGAGAGCTGGTCGAGCAGGTCCGCCTGTCTCAGCTCGATGCGGTCGCGCAGGTGTGCCACCCGCTCGAAGTTCTCCGTGCTCGCGCGGCGCACCATGCCGACGATGCGGTAGCCCTTCTCGAGTAGCAGCTCGGCCAGGTACGACCCGTCCTGGCCCGTGATGCCGGTGATGAGCGCCGTCTTCACGTCACCCTCCCGTAGCGGTCCTCGAGCCGCACCACGTCGTCCAGCTCGGGGGTCGAGACCTCGAGGATGTCGGCGTCTTCGAGCGCGGTCACGCGATGGCGCGTTCCGGGCGGCAGGTGGAAGCCTTCGCCCGGTCCGAGCCGGACGCGGCAGGGCTCGCCCCGCTCGGGGCCGACCTCGAGGGTCACGGCGCCGGACAGGACGCGCATCGTCTCCTCCTTCCGGCGGTGGTACTGGAGGCTCAACGACTCGCCGGCGCGCACGTGGAGGATCTTGCCGACGTAGCGGTCGGTGCGCGCCCAGATAGTCTCGTGCCCCCAGGGCTTGGGGACGTGCTCGGGCCGGATCGGGCCCGCGGGTCGCGTGCCGCTCATCGCTTGAGGGGCTCCCACCACGCGCGCCGCTCGCGGTACCAGGCCACGGTGGCGGCGAGGCCGTCGTGGAAGGTGCGCCGCGGGCGCCAGCCGGTCGCCCGCAGACGCGTCGCGTCGAGCGCGTAGCGCCGGTCGTGCCCCAGGCGGTCCGTCACCGGGCGGACGAGGCTCGCCGGACGGCCAACCAGGGCCAGGATGCGCTCGGCCACGGCGCGGTTCGGCATCTCGTTCTCCGCGCCAACGTTGTAGACCACCCCGCCGCGCTCCGGGAGGCCGAGGACGTGCCACAGCGCGGCCACGTGGTCCTCGACGTGGATCCAGTCGCGCACGTGGAGGCCGTCGCCGTAGAGCGGGAGCGGCAGGCCGTCGAGCGCGTTGGTCACGAAGAGCGGGATCAGCTTCTCCGGGAACTGATACGGGCCGTAGTTGTTCGAGCAGCGCGTGATGACCCCCGGCACGCCGTGCGTCGCGGCATAGGCCTGCACGAAGGCGTCGGCCGCCGCCTTGCTGGCCGCATACGGGCTCGAGGGGCGGAGCGGCGAGTCCTCGCGCGCGCGGCCCTCGACGATCGTGCCGTAGACCTCGTCGGTCGAGACGTGGAGGAAGCAGGCGAAGCCCTCCCGCCCGCGCACCGCCTCGAGGAGCGAGAGTGTGCCCTCGACGTTGGTGCGGAGAAAGGGCGCCGCGTCCCGGATGCTCCGGTCGACGTGCGTCTCGGCGGCGCAGTGCACCACCACGTCGATCCGCTCCTCCGCGACCAGCGCCGCGACCGGCCCGCGCGCAGCCACGTCGAGGCGCACGAAACGGAAGCGCGCATCGGCCTCGAGGCCGGCCAGGTTGGCGCGGTTGCCCGCGTAGGTGAGGAGGTCGAGGGCGACCACGCGCTCGACCGCGTCCGCGCGCGCGAGCGCATGGCGCACGAAGTTCGTGCCGATGAAGCCCGCCGCGCCGGTTACCAGGAGACGCATGCCACCTAGTCGAACCCGCCCGCATCGTACAGGTAAATGCCGGTCACCGCATAGCCGCTCTTCGGGTGCGCCGCCTTCTCCATCACTGGTAGAGCCCGCCGAGCGCCGCCGGGCCAACGCCCTGCCGTCGCATCTGCGCGAGCGGCGCGAACCCCACGAAGCCGGGCGGGACGGGGGTTCGCCCGAAGGAGCCCAACCCGAACAGCGTGAACTGCACGCGGAAGAGACGCTCGTCCGGGTTCGTCTTGTCGGAGACCCCGGCCTGGATCACCCAGCAATTGCAGCGCGAGATGAGGCGCAGGAGGTAGTCGCGCTCGAGGAAGTGGGGGCCGACCGTCGCCGTCCCCACGGTCGACGTGCTCAGCTCGTAGCGCGAGAGGAAGGTGAAGCCCAGGTAGTCCCCGAGCCGCAGGTAGAACGAGCCGTCGAGCTCGTTCACGCCGACGCTGTTCAGGAGCGGCGACTCGAGTGCAGGGGACGGCGCGCTCCGGTTCACGTCGCTCTGGATGAAGCGGTACGAGATGCCGACGGTGGTCGGGCTCTGGAAGTTGCGCACGATGCTGGGGGGCGTCCACCAGGGCTCGCGCACGAACAGGCCGGTCGAGAGGCCGCGGATCTCGCGCTGCTCGACCCCGACCGTCGTGTTGTAGGTGAGCCCGAGGTAGTCGAGCGGCGTCAGGCGGACGCCGACGTCGATGTCGCTCGCGTGGCTGGACCCGACCAGGGGACGCGAGAGGTCATAGCCGTGCAGGATCGAGGCGCGCACCAGCTCGCGGGGCACGGTCGGGGCAGGGGGCGCCCCGCCGGCCGCCGCGGGCGGCGCCGGCGGGCCCACGAAGTCCGGCAGCGCGCCGGCGGAGAGGCCCTGCGGCAGCGTCTCGGGATCGACCGGGGCCGGCGCGGGCGCCGCCGCGCCGGTGCTCTCGGCCGCCGTCGGACCCCGGCCGAGCAGCCGCGTGGTGAGCCCGTAGGAGAGGAAGTTCCGCCGGTTGATCGCGTCGCGATCGTCGAAGAGGAAGGCCTCGCTGAAGAGCGTCGCGTCGCAGTTGTTGCCGGGCTTCTCGCCGGACGCCCCCGTGCATTTTGGCAGCTTCACGTCGAAGATCGGCCGTCCCACCTGGGGCACGAAGAGGTACTGCATCTCGGGCTCGATCGTGTGCCGGAGCTTCTCCAGGCCGAGGTGCCGGAAGGTGAACACGCGCGCGAGCTCGGTGCCGAGCTGGCCGTGGATCTGCCCGAGCTCGCGCGTGTGGTCGGTGTCGAGGCGCGGCAGCTCGGGCGCGGCCCGGAAACGGCGGGTTCCCACCTCCGGCACCACGAGCGCCACCTGCTCGGTGTCGGTCAGGTGGTACGCCGTCTCGCGCACCTGACCGGAGAGCGAGCCGTGCAGCGCGCGCCCCAGGTGGAAGGGCAGCAGCAGCTCGGGCGCCAGATCGGCGCGCAGGCCGGCGTAGCCCTGCTCGCGCTGGTAGTCGATCGCCTGGCCGGCCAGGTGCGCGACCAGGCGGTCGCCGAGGAGCGGGAGGGTGTGCTCCGCCTCGATCCGGGGGAGCTTCTCCAGGGCCACCTCCTGCGGGTCGATCAGGTCCTGGTAGTAGGCGGTCTCGACCGCCGCGTAGCCCTCGCCCCACGCCTTCACGACGCCGGTGCGCGAGGTGGTGAAGCGCGTGCTGCGCAAGGCGAGGTCGCTCCGGTTCGAGAACGCGAAGGTGTTGATCTCGCGCAGGAAGAGATCGTCGCTCACCGCGAACATGTCCAGGTAGAACTTGCTCCCGCCGACGAAGGGCGAGAAGTGGTGCCCGGCGAGCGCGAAGCGGCTCTCGGGGATGTCGGCCGGGGTGCCGTCGGGCTCGAGCGTGCCCTTCGTGTTGCCGCGGATGTTCTCGTTGTAGTAGGCGGCGGTGAAGGCGCCGCGCGCCTCGCGCGAGAGCGTGTAGCGGTACTCGCCGATGATGCCGATGCGCGCCGCGCTCTCCAGGTCGGTCGCGATGGTGGCGTCGGTGCTCTTGCTGATCGCCCAGAAGAAGGGCTGCTCGTACTGGAAGCCGCGCCGGTTCGAGTAGCCGAGGCGCGGCATGAGGAAGCCGCTCTCGCGCTGCGTGTTGGCCGGGAAGACGAAGTAGGGGAAGTAGAAGACCGGGACGTCCTTCACGCGGAAGGTCATGTGGCGCACGATGCCCTTGCCCTGCAGCGTGATGTCCGTCTGCCGGCCGGCGATGCTCCAGGACGGCAGCTCGAGCCCGCCGCACTGGCAGGTGGTGAAGACGCCGTGCGCGACGCTGTACTGGGGGCCGCCCTTCTTGTCGAGGCGGCCGGCGCGCAGGAAGTACTCGCCCGGGTGCATGTCCGCGTCGGCGTTCTCCACCCAGCCCGACTCGTCGTCGAGGTTCAAGTGCGCAAAGTCGCCCTGCACCGTCGCCTGCGGATCGCTCAGCACGACGTGGCCGCGTGCCTCGGCGAGCTGGTTGGTGCGGTCGAAGACCACCTCGTCGGCGGTGAGCGTGGTGTCGCCGCGCGTGAGCGTCACGCCGCCGCGCGCCGTGAGCGTGTTGCTCGCCTGGTCGTAGGCGAGCGACTCGGCGTCGACCGCGACCTCGGTCTCGCCCGTGGGCTTCGGCTTCGCGATGCGCGGGCGGCCGCGCGGGGTGACGCCCACGACGGTGAGCGGGCGGGTCTTGGTGTGCACCTCGATGCGGATCTCGCCGAGCGCCGAGGGGCGGGACACGCTGTAGGTGACGGGCTGGCGCACGAACACCGTGACGGTCGTGCCGGCGGCCTCGGGGAAGAGGCGGACGGTGCTCACCACCGGATCGGCGACCTCGATGACCGCCGGGCGGGGGACCGTGAAGCCGGAGAGGAAGAGCGTGATCTCGCCCGTGAAGGTCTCGCCCGAGCTCGCCGGGCCGCTCGGCGCCCCGGCCGGCTTGGCGCCCGGCGTGCGGTCCTCGATCGCGACCCCGGGCTCGGCGCCGACGGTGACCGTGCTGGCGGCTCCCGGCCCGGAGAGGACGCGGACCTCCGCCGCCGGCGCGGCCGCCGCGGCGACGAGGACGAGCGTCGAGCCGACCACCACGTGACGCGCGTGGGGCACCGCCCACCCGAGCCTCATGAGGCCGCCTCTGTAGCACCCGACCCCGGGGGCTGCCAGGGCTCGAAGAGCGCGCGCCGGCCGCCCAGCTCGGCGTACGCCTCGCCGACGAGGAAGAGCGAGCCGGTCACGAGCACGGCCTCGTCGGGGCCGGCCGAGGAGAGCGCCGCGCGCAGCGCGGTCGGCGCATCGTCGACCGCCAGGGCGGGCACGCGCCCCTGGAGCGCGTCGGCGAGGGCCTGCGGGTCGGCCGCGCGGCGGCCGACCCGGGTGACGATCACACGCGCGGAACGCTCGAGCAGCGGCTCGAGCATCGCGCGCCAGTCCTTGTCGGCCATCACCGCGAACACGAGGACGACCCGCCGCTCGCCCGCGACGCCCGGCAGCTCCGCGGCGAGCGCCGCGGCGCCCGCGGGATTGTGGGCCCCGTCGACGACGACGAGCGGCCGCTCGCGGAGGACGGCCAGCCGCCCGGGCCAGCGCACCGCGGCGAGGCCGGCGCGCACCGCCTCCGGCGCGCACGGGAAGCGCTCGCGCACGAGCGCGAGCGCCGTCAGGGCCACGGCGGCATTGTCGCGCTGGAAGGTCCCGGGGAGCGCCAGGCTCAGGTGGTCCCAGCTGGCGCCCGGGCCGCGGAAGGCGAGCCCGCCCGGGGCCTCCCCGAGCGCGGCGTCGGCGCCCACCCGGGCGACCGGCGCGCCGACCTCCGCCGCGCGGGCGAGCACGACGCGCGCCGCCTCCTCCGGAAGCCGCCCGAGCGCGAGCGGTACGCCGGCCTTCAGGATGCCGGCCTTCTCCGCCGCG
>Ga0209058_1004666_pt1 | contig 10855 bp, 11 predicted proteins | sample GraSoiAngelo_147_FD_185904 | JGI IMG/M metagenome (GOLD analysis project Ga0209058, IMG submission 185904) | Grasslands soil microbial communities from the Angelo Coastal Reserve, California, USA - 14_1009_05_40cm (SPAdes) (version 2) | ecosystem: Environmental > Terrestrial > Soil > Grasslands ... | reverse complement strand
GGCCGTATTCCTCGTGGACGAGCAGGTTCAGCAGTTCTCCCGGACACGGTCGCGCGGCGCTCCGCTCGTCCGTCGTCGCGAGGAAGATTTCCCGCGAATGGTCCGTGAGGGTGTCGAGCCCATACGCCGCGCCGGACGGCGTCGAGTTCGCCAAGTATGGCGGCGTCTCGATGACCTCCGTCGCGTAGCCGGGGTTGATCGCAACGAGGTGTCGGTCGGCGACTCGCTGCGCCGGTTCGCGGACCTCCTGAAGGAACGGAAGGATCTGATCCGGACGTAAGCCTCGCTTTTCTTTCAGCGCTTTCGTCACGGCCTCGGCGGTCGCCTCACAACGGAGTTCGTTGGACATTCGCTCGACCAAGGCCTTGAAATGCGGCAGCTCCCGGCGGATCATGCGGAGCCCGGCGGCCTCCACCTGACCCGGCGTCTGCGTGTAGTCCCAGAAATCTCGGAGGGCGCGCGCGTACGAGCGGGATCGGCCGAGTCCGCATCCCGTTCGTTTGAACAGCGCATAGGTCTCGTCGAACGTTCCCTCGGGGGCGAATCCGGGCAGGTCGAATCCCTTGGCGTATCGCCCGTTCGCGGCGACGAGCGACTGGATCGCCGCCCGCGCACCTTTGTCGCGGAGCTCGCTCTCCACGACTTTCAGGATCTCGTTGAGGCCGTTGCACGCGAGCTGAACGAGAGCTCGCATACCCGGGGCGGTCGGGCCGCGCATGCGCTTCCGGCTCGCGTCGAGGGCTTTCCGGCCGTCCATCGCTAGGGCGCTCACATGACCCGCTTGGACGCCCTCCTTGATCATGTAGCCGAAGAACGATTCGAGCAGGGTCTGCGGGAGACGGGCGGGCTCTCGGAGCTCGAGGCTCGCGCGGAACGAGGCGAGGAGCTTCCGTTCGATGGGGCTCTTTGCCGACTTCTGGATCCGAGCGATCTTGGCCAGGAGGCCCTCGACCCGCCGTTGGGTCGGGACGAACAGGCGCCCCGCGCACTCGTCGAGGCCGAGGACGAACGCCTCGTCCGGCCGGAATTCCTTCCAGAGCTCGAACACCGCGCGCTCGGTCTCGTTCCGCGGCGTCACCATGCGCCGGCGGTGATTGCGGACCGGCAGTTAAGGATGTGCCCGATGCCGAGACGGTCCGCCGCCAACGGCATCCGCTCGACCGGTTAGTGCTCATCCGCGCTTGTCATCGGAGTAACCGCGCGGGCTTCGGTCGATTCCGCGGGAGCGATCGGATCGCCCACGCGGATCTCCCCTCCGACGAGGATCTGGGCGCGAAGTCCTCCTCGGTGAACCAAACCCGCGAGGACACCCCGGCGCGTCAGGCCCTCCAGATGGGAGCACGGCTCGCACAGCCGGATCCCGCGGAGCCGGACGCCGCCCACGACGAATTCCCGACCGACGAGATGGTTCAAGGGCACTCCTCGCGTGATGACGTTCCGACGCGCCTCGCCCGGCGAGATGACAAGTTCGTTATCGCGGGCCATCGCCTCGATCGCCTCCGATTCGATCAAGGTGATTTCCCGGGCGGGCCCAGGCCGGTCGGAGTACGTGCCGGACGCCTTGAAGTAGCGGTCACCCTCGAGACCTTTCCCCGCGATCGCCCGCACCGTCTGGACGGATCGCATCGGGTCTTCCGCCTTCGGCGCGATGTGAATCGAGACGACTTCCCCATGCCACGCAGCGGTGCGCGCCATGCCGCGGTCAAGGGCGTGCGGGGCTTAACGATTCCTCGCGGGCCACGTAGCACCTACACAGACCGGTAGGAAGTATCCCACGGTCGGTTCCCAACGGCACCGGACGCGACCTTCTTCCGCTCCATAGACCGCGGATCTGGTCAAGTGTCGAAAAGGCTTGTCCTCCTCACGACGCTTTCCGCGACTTCATCTCGGGCGGCGAGACCTTCGGGAGCCGGGGCGGGGTGGTGCGCTCAGGATGCTCCAAGAAGTTCGAGAGCTCGTCCGCGGCGGCTTCTGCGACCGAAGTGGCGGTCTCCCACGTCCCGAGCTGCCGCCAACTTCGTTCCTCGAAGACCTTGAGGGCGCGGGTGAGCTCGCCTCGAAGGGCATCGTAGGCGGGGCCGTCGTAGACGGCCGCGACGATGACGAATTCCCCGCGAACCGCGACGATTCCGAGGCCCTCGTAGCGCATCGCGGTGACGGCATAACCCCGAGACACCGGCACGCTGGTCTCGACGAAGTTCCCGACGACGGCCAGGAGGCCTTCGAGTTGCTCCGCTCCGATCGGAAGGTTCCGGCTCGATGCCAGGGCGACGAGAGGCTCCCCCGTCCGGTAGAACATGTAGATCGCGTTGACGCGTTTCTGAATCACGGACCCGCCGCGGAATGCCTCGTTCCATCCGTCGGCGGAGAGGGGCAGAATCGCAATGAGGACGACGATCGCTGGGATGGCGAGGGACGACGAGGCCCAAAGTTCGCCGGAGGTGGAGGTCAAGGTCTCGTAGAGGTTCGCGGACATTGATACGGCGACCGCCAGCACGAGGATCCCGCCCGTTCCGGCAGACCGCCAACGGAAGGCGGCGGACGGATCCTTTCGTCCCCGGTACAACGAAGCCAACAGGACGCTCGAGGCGGCGAGGTAGACGACCTGCTGAGACGCCCATAGTCCGTAGCCCCACGACAGGGTTCCCCCTCTCGACGGGAGTTCGGTCCAGATGAGTCCGAGGGAGCCGATGACCGGGAGGACGGCCAGCGGGTCGTAGCGTGATGGGCCTCGGGCGATCCATTTCGTCGTGAGCAGGAGAGCGAGTGTTGCGAACGTGATCAGCGTGAGCTGCAGGCCCAGGAAGACGACGTCGGGCGACTGAGCGACACCGGCAAGTGCCGGGTACACCGCATCGAGGAACGCCCATCCGCCGACGAGGAATGCCGTGGCCGCCAAGGCGCGCTCCGACCGCGACGCGAGGTGTGTCCGTATGGCGGGCACGATTCCGACGGCCCACCAGGCAGCCCCAGAACCGAGGGAGACGAAACGAAGAGCGTCGAACGTGGTTGTCATGGGGAGTCGCGACAGTTCACGAAAGCGTCCTCCTGAGGGGAAAATGATTTCGGTGATTTGTGCCGGAATCGCGGTTCCCCAAACTTTCAAAGTCCACCGACGCGTTCGAATCCCGATGATCACAGTCCGGGATCCGGCGTCGATCCATCAGGTCGATGTGCCGATCGACGGGGGCACCTGCCACGGTCGCTGGCACTTTTCATTCGACCGCTACTTCGACCCGCGGTGGATGCGCTTTGGCACGTTGCGGGTCTTCAACGATGACACGCTGACTCCGGGGGCGGTGTGGCCGTTGCATCCGCACCGAGAAATCGAGGTCGTCACGTACTGTGCGGGCGGCGAGTTCCGCCACGCGGACGAGAATGGTGAGGGCGGGGTCCTGAAAGAGGGCTGGGTCCAGCACACGACCGTGGGTCAGGGCATGTGGCATTCCGAGATCAACAACCGCAACGATGCGCCGATGCGGTTCATCCAGATGTGGTTCCTTCCTTCGGCACCAGGCCTGGAACCGTCGGTCGAGCAGAAGGCGGTGGAGAAGGCGGAGCGGACGAACCGGTTCCTCCCGCTCGTGTCGAACGAAGATCGAGACAGCCTGACAATCCTCTCAGATGCTCGCGTCCTCTCTTCGTTTTTGGAGGCGGGCAAGACGATCTCGCATCCGCTCGAAGAGCATCGGGGCGCCTATCTCTACGTACTCAGCGGCGGGCCGGTCCGGGTGAACGAAAAAACGGTGCCGACTCTCGGCGCCGCGACGCTCGCGGACGAATCGAGAGTGAATGTCCGATCCGACGGCGATGCGGAACTTCTCCTCACGGACGTCCTTCTTGTCGAGGAACCTTCTCCATGAAGATCGAACAGTGCGAATTCCCAGACGACCTCCTCTACGACCCGGAGGGACTCGTATGGGCCCGTCCTCTCGAGTCCGGAGAGATCGTCGTGGGCATCACGAGCATTCATGCAGCGCTTGCGGGGCCTGTCCTGAAAGTCTCTGCGAAACCGCTGACCGCGTCCTACGACCAGCATGCCGCAATCGGATTTCTGGAGAGCGGGAAGTACTTCGGTCCGATCCGGTCACCCATTCGCGGAGTCCTCCGGGAGGTCAACGCCGCAGTCCTGGCGAAGCCTCGGACCTTGACGGACGCTTCCTACGGCGGGGGATGGTTCGCTCGCCTGCGACCGACGAACCTCGAGCAAGATCGCCGGGCCCTGCGGTCGTCAAGGGACGCGCGCGAGATGCTCACGAAGCAGATCGCGGCCCTGCGAATTCGGTGCTTCGCGGCCTTCCCCGACTTCGAGATGTTCGAAATCGGCCTCGAGTGTTCCGCCGTCCTCGCGAAGCTGAACGAGCTGCTCACGCGGATCGAGGTTGGGGCCGTTGTCCATCTCGTGACCGACGATCCGACGTCGCCGATCGAGATGGTTCGCTGGTCGGACCAGACCGGACAGCCCGTCATCGATGAGCGGAAGGAAGGGAACCTGTTCCATTTCCTCGTCCGCAAGGTGCCGTAGATTCTCGCATCGACACGACCCGCATGCGGCGGGTGACCGTTCATGGAGCGGACCGCATTTCCCGCGGCGGAGCGGATCACGGGATTTCGATACCCGGGGCTTCGCGCGAGGGACCTCAACCGGTCGATTGCCTTCTACACGACAGTGCTTGGGATGCGGGTGGTGTGGAGGATGAAATCCGTGAGACAGGGGTGAAATCGCCGTCCTCAAGTCTCCGCGCGGGTGGATCGAACTCATGTCCCGACGGAAGTCGCGTAGCAGAGCGCCCCGCGTCGGCTCTGAGTAGGTGCGTGCTCAGGGTTCCATGGGACCGGGAAACAGGACGGCTCGTCCGACGATCTTCCCCGCCCGGAGATCGCTCAGCACTTCGGCCGCCGCGGCGAGCGGAGCCTTCCGCGTGACGACAGGTCGGAGTCGGCCGGCCTCGGCAAGCGCGAGCGCCCGCGCGAAATCGGCCATCGTCGACGAGTATGACCCGAGGTACGCCATGCCTCCGTCCACGAGGTCGTCCGCGGTCACGGGAATCGCCTCCGAGCCAGGGGCCACCGCGATGAATCGGCCGCCGGGTCCTAGGAGGGATCGAGCGAGGTCGAGTGTCGCCTTCGTCCCGACGAGATCGATTGCGACGTCGGCGCCGGCACGGTCCGCGAATTCCTGCGTCGCGCTCGGAGCTTCTTTCGGGTTAACAGCGCGGTCTGCGCCACAGTCGAGAGCGGCCTTGCGCGCTTCCTCTTTCAGATCGATTGCGAGGACTCGGGCTCCGTAAGCCTTTGCGACCTGAACCGCAGAAAGGCCGACCCCACCGGATCCGATGACGACGACGAGGTCTCCCTCCTCCGCTTGACCGAGCGCCACGACCGAGCGGTAGGCGGTGGCGCCGCTGTCGGCAAGCGGGGCCGCGGCGGCGACATCCACGTTCGGCGGCAACGGGAGAACCGTCGTCTGCTTCGCCACGACAAACTCCGCGTAGCCACCGGGCGCGTCGAAGCCGAGCGTGGTCCCCTCTTCACAGAGGTTCGTCCGCTGGCGACGACATTGGCGGCACCGGCCGCACGGCTGCTCGAAATGCACCCCGACCGTGTCTCCGACCTTGGCAGTGTACACATCGTCGCCGATCTTCGTGATTCGGCCCGCGATCTCGTGACCGGGGATGAGTGGCTCGCGTTCCCCGGCCTTGATCTCATCGAGGAGATGCAGGTCCGTCCGACAGACCCCAGCGGCGAGGACCTGCACTAGCACGTCCTCCGCGCCGGGTTGCGGGTTCGGAAGCTGAATGAGCTGGATCGCACCTCCAGATTCGAACCGAACCGCACGCACGGCGAGGCCTACATTCCATCCTTCACAAAACGGTTTGCCTTGTCGCTAGGGTGTCTGTGCGAATCGGCCTGGCACGGCCTGGAGCGACCGCAACCGCGAAGTACCCGAAATACGTCCGGGCCCGGGCGAGGGGATTTCGCTGGCGGGAACCGAAAGCATGAGGACTCGGATGCGGAGGACGCCGTTCTCGCTCTGGGTGATTGCGGGCGCGCTGACGTATAGTGCGCTCGCACTCGTCGGTCTGGCGCTCCCGGTCGTCCTAGCGGGGGGAATTATGGCCGGGGGCGGCCTGCTCCTGTTCCTCTTCCTATTCGTCGCACTGTTCCTCGTCGCCGCTGCGTTCACCTTGCGACAGAAGCGATGGGCGTACGTTCTCGGGGCTGCGGTCGCAATCGTGCTGCTCATCCTGTTCTCTTCATTCATCCTGGCCAGCCTGTCCAACCCTGCCGATTCGGGATTCTGGCTGGCGGTGAGTGTCCTCCCCCTATTGCTGCTCGCTGTTGTCTTTTCGGGCTTGTCATTCATGAGCGCGAAAGTGGGCCTCAACCAGAAGCGGTACCTCGTGACCCCGATGTCTTCGGGAGGTTTGCTCACCGTTGCGGTCATTGGCTTCGTCGTCGGGGGCCTTGTCGTCGGCGCGATTGGCGGCGCGGTCATCCGTGGAGGCCTCGACGCGGGATCGGCGGATATCGTGATTGTGTCAGATCCCGTCACGGTGGGAGCGTACCAGCCGACGACCTTCACCGTCCATCTCTCCGCCGGGGGAAAGGTAACTTGGATTAACAAGGATTCGACGGGACACACGGTGACAAACAAGTCCGGCCTCTTCGATTCGGGGACCTTCACGACTCTGCGCACCTGGAGTTATACCTTCACGCAAGCAGGGAGCTACCAGTATTACTGCACCCTCCATCCCAATATGGTCGGGACGATTATCGTCGCGCAGTGAAACGCTCCGCTGCCCCTACGTGACGTCGAGGAAATCGAAACGCTCACTGCAGCTTCGAGATGACCTTCGTCGCTTCGGAGGTCGTCCACGCCTTCAGCGTCTGCGTCTTGACGTTCCCGAGCTTCCCGATTTCGAGAAGGAGCTGCATCGCGACATCGTCGTTCGGCGCTTCCGTCAAGGCCACGATATCGTACCGCCCCATCGTGTAGAAAATCTGCATCTTGGCACCCAGTTTGTTGGCCAAGGCAGTCACTGCGTCCGCCCGCTTGGGCGACTCCTTCACGTTCTTGATCCCTTGCTCCGTCCAATTCCCGAGGCTGATGTAGTTTGGCATCTCCAATCCCCGCGGAAACGAATCAGACGGCGGGTATTTAATCGCGTGGGACGCGCGCTCATGGCGACATGACGACATGGTCGTCCGGCAGGGTTGGAGGGAGCGCGGCGCAGCGGTGACGGGCTGAACAAACAAATTCATTATCGCTTTTGAGAGCGTCGACGATCGTTTTTCGTGCGGTTCCCGGGTCAGATTTTCGGTTTGCAACAGGGTTAAGTGCCGATTAGGTCTGCAGGCGGGGGACGTGGGGGACTTCCATGAAGTCGATTGTTCCACTGGTTCTCGTCGTGCTGGGCTTCGCGGTGATGACCGCCGGAGTCCAGGTGTCCGCCGCCTCGTCGATTGCATCGTCGTCGCCAACGTATGACATCACGACGTTGGCGGGCAAGGTCGCTTCAATTCGGGGAACACAAGGATTCTACCTCCGAGCGTCCGCCCTCATCGAGCAAGAAGCCGATAATCTGGACGTCGGGGCTCCCCCTCCCTATTCATCCACTCCCATCTCGCCCATCCATGTCCTGTCGAGTCCACTCGACGGCACATCGGTCCTGTCACCGGCGGTCGTCGTGGACCAAGACACAAATGCCGCGTCCCAGAACGAACCGGCAATCGCGGTCGATCCCGGCAACCCGAATCGGATCGTCGTGGGGATGAACGATTACGTCAGCCGGACCTGGTCGTGCGCGATCGCGGGGACGCCATGCAGCGCCCTCGGGGACGCGTACTCCGGCGCATATTTCTCGAACGACGGAGGCGCGACGTGGTGCTGCACTCCCACGGACCCCAAGCATCTGGGCACCATGATCCCCGGGGTGAACCGATTGGCCGGCGGCATCTACGACGCCGGCGGTGACCCGAGCGTCGCGTTCGACAGCGCCGGCCACGTCTTCTATGCGGGACTCGGCTTCGACCGGACCGCACCTCCGAACACGGTCACCGTGAACAAGGGCGCCTTCGATGCCGCCGGAGCGCTATCCTGGGGCGCGCCCACGTTCATCAACCCGACGACCGCACCCTCCACCTTGAACGACAAAGAGTGGATCGGCGTCGACTCACACGTCGGGAGTCCCTTCCAGGACCGGGTGTACGTCAGCTGGACCCGGTTCATCTTCAACCCGGTGAGCGGACGGTACGTCCAGTCCCCGATCGCTTTCGTCTTCTCGAAGGACGGCGGCGCGACGTTCAGCGATCCGCAGTTAATCGTCAGTAACGTGCTCTACGATCAGGGCTCGCGAGTCGTCGTGGGCTCGGACGGAACGGTGTACGTCTTCTGGGAAGGGTCGACCCGGCTCGCGACGTTCAACAGCATCTGGATGGTCGCCTCTACGGACGGCGGCGTTTCGTTCAGCGCACCCGTCGCGGTCGCGCCCGCGGTCGACATCATCCCGCCGTCCAACACGGTCTTCCGCGTGAACAGCTTCCCGGCGGCCGACATCGGGCCGGACGGAACCCTGTACGTCGCCTGGTCGTCGGAGGTGCTGAACTCCGCGACAACGTACGGCGCCGATCCGACCTGCGCGTATTTCATTTCCGGGGTCGCCTCGGTGTATGCCCACTGCCACTCGTCCGCGGTGTACAGCTCGTCCGCGGACGGAGGCGCGACATGGAGTACTCCTCTGCCGATCCTCGCGACCTTGGATGCCTCGAACCGGGTCCCGATTGGCTATCCGGTTACGCAGCCGAACGGAGACACGTTGAACGCTCCCGCTAGCCGGCGCGTGGATAGCTTCTGGCCCGGGGTGGCCGCTTCGCCGTCGGGCAAGGTGTACATGTCCGCCTACGCGGCTGACGTCGTGTCGCCGTGGCAGACCTGCACGACGCCCGACACCCCGACGGCGGTCGGACGCATCAACTGCATCACGCTTGGGTCGTACATCCACAACGCTCGGCTCGACTACGTCGTGGCGAACGCGATCACCGGGGCCACGAAGACCGTGACCCCGAACCCGGTCAACACGCGGTACCACTTCGGGGGCGGGTTCATCGGCGATTACACGGACCTGGCGGTTGGTTCCGACGATGCGTTCCACGCGGTCTGGACGGACACGAACGGCCAGCAGACGGTCACGTGGTGGTACGGGTTCGAGTTCGTCCCGACGACGGTCCACCAGCAGGACATCGTCGCGGCCTCCGGAACGGTCTAGTCGCCTCCGCTCGGGAGAGCGCAGATCAGGCGTCAGCGGACGAGAGCCGGACGCCTCTTCGCGACAGGCATCTACGCCGCCGGCTTTCGTGCCCGCCAGATGGTCGTCCCGGGGATCACCCGGATCTTGGACAACGGAACACGTCGGAGTACGTGCTTTCTTGCGGCAACGGCTCGGGTTCGACGATGTCCGTAACTCCGCTTGACAAGCAGCCCGCGTTCTTCGGTGATCGCATAGAGCGGCGACATCCAAGAGAACGCGAACACGCCGCCCGCCCGGAGAACCCGCGCGACTTCCCGAAACGTGCTTTGGATGTCCTCGACGAAGCCGAGCGCGTAGGCGGAGAATGCGACGTCGAAGCTAGGGTCGTCCAACATGGATAGGTCTTGGGCGTCCACCTCGAGGAGGCGCACGGCGGCTTTCTTCGACCGCGCGAAGGCGCGGGCGTGATCGAGTTGCGCCTTAGAGAAGTCAACGGCGGTGACGCGGGCCCCCATCTGTGCGAGGTGGACCGCGGACTGCCGGCGCCGCACGCGATTTCGAGGACCGCCTTGCCTGCGACGGATTCTCCGAGGATTTTTAATTCACGCTCCGGCGGCATGGATGGCCCCCAGAGAACGTCGCCCTCAAGCTCCGCGTGATGGAAGGGCTGGTACTCCTTGCTCGTCGCGTTCCGGTTTTCGCGGTTCGCCTTGACAGAGGAGGACTCCTCGAACATGGAGCCACCAGGGAAGACCCGCACTTAGTCTTTGAGCTGTGGCCGCGACTACACGAGTCTCGCGCTCATCGTGATCTCCGCCTTGAGGAGCCGGGAGATCGGGCATCCCTTTTCCGCCGCGTTCGCGGCGGCCTGAAACTTCGCAGGATCGATCCCCGGGACCTTCGCGGTGACATCGAGGTGGATCGACTTGACCGTCCAGCCCGCCTCGGTCTTGTCGAAGTTCAGGGTCGCCTTTGTCTCGACGCGTTCCGGCCGATAGCCGAGCTTCTCGAGTTCACCCGAGAGGGCCATCGAGAAGCACCCCGCATGCGCGGCGGCCACGAGCTCTTCCGGGTTCGTCCCCGGGGCGTCGCCGAATCGCATCGCGAAGGTGTACGGAATGCCTCTCAGGGCGCCGCTCGCCGTCGATACCGTGCCCTTCCCGTCTTTCAGGCCTCCGTTCCATAGAGCGCTCGCCTTCCGTTCCATCGGATCACCGCATGCCGAAATCGAGAGGGAGGCTTAACTCTATCCTCACATCCGGCCGGCCGCCCGGAGGACATGAAGCGCGTCGACCGTCACCCATTCGTTCATTTCCCTGGGTCTGGCCCCGTCCCAATCCACGTACTCGGCTCGGGTCTTCACGCTCGATGAGACGGCGTACAGCCGTCGCTCGGCCGCCCACCCGCCGCCGGGGAGCTGCTTCTCCTCGAGGAGGTCCAGGGCCTTCCGACACCGCGGGTCGTCGATTCGTCCGATCTCGGCCATCGCTTTCAGGCCTCCGAGGATGTCATACCCGTGGTAGAGCGGATAGTGAAGCCGGAGGAACTCTGGGTTCATGACTCGACCGCTGTGCCGCTCGAGGAACAGGTGCCGGCTGAGGAAC
>Ga0209058_1004662_pt1 | contig 10864 bp, 10 predicted proteins | sample GraSoiAngelo_147_FD_185904 | JGI IMG/M metagenome (GOLD analysis project Ga0209058, IMG submission 185904) | Grasslands soil microbial communities from the Angelo Coastal Reserve, California, USA - 14_1009_05_40cm (SPAdes) (version 2) | ecosystem: Environmental > Terrestrial > Soil > Grasslands ... | reverse complement strand
CGCGCGTCCTGCAGAGTCCCGCCGAGATCGGCGAGGCGGTCGAGGCGCTGTTGCGGGAGGCGGCCCCCTCTGCGGGCGCGCGGGGGCGAGCGTGATCGAGAGAACTCTGTCCATCGTGAAGCCGGACGGTGTCGCGAAAAATCTTATCGGAGAGGTGGTGCGCCGCTTCGAGGCCGCCGGCCTGAAGGTCGTGGCGCTGAAAATGGTTCGCCTGGACCGCGGGGAGGCCGAGGGGTTCTACCACGTGCACCGCGAGCGTCCATTCTTCGCGTCGCTCGTCGCGTTCATGTCCTCGGGACCGATCGTGCCGATGGTGCTCGAAGGAGAAGACGCCATCGCCAGGGTCCGGACCGTCATGGGCTCCACCGACCCCGCCAAGGCCGGCGCCGGCACGATCCGAAAGGATTTCGCCTCCTCGATCGAGAAGAACATCGTGCACGGGTCGGACGGGCCGGCGACCGCCAGCTTCGAGATCGGCTACTTCTTCAGCGCCCTGGAGATCCCGCCGCGCTGAGACGCGCGGATGAAGCGCGGCTCGAGCCGCCCGGCGCGAGGAACCTCCCGCCCACTCTCTGCTGAGGACCGATGAAGGATTTTCGCCGGCTGCTGCGCTACGTGCGGCCCTACCTCGGCCGCCTGATCGCGGCCGCCGTGTGCTCCGTTCTCATCTCCCTCGTCTATGTGGGCCTCCTGGTCCTCATCCAGCCGATCCTGGAGCTGCTCTTCCCGGGTGCCGTGACGCTCCCGGGCGCCGCCGCCGGCAAGACCCGGCCGTTCGATCACCTCAGGAAGCTCCTCGGCGCCGGCGAGACGGATGCGCCCGGCCTGCCGTTCGCCCGCTGGCTAGGCGGCGGGACGAAGGGCACGATCATACTGATCGCGGTTCTGATCGTCGTGCTGTTCGTCCTCAAGGGGATCTTCACCTACCTCGCCTCGTACCTGACGCGCTCGGCGGGCCTGCAGGCGGTGCGTGATCTCCGCGCCGACCTGTACGCGCGGATCCAGAGACAATCGCTGGCGTTCTTCTCGGATCACCCGACGGGCAGCCTGATCTCCCGCGTGGTGAACGACGTGGGGAGGCTCCAGAGACTCGTGTCCGGCGACCTCGCCGAGGTATTCCGTCTCGGGGCGATCGTCATCGGGCAGGCCGCCTGGCTGTTCTACCTCAACGCGCGGCTCGCCTCCTTCTGCCTGATCCTCCTGCCCCTGCTCGTCTATCCGGTGGCGCGCTTCGGGGCGCGCCTCAAGGCCACCAGCCGACGGAGCCAGGAGAAGATGGGCGAGGCGGTCGACGTGATGAAGGAGGGGATCACCGGAACGCGCATCGTGCAGGGCTTCGGGATGGAGGAGTTCGAGATCGGGCGCTTCCGCAGGGCCCTCGACCGTATCCAGAATGCCGAGAAACGGGCGGCGCGGCTGGTGTCGCTGACCGCCCCCGTGCTGGAGCTGGTCGGCGCCATCGGGGCCGCCATCCTCCTGGCCTACGCCCTGCAGCGCATCCACGCGGGGAAGCTCTCCCCCGCCGATGTCTTCACCTTCTTCGCCGCTCTGTTCATGATCTACGGATCGATCAAGAACCTTGTGAAGATCAACAACGAGGTGCAGCAGGCGATGGCGGCGGCCCAGCGCGTCTTCCAGCTTATGGACCTGCCGAACCGCATCCGCGAAAAACCGGCGGCCCTGGATCTGCCGCCGTTCCGCGACCGGATCGAGTTCCGGGGCGTGCACTTCGCCTACGGCCAGGCGCCGGTCCTTCGGGGCGTCGACCTCGTCGTTCCCGCCGGCACGGTCGTCGCCCTGGTCGGTTCCAGCGGGGCCGGCAAGTCGACCCTGGTGAACCTGCTGCCGCGATTCTACGACGTGAACAAGGGGGCGGTGCTCATCGACGGCCGGGACGTCCGCGAAGTTTCGCTGGCGTCGCTTCGCGCGCAGATCGGGATCGTCACGCAGGAGGTGATTCTGTTTGACGACACCGTGCGCAACAACATCGCCTACGGCCGGGCCGACGTGCCGTTGGACAGGGTGACGGCGGCGGCGCGCGCCGCCCACGCCGAGCAGTTCATCGAGGCGCTGCCGCGCGGATTCGACACGACGCTCGGGGAGGCCGGCCACCGGCTGTCACTGGGGCAGAGGCAGAGGATCTCGATCGCCCGGGCCATCTTGAAGGACTCCCCGATTCTCATCCTGGACGAGGCGACGTCGTCTCTGGACATGGAATCGGAAGCCGAGGTGCAGGGCGCCCTCCAGAACTTGATGACCGGGCGGACCGTGTTCGTCATTGCCCATCGCCTCTCGACCGTACGCCGGGCCGACGTCATCCTGGTCCTCGACGAGGGTTCCCTGGTCGAGCGCGGCACGCACCCGGAACTTCTGGCGCGCAAGGGCCACTACGCGCGTCTGTACGCGCTGCAATTCCGCGACGATCGGCCGGCACCGGAGGCCTCGGTCCTCTGAGCGATCCTCGACCTCCGCGGTGTCGGGCCCGTTTCGGGGCCGGGAGCCACGAAAGAATGTCCCTGGCGATCCGCATCTTCCGGAGCGACCGGAACTGCCTCCTGCTGCTCCTCCTTCTCGGTGTTGCGCTCTTCGCCACCGGCCTGGGCGGGCACGACCTCTGGGCCCCCGACGAGCCGGACGTCGGGGAAGTCGTGCGCGAGATCCATCTGACCGGGTCATGGGCCGTCCTGCGCGACAACCAGCAGCTCTATTTCGAGAAGCCGCCTCTGTACCCCTGGCTGGGGGCGCTCGCCTCGCTGCCGGCGGGGAGGCCCACGGAATTCGCGCTTCGCCTGCCGTCGAGCCTGGCGGCCCTCCTCGGCCTGTTCGTGGTCTTTTACCTGGGCCGTGGTCTGTTCGGCCGGCGCACCGGGGCGCTCGCGGCCGTCATTCTGGCGACGACCTACGGCTATTTCATGGAGGCACGCTGGGCCCATCCCGACATGCTGTGGACGTTCTGGCTTCTGCTCTCGTGCGTGGCGTTCCACCAGGCCTACCGTGCCGGGGGGGATCGGCGTTTCCTGGCGGTCTTCTATCTATCGATCGGTCTGGCGAATCTCACCAAGGGACCGCACGGTCTCCTGATTCCCCTGCTGTCCGTCATCGTGTTCCTGGCCTCGTCGCGCGACCTCGGTTTCGTGAGGCGCATGGGGCTGGCCTGGGGCCTGCCGCTGGCCCTCGTTCCGGCCGGCCTGTGGGTCGCCGCCTACCGCAGCACCGGCGAAGCGTTCCCGCTGGAGGCGCTTCTCCTCCGTCTGGCGCACCGCTTCACGCGCGGCGAGCACCACGCGCATCCGTTCTACCACGTCCTGATCAGCCTGGCGGCGGAATTCTTCCCCTGGGTGCTCCTGCTCCCCGCGGCCCTCTGGCAGACCCTTCCCCGGCGCGGCGCGCGGCCCGACAGGGACAACGCCTACGTCTATTCATGGATCCTGGTCACCTTCACCGTGTTCGGCCTGTCGGTCGAGAAACGCGGCGTGTACCTCCTGCCGCTCCTTCCGCTTCTCGCCCTTCTCGTGGCGCGCGTGTGGGACCTGGCCCTCCTCGGCTGGGAACCATCGCCGGCCGACCGCCCGATCTCCTGGTTGCTCGGGACCTCGCTCCTGCTGGCGCTCGGCGGTGCGATCGTGGTGCTGCCGAAGCTCAGGGTCCAGGCCCCCGACCTGCTGGGTCCGGCGGCCCTCCTGGCGTCGGTGGCGTGTCTGGGGACGCTCCTGGCCCTCGTCGTGCACCGGCGCCGCGGGGGCGGAGCCGCCCTGGCGGCCTTCAGCACCGGGCTTGTGGTCACCTACCTGGTGATCCCGATCGCCGTCCTGCCGGCCCTCGACCCTCACAAGTCCGCCCGCGCCTTCTGCCATCGAATCTTGGGGGTCGTCGGCGACCGGCCGCTGGCCATGTATCCGGACTACCATCCGACGTACGTCTACTACACCGGGCGCTTCATCCCGGTCCTGCGCGACCGCGAGGAGCTCAGACAGTATTTTTCCTCGGGGAGGCGCTCTTTCTGTCTCATCGAGGACGACGTCTACGAGGCGGAGCGGCGGGCTCTCGACCCGAACCTGGAGGTCCTGGACCGACAGCAGGTCGGACACCGCACGATGCTCCTCGTGGCGGGCGGGGCCGGCACCGTGGAAGAACGATCGATGCGGGGCATGGGGGGGCCGTGACCGGGCTCCCGCCGGTCGGCTCATAATCATGAGGACCGCGGATGGCGGGACGCTCTCGGGAGGGTCGCCATCGACCCCGCGCCGGGCGTGGTGCGCGTCACCGGGAGGTAGGTTGCGCGTTCTGTGTATCCTCAACGGCGGGGTCGAACATCCGAGCAGTCGGCTGCGGGTCCTGCAGCACCTGGCTCTCCTGAAGGGGCGCGGCATCGACGCCGACGTCTTCGTGGCGAAAAGACGCCGGGCGGCCGATCTGGCGGACCTGGCGCGCCGCGCACGCCGCTCCCACGCCGTCCTGGTCCAGAAGAAGCTGTTCGCGCGCTGGAAGCTGCCGCTCCTGCTCGGCCCCGCGCCGATCCTGTTCGATCTCGACGACGCCGTGTTCACGGTCAGCCCCGACGAGCGCGAGCGCTTCGGGGCGGAGCGGGCGGAGAAACGCGCCGCCTCGCGCCGCAGGCGGCTCGCGGCCGTGCTCCGGCGCAGCCACAGGGTGATCGCCGGTAACCGCTTCCTCGCCGAATACGCGGCGCGCTTCGCCCGGGACGTGACGGTGCTTCCGACCGCCGTCGATCTGCGTCTCTTTCCGGACGGTGCGCTGCGGAGGGCGCGCGAGGCGCGGCGTGCCGGGGGGAGGGCGCCGCGCATCGGCTGGGTCGGGAGCCGCCCGAGTCTGCGGTACCTGCCCGCCCTGGCGGAGCCGCTGCGACGCGTGCTCGCGGAGACGGGCGGGATCTTCGTCCAGATCTGCAGCGAGTTTGTCGATCTGCCGGGCGTGCCGACGGAGACGATCACGTGGAGCCTGGAGGACGAGCCCTCGGCCCTCCTGGACCTCGACCTCGGGGTGATGCCGCTCGACGACACGGCGTTCTCCCAGGGGAAGTGCGGGCTGAAGATCCTCATGTACCAGGCCGCGGGGCTGCCGGTCGTCTGCTCGCCGGTCGGCGCGAACCGCGACCTGGTGCGGGAGAACGAGACGGGGTTCTTCGCGCGCACGACGGACGAGTGGGCCGATCGCCTCCGCCGCCTCGTCGCCGATCCGCGGCTCGCCCTGGAGATGGGAGAGCGCGGCCGGGCGCTGGTCGAGGAGCATTACGAGGCCTCGGCCGTCGGCGCGCGACTGGCGGACCTCGTGGCGGGAGTGGCCGGCCGGGCGGCTGCGGGATGAGATCCCGTCGCGCGCCGCTCGCCCCGCGGCATATCCGCTCAGGGATGCGCTGTCTTCCACGCCAGCAGGGCGAGCACCAGCACGATGCCGGTCAGGACGAGGGGCTCCTGGTTCGCCACGATGAGGCGGAAAGACCATCCCTCCCGGCCGCCGGGATAGCGGCGGAGCCGCGGGACCAGGATCGGCACGCTCCGGTGGTACTGTTCGAACGCCTCTCCGTGCAGGCCGGCGAGACGCCCTCCTTCCACCCGCAGCTTGCGCGGGATGTAATAAAAGAAGAAGACGGCGTACCCCAGCGCAAGGGCGAGAAGGTTCAGGTACCCTTCCGTTCGCGCGGCGATCGCGAGGCCGGTGAGGATCAGCAGGCGCCCGAGATACAGCGGGTTCTGCGTGTAGGCGTACGGCCCGGAGGTGACGAGGCGGACCGACTTGGTCAGGTGTCCCGCCGCCCAGATCCGGATCGCCTCGCCGATGAGTGTGAGGGTCGCTCCGGCCAGAAGAGACGCCCGCGTGGGGCGGGACACGTCGATCAGGACGGCGATGAAGACGTAAACGGCGGCGAGACGAATCCGGCCCAGGGTCCTGCTGCGCTCAGTCACCTGTCGTCTCCGGGAACGGCGTCCGCTCGCGTCAGGGAGGGGGCATCCTAGATGGACGGACCCGGCACTGTCAACGCGCGCGGTCCGTGGCGCCGTCTCGCGCTCCTCCTGGCCGCCGGCTTCGTGCTGTTCTTCTGGCGGCTCGGCTCTCACGACCTGTGGCCGCCCGACGAGCCGCGCTTCGCGCTCGTGGCGAAGGAGATGTGGGCCCGCGGAGATTACTCGGTGCTGTCGCTCAATAATCATCTTTACACCGACAAGCCACCGCTGTTCTTCTGGGCGATCAATGGATTCGGGAGGCTCCTCGGGGGAATCGACGAATGGGCGGCGCGGCTGCCTTCCGCGGTCTCCGCGGTTCTCGCAATCCTGCTGATCGAGCGTCTGGGTGCCTGGCTCTACGACCGGCGGACCGGTCTCCTCGCGGCGCTCGTGTTCGCCACGTCCCTGCAGATCCTCGAGCGCGGCCGCTGGGCCGCGATCGACATGACGCTGAACCTTTTCGTCCTGTCGGCCGTCGTGCTGCTCTGGCGGGGCCGCGCGGAGCAGGGCGGAGGGCGCACCCGCATCGCCCTCGCCTGGGTCATGATGGCGCTGGCGACCCTGGCCAAGGGACCCGTGGGCCTGATCCTGCCGATCCTCGCGGTGCTTCCGTCGGCGCTCATCGAGCGCGACTTCCGGTCGGCTCGGCGCATCGTTTCGCCGATCGGCATCGCCCTCTTCCTCCTGATCACCCTGTCCTGGTTCGGCCTGTTCGCCTGGCGGCTGGGACCCCGGTACGCGCTCTGGGTCCTGATGCATCAGAACGTCGAGCGCTACGTCGGGGCGTGGAACGCGACGCATCCCGTCTGGTATTACCTGTGGCGCTTCCCGGTCGGCTTCTTCCCCTGGATCGTCTTCCTGCCGTGGGGCATCGCGCAGGCGCTGTCGCGCGAGGAGCGCGAGCGCAGGAGCGCCGCGCTTTTCCTTCTGACCTGGATCGCGTCGATCCTCCTGTTCTTCTCATTCTCGACGGGCAAGCGCGGGGTGTACATCATTCCGCTCTACCCGGCGGCGGCGATCCTGGTGGCGCGCCTCCTGGCCCGCGCCTGGGAGTCGGACGTCTCCTCCGGCGGCGCGCGGCGCCTGCGCGCTCCGCTCATCGCGTGGGCCGCGGCGGCGCTTCTCCTCGCGACGGGACTGCCGCTTGCGGCGCGCCACCGCTATCCAGAGCTCACCCTCGTGGCAGCGTCCATCGGGCTCGCCTTCGCTTCCGGGGCAGTCGCGGCGGCGGTCCTGCACGCGAAGGGCCGCACGGGGGGTGCCTTGATCTGTCTTCTGGGATCGCTCGTCGTCGTGGTCCTGGTGGCGACGGACGCCCTTCTGCCGTGGGTGAACCAGCGCCAGAACATCAGCCACTTCGCCTCGGACGTGAAGACGCGCCTGGATCCCCGGGCGGGTTTCGCCACGACGGAAGAAAAGCGTGACGCCTGGGTGTTCTATACGGGCCGGTTCGCCGAGGAGGCCGACACGCCGCCCGCCATCGTCGAGTATCTCTCGCGACCCGGTCCCCGGCAGCTTCTGATCGAGGACGACCTGCTGCGCGCGGTCGATCTGTCCGCGCTCCCCGGCGTCGTGGAAGACCTCCGCGGCACGGTGGCGGGACAGCCATACCATCTGTTGTCGAAGGACGCGGCGCGGTGAGGTGGACCGGTGTGCTGGCCGGAGCCCTCATGGCGCTCCTGGCCATCGTGGCCTTGTGGGGCATGGCACTCGTCGATCCGCCGGAGGGTCTCAGCCGCGGCCTCGCCGCGCTCTCCGCTCGCTATCCCGGGCGGATCGGCGGGGTGGAGGTCGAGAGGATTCCCTGCCCGCCCCTCAAACACTTGAGGTTGTACGTTGTCTGCACGAACGCCTGCGCGGAGACCTGGGTGATCGTCGGCGTCCGCGGCCTGTGGCCGGAGAACCTGGCGAACCTCGGGCGGGTTCCTCCCCAGCCGGCGGAGGAGACCCGAAGGCGGATCGGCGCGGCCGTGGCGCGGGACGGCCTGTCCCTCGATCGCGAGAGCGCGCGCGAGATGATCGGCTGCGATCTGCGTCTGGAGGGACTTCTCCCCGAGCTCGTCCTGACGCCCCTGGACGTCGTGGCCCTCGAAGGGGCGCGCGGAAGCGAAGCCGAGATGCAGCGCCTTTTGGAGAGCCTGGACGCCCGGGACGCATGGTCGCGCATCGAGACGGACGAGGTCGAGGAGGGCTTCCGGGGTCACCTGTTCTACTGGGACACGTCGCTTCCCGGCCGTCCGCTCCTCGAGATGACTTTCACGCTGGGGACCAACGGTGTCCTGCGCTCTCTCGACGTGGAGGAATCGCTCAGAGGCGGTAGTGATTCCGGTAGTACTCGAGGTACTCCCCCGTCTTGATCGGCAGCCACCAGGAGCGGTTCTCCGTGTACCAGGCGATCGTCTGCTCCAGCCCCTGTTCGAACGTCACGCGCGGGGCCCAGCCGAGCGCCCGGATCTTGGAGCAGTCGAGGGCGTAGCGCCGATCGTGCCCCGGCCGGTCCTGCACAGGGCGGACGAGGGTTGTGGGCTTGTTCAGGCGATCGAGGATCAGCCGGGTGATCTCGATGTTGCGGCGCTCGTTGCCCGCGCCGATGTTGTAGACCTCGCCGGGTGCGCCGCGCTCGAGCATCACGTCGAGGGCCATGCAGTGATCGGTCACGAACAGCCAGTCGCGGACGTTCTCGCCGTCGCCGTACAGGGGGAGCGGCTCGTTCACGAGGGCGTTGGTGACGAACAGCGGAATGACCTTCTCGGGATACTGGCGCGGACCGAAATTGTTCGATGCGCGGCTGATGTAGACGGGCAGCCCGTACGTCGCGAAATAGGAATAGGCCAGGCGGTCGGCGGCCGCCTTGCTCGCGGAATAGGGATTGCTCGGCATCAGGGCGTCGGTCTCGCGGCTCTGCCCCTGCGCGACGCTCCCGTACACCTCGTCGGTCGAGATCTGCACGAACGCCTTCGCTTTGCGCTGTCGCGCGACTTCCAGGAGCGTGTAGGCGCCGTAGATGTCGGTGCGGATGAACCCCTCGGGCTGGCCGATGGATCGGTCCACATGCGTCTCGGCCGCGAAGTTGAAGATACAGTCCATCCCATCTTCCGTTGCCTTCTCCACGTCCGGTCGCGACGCGATGTCGCCGCACAGGAAGCGGTAGCGGGGATGGTCCTTCACGTCCTCGAGATTCGCGAGGTTGCCGGCATAGGTCAGCTTGTCGAGGACCGTGATGTGCCAGTCGGGATGGGCGGCGAGGGCGTGGTGGACGTAGTGGGAGCCGATGAACCCGGCTCCCCCGGTTACGAGAACGCGCGTCATCGGGTCAGCCGATCCGCGCCGTCAGCTTTTCGATCATCTTCTCGCGCACGAGCTGGTTGGCGCGGAACAGCGACTCGAACGTGCCGGCATCGGTCCACCACCCTTCGAGGATGTCGTGCTCCAGCTCCCCGCGTTCCAGATAGGCATTGTTGACGTCGGTGATCTCGAGCTCGCCGCGGGCCGACGGCTCGAGCGTCGAGACGATGTCGAACACCCTGGCGTCGTACATGTAGATGCCGATGACGGCGTAGTCCGACTTCGGGCTCTTTGGCTTCTCCTCGATCGAAACGATTCGCCCGTCACGCAGCTCCGGCACGCCGAAGCGGCCGGGGTCGGGCACCTTCTTGAGGAGCAGGCGCGCCCCCTTCGGCTGCGCCCTGAACGCATCCACCGGCTTCCGGATGTCTCCCTCGATGATGTTGTCGCCCAGGATCACCACGATCTTTTCGCCGTCCGCGAAGTGGCTTGCCAGGGACAGGGCGTCGGCGATCCCGCCCTCGCCCTCCTGGTACGTGTACGCGATGTCGTCGAGGCCGAACTCGCGGCCGTTCCCCAGGAGGCGCAGGAACTCGCCGGCGTGATTTCCCCCGGTGACGATGAGGATGTCGCGGACGCCTGCATCCACCAGGGTCATGAGCGGGTAGTGGATCATCGGCCGATCGTAGATCGGCAGGAGGTGCTTGTTGGTGATCTTGGTCAGAGGATGCAGTCGCGTCCCCAGGCCCCCCGCCAGAATGACTCCCTTCATGTCTATCTCTCCTTCAGCGCCCAGTCGTAGGGGACGTCGGGGTCGTGGGGGTCGACCCGGTACTCGTCGGGGGCGTCGTGACGGTAGAGTTCCGTCGGCAGATTGAGCATGATCGCCTCTTCCGTCCCGATCGCCTTGAAGCCGTGCAGGACCAGCCGCGGGATCTGCACGAGCATCGGATTGTGCACGCCCAGGAAGAACTCGTTGATTTCGCCGCGTGTCGGCGAGCCCTCGCGAGTGTCGTACAGGACGACCTTGAACATCCCCTTCACGCCGATGAAGTTGTCAACCTGGATCTTGTGATAGTGCCATCCCTTCACGACGCCGGGATAGGCGGTGGTGATGTACGCCTGGCCGAACTTGGTGAACATGTCGTCGTCGGAGCGCAAGGTCTCCATGAGACGGCCGCGCTCGTCCGGGATGACCTTGAGGATCTTCGTGCGGACGTCCTTGATCATGGAATACCGTCTCTCCCGCGGTCGGTCCATGAAGCCCGACGGGATTATAACAGCGGCGGTGCGCGAATTCGTCCGCTCCTGGAACCCGGACAGGCTCCTACCGCGAACGCCGGAACCGATCGGCGATACGCCGCGCCCAGCCGCCGACGCGGTACAGACCGGAGCGCTCCGGCACGGGCGCGCGGCTGCCGGGGAGGAACCGCTGTCTGAGCTTGGCGGCGGAGCGACGGTCGGCCCGGCACATCTGGCGGAACAGAAATCGCGCCAGCGCCCCGGCCCCATGAGCCGCGACCATCGAGGTGGAGAAATCGACCAGGTACGGTTCGCCGCCGGGGCCGGCCAGGACGTCGTGCCGGTGCAGATCGCCGTGCGCCACGCCGCGCGCG
>Ga0209058_1004660_pt1 | contig 10866 bp, 9 predicted proteins | sample GraSoiAngelo_147_FD_185904 | JGI IMG/M metagenome (GOLD analysis project Ga0209058, IMG submission 185904) | Grasslands soil microbial communities from the Angelo Coastal Reserve, California, USA - 14_1009_05_40cm (SPAdes) (version 2) | ecosystem: Environmental > Terrestrial > Soil > Grasslands ... | reverse complement strand
TGAAATCGTCTCCACCGAAATAATCGAGCGCCTTCTCAGTCTTGACCATCCTTCTCGTGACGACGTCAATCGGATCAAAATTGAAGTTTGCAGGTTGCACCGTTCACCAACCGTTCCTCCTAACTCCGATATTCTTCAGCGCGTCCCTGGCTCCGAACTAGTCAGGCTCAAGCCACTACTGACAAGAAAACAGGTTCGCACCGCTAGCGGTGTGACCACTGTTGCTGTAATGCCTAAGCCGTACGATTGCCCCCACGGAAAATGCACCTACTGCCCGGGCGGCCCCGAAGTCGGGGTCCCGAGAGCCTACACGGGGCAGGAGCCGGCGGTAATGCGAGCCCTGGAGAATGAATACGACCCCTACCTCCAAGTTCAGAGTAGAATCACTCAGCTACTTGCAATGGGACACTCAGTGGACAAGGTGGAACTGATTCTCGTCGGTGGGACATTTCCCTTCCTACCCCGGAAATACCAGGAGGATTTCGTCAAACGATGTCTCGATGCGTTGAACGGCATTGACGCGACTTCCCTGAAAGAAGCAAAGAATCTTGCTGAATCGGCCAAGATTAGGAACGTTGGGATTACCGTTGAGACTCGACCTGATTGGTCGCGGGTTGGCCATGTTGATCACATGCTCTCCATGGGTGTGACGCGAGTTGAGATTGGAGTCCAGACACTGTACGATGATGTGTACGAGAATATCCATCGAGATCATACCGTAGCTGATGTCGTTCAGGCAACGCGGATTTTGAAGGATTCAGGAATCAAGGTCGGGTATCATATGATGCTCGGTCTCCCTGGCTGCGACACCAAACGAGATCTAGAAGCGTTCCGGAGAATCTTTGCAGACCCGGATTTCAAGCCTGATATGTTGAAGATCTATCCATGCCTGGTTACCCCCGGAACACAGCTCCACGAGGAATGGAAAAAAGGAAAGTACAAGCCCTACTCCACAGAAGAATCCGCGCGTCTCATCGCGGATGTCAAACAGTACGTACCACGCTGGGTCAGGATCATGAGGATACAGAGAGAGATACCGGTCGATGGGATATCTGACGGTGTGAAGCACGGAAATCTCCGCCAGCTCGTTCAGCAGGAACTCACCCGTCGGGGTATGAAGTGTCAATGCATCAGATGCCGAGAGGTCGGGATCTCCTACCTTAGGAACGGCGAAACCCCAGACACGGAAAGAGTCCAGCTCAAGCGAGTCGACTACGAAGGCTCCGGAGGGACTGACATCTTCCTCTCATTCGAGGATCCCGAACATGACATCCTCATTGGGTACGTCCGCCTTCGTATTCCTGCTGAGAAGGCGCACAGACCAGAAATCGCAAGGCAAAACGCTGCAATAATCCGAGAACTCCACGTATTCGGGCTCACGGTTCCTGTGGGAGACAGGCTTGCAGGAGCTTTCCAGCACAAGGGTTACGGGTCCAAGCTTGTAGCAGAGGCCGAACGAATCTGTCATGAAGAGTATGACCGCCAAAAAATGCTGGTAATTAGCGCTCTAGGCACCAAGAGGTACTACTCCCGTTTTGGCTACTTAGATGATGGACCCTACGTGTCTAAGTCGATAGTGCGAGAATCCTGGCCAACATCAATAGATCAGTACACAGAATAGCTCAGAGGTTGCCGTTCAAGTTAGTATGTCCTCGATTTCTCGATGACCAAGTTACAAAGACTTTCTTCTGTCCCTGCCAATGATATTCTCAGAGAACACTAGACTGAAGATTCCTTAGCTCACATAGAGACTCGTTCGCGATTGGGTGGGATGACATGGATGGCAATGCGCATGGAAGGGATTTTCTGACCACTCTTACGTGGGTCGTAATTGTCGCGGGAGCAGTGCTCTCAATTGTTGGCTATGTAAGGTTGGGTGGAGCGTACTACCCCTGCTCGCCTGGTGGGGGTGGACTATGCTACTCTACGGAGTATCAATTCGACTTGGCCGCAATGTTCGCAGGCTTCACAATAATGCTGGGAGGATTTGCCGGTTTTGCCATCGTGCGACACGATTCTCGAAAAGAACAGTCAAACGACTCCAGCACTTGGAAGGACCCCAATCCTTCACTACAAACGAACCCTACCCCACCAAGAGACCATTGGTTTGACTAACCATTTTCATAGCAAAGGGCGAGGCGCAAGAATTTGCTGCGCTTAACGGAAATTTGGGAATGAGAATGCTTAACCGGACACGTAGTTGAAGGCGTGTTGCACGAATGACTGTCCAAGAACTGGAAGGGTACCATGGGCAAGTCCTGCAACAGCTAAGAAAATCCAAGGCGAAGATCGGTAGCATCATCCGTCTCACCTCGAAATCAGGCGAAGTGTTCGAAGGGACCCTGATTCCTCGATCGGAATATTCCGATCAAACTCACATAGTCTTGAAGATGAAGAATGGCTACAACATAGGCATCTCCCTCGACAGAACAGAAAAACTGGAGGTCATCGGGCAAGGCGAGAAACCCCATTTCACCAAGCCTTCTCCACCAGCGAATCATGTCGGATTACCCAGGGTTGCCATCGTAAGCACCGGCGGGACTATCGCAAGTAGGGTTGACTATCGCACCGGTGCTGTGCAGCCTGCACTCACAGCCGCCGATCTCGCAAGCGTTGTACCTGAACTCTCAGCAATCGCCGAAATAGACGCTCACATTCTCTTCAGCGAGTACAGCGAGAACATTGGCCCAACCCATTGGAAGGGCATGGCCGAAGAAGTCGCCAAAAGGATCGCTGACGGTGCTGAGGGGGTCGTGATAAGCCATGGAACAGACACTTTGCACTATACGGCGGCAGCTTTGAGTTTCGCTCTCGCAAACCTGCCCGTTCCAGTCTTACTTGTCGGTGCTCAGCGATCTTCTGACCGTCCCAGCTCAGACGCGGCCTCCAACCTCACGGGAGCAGTCGCCCTCGCCGCCCGAGCCGACATGGCCCTTGTTGGCGTTGCGATGCACCAAGACCTTTCCGACCATATCATCCTTGCTCATCGAGGCACTAGGGTTCGAAAGTGTCACACGAGTCGTCGAGACGCATTCAAGTCCATCAATTCCACCCCTATCGCAAGTTACGATTTGAAGACCGGCCACATCGAAGTGACGAACGGAATCCCGAAGAGAGACAAGTCCCGGAAGCTGGCCTTGAAATCTCGCTTTGACCAACATGCATACCTAATCAAGTTCTACCCAGGGTTCAACACCGGCATAATTGACTCAGCGGTATCTGCAGGAACCCGCGGAATAGTCGTCGAAGGAACCGGGCTAGGACACGTTTCCAGACACCTATTCGATTCCCTGAAGAAAGCGCTGAAGCAAGATCTTCCAATCTTCATGACTTCCCAGACGATATGGGGACGCGTCGACATGAATGTCTACAACACCGGACGCGACTTACTCAACTTGGGAGTCACTCCTCTTGAAGACATGGTCGCTGAAACGGCAGTTGTCAAGCTGATGTGGGTTGCAGCCCAGACCAAATCAGCAGATAAGATTCGAGAGATGATGCTTTACCCGATAGCAGGCGAAATGACCTCGAGAACATTGGTGGAGGCCTCTTAGTCGTCTATAGACTATCGAGCGGTAGGCCTCAAGGTCGGCGTCGAGATACACCGACAGCTCGACACCGGGCACAAGCTCTTCTGCGACTGTCCAACCATCTTATCAACAAAGCCACCCACAGTCGCCTTCGAGCGGAGACTTAGGCCCACACAAAGCGAGCTAGGCCAAGTTGATCCAGCCGCCCTCTTCGAGTTCCACAAGGGCAAAACCGTCACTTACGAGGCGGACCCGGAAACCACATGCTTAGTGGAACTGGACGAAGAGCCTCCGCACCTCTTGAACCCGGAAGCAGTGGATGTCGCTCTTACCATGAGTATGCTTCTACACGCAAAGCCGCTGGACGAGATTCACGTTATGCGAAAGGTGGTCATCGACGGGTCCAACACCACCGGATTCCAGCGAACAGCTGTCATCGCACTCAATGGGTCCATAGCTGTGGATGGGGTAGAAGTCCCGATAGAACAAGTTACGCTCGAAGAAGATGCGGGACGAAAAATGGGCGACACAAAGACCTCAGTAGTCTTCCGCCTCGATCGGCTCGGAGTTCCACTGATAGAAGTCTCAACTGGACCAATAATCCACGACCCAGAACAAGCCGGAAAAGTTGCCTTCGCCATAGGCCGTATTCTCCGAGCTACCAAGAGAGTAAAACGAGGTCTAGGAAGCATTCGACAGGACCTTAACGTATCGATCAAGAACGGCGCCCTCATCGAGATAAAAGGGGTCCAAGAGCTCGAACTCGTTTCCAAGGCTGTAGGATACGAGGTTCAGAGACAGCTCGGGCTACTTGAGATCAGAGATGAACTCCGACAGAGAAACGTCAAGGCTTCAGATATCAAAGAGGAATTCATTGACGTCACCAACATTCTCGCGAGCTCACAATCGAAGATAGTCGAATCTGCTCTCAATCAAGGAGGAGTAGCATTAGCAGTCAAACTTTCCAGTTTCAAGGGACTTCTCAAACGCGAACTCATCCCTAATATTCGGCTCGGAACAGAGATGGCAAAACGCGCCGTCTTCTGGGGTAGGGTCGGAGGAATTTTTCATTCAGACGAGCTTCCCGCCTATGGAATCGATTCAAGCCATGTAGAAGAAGTCGCGAAGGCCCTCGGATGTGGAGAACTTGATGGATTCGTCATTGTAGCAGACAATCTCGACGATGCGAAAGACGGCTTGAGGGCCGCTGTAGAACGTGCTCGGGAGGCTGCGGAACGAGTTCCAGAAGAAACACGGGGGGCAAACCCTGACGGGACAACTGTGTACTTGCGCCCAAGGCCTGGAGCTGCGAGAATGTATCCCGAGACCGATGTCCCACCGGTTCAAATCGGCCAGGACCGACTTGAACGACTCTGGGAGAACCTTCCCCGAATGCCGGAAGAGCTCGCGAAAGAGCTGGAGACAAAGCATAGTCTCAGCCCCAAGCTAGCCAGTCAGCTCGTGGATTCCGATTATCTTCCCGCTTTCGAGGAAATTGTTGCTGGAGCAAAAAGCGTCGCACCCAGTTTCGTCGCAACAATCCTTACGGAATCTCTGAGAAGCCTGCAACGGGAACAAGTGCCCGTCGAGAACGTTCGGGAAGACCAGCTCAAACAAGCATTCGACCTGGTTTCCAAGGGTGCAACTGCAAAGGAGTCGGTTCTCGACGTTCTCAAATGGCTCGCATTCCATCCGGATGGGGCCGCCGAAGAAGCGGTGGAAATGTTGAACCTTCGAATGTTGACTAAGTCGGACCTAGAGAATATCATCAGCGAAGTCGTTGAATCGAATCAAACCCTGGTTCAAGAAAACGGTACCAAAGCTCTCGGACGAATGATGAACCTAGTAATGGGCGAGGTGAGGGGACGAGCCGACCCTCGACAGGTCACCGAACTACTCCGGACCCGTTTGGAACAGGTCAAAGCATGACGAGCACGAAAGACGAGTTGAAGGTCGAAGATATTGTCCTTGACGATCTCGATAAGAAGATTCTACACTGGTATCTCATCGACGCTCGCCTCTCCTACAGGGAGCTGGCGCACAAGCTAGGCGTCTCCACAACCACAGTCCAATCGAGAACCGCAAAACTGGAGAAGGCTGGAATCATACGCGGCTACTCGGCTATGTTCGATCATGACAAAATCGGCTTCCAGCTTACCGCGATCACAGAGGTGAGCGTCGCCAAGGGCAAGCTCCTCGAGCTGGAGAAGGAGGTCGCCAAGATGCCTCAGGTACTAGCCGTATACGATGTTACAGGACTCACCGATGCGATGGTCATCGCGAAGTTCAAGAGCCGAGACGACCTGAGCAAGTTCACCAAAGCACTTCTAGCCATGCCTTTCGTCGAACGAACGAACACCCATATCGTCCTTACAACTGTAAAAGAAGATTTCAGATTATTGTAGGCGGTGTCCCGAGAGGAGGCTGACGGGCCTGCCAGTTCAGTCCAGTTGGCCACTCTCAATTAGAACAGAAGATGGGAGAAAACTTCGAATCGAGCTTTCGACCTGTTCGAGCTTGATGAACTGGAGCTTGAACTTGTAGGTTTCACTGGGTGTTTGAATGTAGAGTCTTGACGTCCCAAGCTTCTTGCTAACCTGGATCTTTGTGACGCCCGTGTAAGGCGCTTGAAAGTTTTTCTTGTTTGCACTCAATATTTCCTCCGGCGAAAGCCGATCGAGCTTGCCCTTGATATCTTGGCGTTTCATAGAACCCTGACCTGCAACCGCGCCTATTGCTCCCCCGACTCCTCCCATACCACTTGCGATCTGAAAAAGCATGCTCTGAACAGCTACGATAATTCTCTCTGTGGTGAAGATGATAACGCAATGGAGGTCGCCTTTCAAACCCCGAGTAATTAGGGCCCTGAGTTGACCGGTGACTTGTTCGCTCAATCTTGAGACATCCCCCTCAAGATTTCCTTGTTGATGCTTTGAGCTTTGCTACGGTACTCTTGAGATGATCAAGAGCTTCGTTTGGACTCTCGAGATGCTGAGAAACTATGTTGACCAGGGCGCTTCCAACTATCGCTCCATCAGCCCCCGACCTGATGATCGCAGATACATGCTCGGGCTGAGAGACACCAAATCCTGCGGAAACGGGAACCTTTCCCCTTGCCAAGGACTTGACCTTCTTGACAGTTTCGAGCGCTTGTGGGCTGAGGGAGTCCCGCGGACCCGTAACACCGTAGAGTGAGACGAGATAGAGGAAACCCTTCGACTTATCGAGAACGGTTCGAAGTCTAGTCTTGGAAGTGTTTGGCGCTACTAGGTAGATGTTATCGATATTGTGTTTCAGGGCAAGGTTCCTAAATTCGTAGCTCTCTTCAACAGGCAAATCCGGGACGACGATCCCGTCAACCCCACTTTCGCGAGCTTTCTTCAGGAAGCGGTCCAAACCCATTGCTAGAATAGGATTGTAGTAACTCAAGACGACAAACGGGACCGGAAACTGGGATGAGAGTTCTCGGATCAAACCCAGGATCCCCACAGGGGTGGCTCCTTGGGACAAGGCCCGCATGCTAGAGGCCTGGATTACGGGTCCGTCGGCTATTGGATCTGAGAATGGAATCCCGACCTCGACAATGTCTGCTCCGCCCTCTATTAGTGCCGTAGAATTGGCCAAGAATGCTTTCGGGTCTGGGTCGCCACCTGTCAGGTAGGCGATCAATACTCCCTCTCGGTGGCTCTGGAGTTCCCGGAACTTCGCTTCTATCCTATCCTCACTCTGGGAGGTGCTTGGCAATTATCTCCACATCCTTGTCGCCTCTGCCTGAAAGGTTGACGATGATCGAATCCCTTGTCCCGAGACTTTTCGCCAACTTCATCGCGTAACTGATAGCGTGGGCCGATTCCAAAGCGGGCATGATCCCCTCCAATTGTGAGAGATTCTTGAAAGCGGCCAGAGCCTCTTCATCGGACACTGTAACATACTTGGCTCGCCCCGCGTTCATCAGGAAGGCGTGTTCGGGCCCGACCCCGGGATAGTCAAGCCCGGCTGAAATGCTCCGGGTCGTCTGCACTTGTCCCACTTCGTCCTGCAGAACATAGGTCATCATGCCATGCAGGACCCCTTCGCGTCCGACAACCAAGGGTGCCGCGTTTTGTCCTGGCGACAAACTTTCCCCGCCTGCCTCGACTCCGTAAAGGTCGACATCCAGATCGTGCAAGAACGAATGGAAGATTCCGATCGAATTGCTTCCCCCACCCACGCATGCAACAACAGCCTTCGGGAGCTTACCGTCTGTTTGTAGGATCTGCTTCCGCGCCTCTTTTCCGATCACGTTCTGAAAGTCCCGGACCATCGTCGGGTAAGGATGTGGGCCCACAGCCGACCCCAGAAGATAGTACGTATCCTGAACGTTTGTAACCCAGTCCCTCAGCGCTTCATTGATCGCATCCTTCAAGGTCTTGGACCCGGACTCAACAGGGTGCACTTTGGCGCCTAGCATCTTCATCCTGTACACGTTCAATTTCTGTCGGTCCATGTCCTCACTTCCCATGTAGACCTCGGCACTCAACCCTAGAGCTGCACAAGCCATAGCAGTAGCAACACCATGTTGTCCTGCCCCTGTTTCAGCAATGATCCTCCGCTTTCCCATTTTCTTAGCGAGGAGAGCTTGGCCCAGAGTATTGTTGATCTTGTGCGCGCCACCATGCAAGAGATCCTCTCTCTTCAGGTAGATTCCAGCCCCTCCAATGTGGCGAGTCAGATTGGCAGCAAGATACAGCGGCGTCGGTCTTCCAGCAAAACTGTCCAGCCAGCCCGCCAACTCCTTCTTGAACGAGGGGTCGTGCGAAAACCCGTTGTACGCCTCCTCAAGCGCTCTCAGCGGCTCCATCAAGGTCTCAGGGACATACTGCCCTCCATACTTTCCGAACTTGCCAGGCTTCGAACGCGTCTTTGGTTCGGCGCGTTTCTTCAAGCGTTAACCAGCTCCCTTACCTTCCCCTCAATGTCCACCGATTTCATTATCGAAGTACCCACAAGAAAGGCCTGCGCGCCCGCGGCCTTGAGCCGCCTAATATCACGCGGAGATTCTATCCCACTCTCAGAAACGACCGGCCTATCCATGTCAACGTTCTCTGCAAGGATCTTCTCAGTGGTAGACAGGTCCAACTGGAAAGTCGACAGATTGCGGTTGTTGATACCGTAGAGATCAGGTCTGAATCTCTGAAGGCTCTCAAACTCGCCAGCACTGTTCGCCTCCACTAAGACCTCCAGTCCAAGCCGATTAGCCTCAAGAATCATACTATCAAGTCCAACATTGGACAATTTCCTGCTGAAGATTTCGGAAATCAAAACCACTGCACTGGCTCCGGCCCTCGCTCCAGCCTGGAGTTGCTTGGGTGACACTACGATGTCCTTCATTATCGTAGGCGCTTCCGTATTCCGGCTGATCGTAACTAATGTTTCCAAATTCCCGTCGAAGTTTTCAGGGTCCGTAAGAACCGAGAGTCCACATGCTCCGCCGCTCAACATTGCCTTCGCAACCTGAAGAGCGTTTCCAGATTCTCTGATCTTTCCAGCGGAAGGAGAAGCGTATTTTATCTCGGTGATGACCGGCGTCTTTCTACTTTCTTGGATCGTCTTGACTAAGCTTCGTCGAGACGGGTTTGCGCTTCCACTGATGTCATAGTAGCCTCGTTTGACTCTAGCTCTGGCCTTTGCTGCGAGTTCGGGCAAATGGTCTACCAAGAATGTCAAGCCAAGTTCTTGAGTCGGTGAGTGTCTCCGCCCGAGAACTCTACAAGACGAGACAGTCTTTGGAATGGCTTTCCATCACTCACAACTTTGGAAGCTATCTCGACTCCCTCCCTGAGGTTCTCGACTCTTTCGCAGAGGACCAGCCCTGCTGCGGCGTTCGCCAACACCATTTGGACGCGGGGGTCATTATGGCCTAGATGTCCTGATAGGATCTTGGCCGTAAGTCGTGCGTTCTCCTCCGGGTCCGAGCCAGCAACCTCCTCAGCGGTGCTTCTCTTGAAGCCCAGATCTTCCGGCTCCACCTCGTCCCTGAATACTCGTCCGTTTTGGCGCTTCACAATGATCGTTTTACCCGTCATGGAGATCTCATCGACTCCGTCGAGCCCATAGACAGTCATCACGGATTTCGCTCCCAAGTTTTGCGCTGCGAGGCACATCGGCTCTAGAAGCTCACTGTCGTAGACTCCGATCAGCTGGGCATTTGCCCCTGCAGGGTTCGTTAGGGGGCCGAGGATGTTGAATACGGTGCGTACACCTATTTCGCGTCTCACCGAGGCTACGTTTTTCATCGCCGGATGGAAATTTGCCGCGAACATGAACCCGATTCCAATCTCTTCGATCGCTCTCTCGATCATCTCCGGTTCCATGTTCAGGTTCAGGCCCAGTTGTTCGAGGACGTCTGCGCTTCCGCATTTGCTTGTGAATGATCGATTGCCATGTTTCGCTACCGGGACACCGGCTGCCGCGATTACGAAAGCAGCGGTGGTGCTGACATTGAACGTTTTCGTTCTATCGCCGCCAGTCCCGCAAGTATCCAGCAGGTAACCGTTTATTTTCGGGTGGATTCGCCGGCTGAATTCCCGCATTACTTGCGCTAGGGCAGTGACTTCGTCAGTTGTCTCTCGCTTTTTTTTCAATCCTATCAGAAAAGCTGCGACCTGCGATGACGTCGCCTCTCCAGACATGATCTCTTTCATGGTAGCTTTTGCCTGGTCGGGCGTCAACTCGTGGTTCTCGAGGAGTAGCGGGATGCATTCTCTGATCATCGGAGTTAGCCCTCCAGGAAGTTCTCGATGATCCTATGCCCCGGCACCGTAAGGATGGATTCTGGATGGAACTGGACGCCTTCAATCGGAAATTCTCGATGTCGAACCCCCATTATCTCGTTATCATCGATAGACTGGGCGGTCACTTCGAGGCTTTTCGGCAGGCTCTTTCTTTTCGCGACAAGCGAATGGTATCTCGTAGCCTCGAAAGGACTCTTTACTCCACGGAGAACCCCTTTCCCATCGTGTCTAATTGGGCTGGTCTTGCCGTGGCGGAGTTTCCTAGCTCGAACTATTCTGCCACCAAACGCGTGAACAATCCCTTGGTGCCCTAGGCATACGCCTAGTGTCGGGGTTTCGTTGCTCACTTCTCGGAGGATGTCCGTGCACGTCCCGAAATACCGGGAATTGCTGGGAGTGCCCGGGCCCGGAGAGATTACGATTCTGTCAGGTGAGAGTTCCCTGACCCCTGCGACGTCTATCTCATCGTTCCTTTTCACAACAACCTTATCAGCGATCTCACCTACGTATTGCGCTAGGTTGTAGACGAAGCTGTCGTAATTGTCGAGGATCAGAACCCTCAT
>Ga0209058_1004659_pt1 | contig 10871 bp, 13 predicted proteins | sample GraSoiAngelo_147_FD_185904 | JGI IMG/M metagenome (GOLD analysis project Ga0209058, IMG submission 185904) | Grasslands soil microbial communities from the Angelo Coastal Reserve, California, USA - 14_1009_05_40cm (SPAdes) (version 2) | ecosystem: Environmental > Terrestrial > Soil > Grasslands ... | reverse complement strand
TCGCCGCTTCGATGCTGGCCACCACCGTCTGAGTGAGTCGCCTCACCGCCTGCTTGTTCTGCTCGACGAGCGCCGCCGACTCGCGCTGAATCGTCACGATTGTCGAGACCCCGAACCCGACGATCAGGACGGCCACGATGAGCACGGTGATCTTGAGCGCCAGTCGGGGACGGAACATCCTGCTCGGTGTCCTCCTCGTAATGCGTGTCGGCATTATAGGCCCGGTGTAGAATTCGCACGATGGCCGGACCGCATGACGGCTTCGAAGAGTTCGAGGCGACCAGCCTCTATTGTCCGCGCTGCCGGCGCGCCACGCCGGCACGCAAGAAACTCCTGCTGGTCCTCCCGTCCGGCAGTAAGTACGACTACGTCTGCGCCGAGTGCGGCACAGCCGTCGGCGCCAAGATGGACAACGATCCGACCGAATTTCATCGGACGATCCCCTCTCCGCCCCGACGCCTTCCCGGTCGTCCCCGCTGAATCGGTCCTCGCCCTTCTCGATAACTCTGCGTCGTTGCAGCCCCTTCCCGTCGTGTCAGAGGGGCCCTGCCGGTGGTGGATATCCGGATAGAGCCAACATCCTGTTGCGTGGTCTATCGGCGTATGCAATACTACCTTTACTTCTCTTTCAGCTTCCCTCGAGACACAGCGAGACGCAGGCCGCGGAGCGAACAGTAAGGAGGGCTGTATGCGCAGACTGAACAAAGTGCTTGCGAGCGTGATATTGGTTGGCGTGATCGCCCTCGGGAGCGTCGTACTGACGCGCCAGGTCCTGGCGGTTGCCGGCGAGGCCAATGCGCAGCGGTTGAATCGCGCGATTCTCGCGTACATCGCTGAAAGGAATCCGGTCGCACCCATCAAGGCCTTCCAGCGCTTCCCCGATGTGCTGTTTGCCGAGACCGAGCGCACGAAAATCGACCACTGCCTGGCGCTCGCGCAAGCAGAAGTGGAGTCGGAATTCCGGCACGACGCCGTCGGCGATGCGGGCGAGGTTGGGTTATTCCAGACCTTGCCCTCAACGGCGGCGCTGTTCGAATCGAGAGTCGGCCCCTTCAAGCGCCCGGTCCTCAAGGGCCAGCGCGACCTCGGTGACCTGGCCATCCCTACGGTCAGCACGCAGTTCGCGATGGCTTATCTCCGAGACATCATGACCCGCAAGCCAAACATCAAGGACGCCCTCACCGAGTATAATGGCGGGCCCGCCGGGCGCCATCCGCACTACTACCGTATGGTGATGGGCACCTACGTCGAGATCCTGGAGCGCACAGAGCTGAAGTGCCGCTACCAGGCGGCGCCGAAGCGACCGCCGGTCATGGCGCTTCTGGCGCGCGTCTAGTTGGGCGTTTGAACAGCGGGGGAAGCGAGCCGTCCGATAGTCCCGCAAAGCCCCGGTGCGGTCCCGGCCGGGGCGAAGATGCTCGTCGTAGCGTTCGGCTAGACTCTCGGTAGCATGCAGCTCAGCCTCGCGCTTGCTCCGCTCGCCACTCGCTATCCATTTCTGAATGGAAACGAACACGCATAGATAAGAGAGATCCGGCGAGCCCGTTTCGTCTGTATTCAGCACGACATCCGGAGAGTGCGAATTGCCCGAGACGTGCGACTGCCTGCGCGCCGAACTATTCACTCGCGCATAGTGGCGCCCGCCACGTGCTCGCTACATCGTCCTCCGTTGGCTCGCAACCCCTCATTTCTATGGAGGCTTTCGGGCGATGGCCTTGTCGCGGTCCGGCGTGGCCCATAACCTGCAGTGCATGGCGAGATTGATTCGCCGAGAGGAGGCCTGGATGATGTCCCCTCCCGGCACGCCCAGAACGGAGGACGGCAAATGAGGAAGCACAGAGTCGTGAGTTTTATGCTCGTCGCCGCACTCGTAGCCGGTTGCGCGGCTCACAGGCCCGGGGCGCCGGCCGCATGGAGCAGCCCGACGACGGCGGACGGACGTGCGCTCGCGACGGACGATGAAGTAGGCGCAATCGCCGCGAATATCTGGTACGCGCCTGGGCGCGCGCTCTTGTGCGGCGGGAGCGGGCTCATGGCAGGCCTCGTTATGACTGTGACTCTGGGACAGTCCTACGATTCAGCTTCTGAACTGCTGCATGGTGGCTGCAGCGGACCGTGGATAGTTCGTCCGGCCGACATTCGGCAGGCTGTCCCGTAGCCGGCGCTCGAACCGTGGCTAGTACGACGGCCGGTGCGGGCCGGGCGGCGTCATAGCGCATCGATCCAGCGCGCGAGCGTGAAGTCCTTCGAGGTGAGCCCGCCGTCGGAGTGGGTCCACACGGAGATCGTGACCTCGTTGTAGCGGATCGTCACGTCGGGATGGTGATTCGCGCGCTCGGCGATCGCCGCCACCCAGTTGACGAAGACCATCGCCTCTCGGAAATCCCGGAAGCGATACAGCCGCTCGATCGCCGGGCCGGATCGCTTCCATCCGGGCGTCCGGGCCAGCTCGGCCGCGATCTGGGCGTCTTCGAGCAGGCTCACGGCTGCAAGCGGCGCCGGATCGTCGGCGTCCAGTCCTCGAGCGACCGCGTCTTCCTGCCCCTGACCTTCGCCTGGTCATCCCACCGCCGCAGCGCCAGCGCGTCGCGCAGCCACCGGTGCTCGGCGAATCGGGCGGCGTCGCTCGGCGACATGACGCCTCCCTGCAGCCGGAGCGTGTGGCGAGAGACGGGCGAGAGGCGCTCGAAGTACTCCGGCTCGGTGGCGCAGAGATAGCGTTTCGCGTCGGCGTGCATGCGCACGCACCAGGCCACGCGCTCGGGCACCCAGGGCGCGAGCAGCTCGGCGCCGACTTCGTGATGTCCACGTGCGCTCGATCCGACGGGCGTCCGCTCCGTCGTGTCGGAGACGAGCGACTGATCGACCGCGTAGCGGCCCACGTCGTGCAGCAGGCATGCGAGCTGCAGCTCCTCGTCGGCGCCGCCTTCGCGGGCGAGCTCGGCGCACTGGAGCGCGTGCTCGAGCTCGGACACGACCTCGCCCCCGTATCGGGTCGCCGCGGAGCGCGCCAGCGCGTCGAGCAGCCGGTCGGCCAGTGCGGTCATGCCCGCGCGAACTTCTGCAGCGAGCGAATCTCGCGCGGCGGGCTCAGGGCCTTGCCGCGCGCCGTCCACGAGACCTCGGCCACGTACAGGTCGCCGTGCGAGTCGACGACGCAGCCGTGCGGGGCGATGAATTCGCCCGGCTTCTCACCGAGGAAGGGGCCGCCGATCCGGGCCACCAGGTCGCCTTTGAGCGTCACGATGCTCACACGGGCACCGAGATTGGGCACCTGGGCGCTCACCGGCAAGTCCGGTGGGAGCTCACCGACGAACAGCAGGCCGTCGTTTCCCCGATCGGCGAAGAGCCCGCACGGACGGAAGAGGTTGTTGATCTGGGTGAGGTACCGGCCCTTACCGTCGAAGACCTGGACGCGGTGATTCTCACGGTCCGCGACGTACACGCGTCCCTCGGCGTCGGTCGCGATGTTGTGGGGGATGTTGAAGCACCCCGGATCGGTGCCGGGCTCGCCCCACGAGAAGAGCAAGCGCCCCTTCGGATCGTACTTGTGGACACGCGAGTTCCCGTAGCCGTCGGAGACGTAGACGTCGCCGGTACGCGGACAGAGCGCCACGTGCGTGGGCCGGTTGAAAGGCTTGCCGCCGTGGAGGGTCGAGGGCTTGTCGGGATCGCCGAGCGTCAGGAGCAGCTTGCCGTCGGTCGTGAACTGTCTGACGGTGTGGTGCAGATCGTCGGTGAGCCAGAGCGTTCCATCGGGTCCGATCGTGATCCCGTGGGCGCGCCGGAACACGCCGTCTCCCCACGATCGGAGAAATTTTCCGTCGCGGTCGAACACGATGACCGGGTGCGGACCCCGATTGAAGACGTGGACGTTGTCCTGTGCATCGACGGCGACGCTTGTCGCCTCTACGAACGACCACCCCTCGGGTAGTCGTCCCCAGCCCTCGACCGGACGGTAGTTCACAGGCATGACCTCCGTGCTCCGCGCCTATACTGCCACAACACGATGACCGCGCCTATTGGCCTCTCCGTCAAACGCCGGGAAGACCGGCGCCTGCTCACCGGCCGTGGCCGCTACGCGGACGACGTGCGGCTGCCGCACCTCTGCCACGCGGCGATCGTGCGGAGCCCGCACGCCCACGCGCGCATCGTGGGGATCGACGCACGGCGAGCGACTGCCCTCCCGGGCGTCCTCGCCGTGCTCACGATCGCCGACCTGCCGGAGTGCGCGGCGGCGGTGCCGTCCCTCGTGACCTCGCCGAGGTTCCGGCCGTACGTCCAGCCCGCCATCGCCGGGCCGAAGGTCCGCCACGCAGGCGAGGCGGTGGCCGTGGTGGTCGCGGACGACGTCTATCGCGCCGCCGACGCCGCCGAGGTGTTGGACGTTCGCTACGCGGTGCTGCCGGCCGTCGCGACGGTCGAGGCCGCGCTCGCGAAAGGCGCGGCGCGGGTCTTCGACGAATGGCCCGACAACGTCGCGGGCCCGTCCGCCGGGGCCGTCGGCGACGTCACCCGGGGGTTCGCCCAGGCGCACGTGGTCGTCGAGGCGCGACTGAGCGTGCCGCGCGTCGCCGCGATGCCGATCGAGCCCCGCGGCGTGGTGGCCCAGCCCGATGCGCCGGACGGCCGGCTGACGGTGTGGGCGTCGACACAGGTGCCGTTCGCCGTTCGGGCGGCGATCGCCGCGGCGCTCGATCTCGCCGAAGAGCAGGTGCGCGTGATCGCGCCGGACGTTGGGGGCGGCTTCGGAGCCAAGGGTCATGTCTACCCCGAAGACGTTCTGATTCCCGCGGTCGCGCGCCGGCTGGACCGGGCAGTGAAGTGGATCGAGACCCGTCGCGAGCACTTTCTGGCGACGGCGCCCGACCGCGACCAGCACCATCAGTTGCGGCTCGGCGTGACCTCTGACGGCGTGATCGCCGCGATCGAAACGACCTTCACCCGAGACGGTGGGGCCTATCCCGTCCTCGGCGACGTGATCACGCTGAACACGATCAACCACCTGCCCGGGCCCTATCGCGTCACGCACCTCAAGGGATGTGCCGTCAACGTGGTGACCCACAAGACCTTCACCGGCGCTTACCGAGGTGCCGGACGCCCCGAAGTCGCCTACGTGCTCGACCGGCTCCTCGACCGCGCGGCGCGACGACTGGGCATGGACCCCGCGGAGCTACGGCGTCGCAACCTCATCCGCTTCGATGAGATGCCCTACACGACCGGCCTCCGGTATCGTGACGGCATACCGATCGTCTACGATCCGGCCGACTACCGCGTCGCGTTCGACCGCTTGCTCGCCCGCTTCGGGTACGACGAATGGCGTGCCGCACAGAAGGAGCGGCGCGCCTCGCCGAGGCCGATCGGTATCGGCTTGTCGGTCTATCTGGAGGGCACGGGCATCGGCCCGTTCGAAGGCGCCGACGTCAGGATCGACCCGAGCGGAATGGTCTACCTCCAGATCGGCGTGTCTTCGCAGGGCCAGTCGCATGAGACGACCCTGGCGCAGGTGTGTGCGGCCGAGCTCGGCGTGGACACCGAGCGGGTCGTCGTCGTGGGCGGCGACACCGCCGTCCTGGGCTACGGCAACGGCACGATCGCGAGCCGCGTCGCAGCGGTGGCGGGACCGGCCGTCGCGCGCACCTCGCGCGAGGTGGCCAGAAAGGCGCGGCTGGTCGCCGGTGAGCTGCTCGAGTGCGCGCCGACCGACGTCGTGTTCGCCGACGGCCGGGCGCACGTCGCCGGCATGGCCGGACGCAGTATCGAGCTCGGCGAGCTGGCGCGCGGATCGCTCCGGAGCCCGACGCTTCTGCGGGAGGGTGCGCCGGGGCTCCACGCCTGCGCCTTCTTCCGGCCGGAGACCGTCACGTGGGCGTTCGGCGCGCACGCCTGCGCGCTCGAGGTCGACGTCGAGACGGGCGCGGTGCGGCTCCTGCGATACGCGGCGGTGCACGACTGCGGCCGCCCTCTCAATCCGATGGTCGTCGAGGGCCAGCTCCACGGCGGGATTGTTCAGGGGATCGGCGCCGCGCTGGGCGAAGAGCTGATCTACGACGGCGGCGGACAGCTCTTGACGGGCTCCCTGATGGACTACGGGGTGCCGAAGGCCGATGAGGTGCCGCCTCTCGACGTCGTCGCGCTCGATTTCCCGTCCACTCGCAACGAGATGGGCATCAAGGGCGTCGGCGAGAGCGGGATCATCTCGCCGGTGCCGGCGATCGCCAACGCGGTCGAGGACGCGCTGGCCGACCGCGGCGTCGCGATCGAGCGCGTGCCCCTCACGGCCGCTAGCGTTTGGGAAGCGCTGCGAAGCGCTCAGCGGCCGGCGGGATCCCGGTAGTGCCGGAGGAGGTAGACGAGCAGCGTTTCTTTGTCCTCGGGCGGAATCGGCGCGCCGTACTTGATCATGCGGTCGAGCGTGTCGGACCAACCCCTGGGGCCGAAGCGCTGCTGCACCGCGACCTCGACGCTGTGACAGATCACGCAGCGCATGACCAGCTCCCAGCCGGGCGTCTGGGGGATCGGCGTGTTCTGAGCGGATGCGAGCGCGAGGCGAAGGCCCAACGCCATCCCGGCGGTCAACGCCAGGAGGGCCGCAGGCCGCAGGCTACGCCACATCGACCTTGACAGCGTGGATCACGTTCCAGCGGTAGCCGAGTCGGTTGAACGTGCGACTCGTCGGCTGGATGCGACCAAGGCTGTCGGACGCCCGCGCCATCATGGTGTGGGCGCCCGGCCTGGCGTCCCATTCCGCCTCCCACTTGCGCCAGGAGTAGCGATCCCAGCGACCGGTGAACGTCCCCGGCGACCAGCTCTGGCCGCCGTCGGTCGAGACGTCGATACCGGTCAACTCGCCCTCGCCGCTCCACGCCCAGCCCCACACGGTTGTCCTCCCCGCTGGCAGCTTGGCGCCTTCCGTCGGGCCGACGATGACGGATTTCACCTCGAGCGACTGGAGCGAGTAGATTTCCTTGTCGTTGTCGGCGCGCGGCGCCGTGTAGTTCGACTTCATGTAGAAGCCGTCGAACTCGTCGGCAAGAACGATGATCCGCTCGAGCCACTTGACGGACGCCGAGCCGACGAACCCAGGGACGATCGCGCGGGCCGGGCCGCCGTGCAAGTGCGGAAGCGGTTTGCCGTTCATCTCGAGCGCGATCATCGTGTGCGGCTCGAGCGCCTTCCAGATCGGGACGCTGCGGATGAAATCCGGTGCCTGCGGCGTCGGCGGCCTGTCAAGGCCGTCGAAGGCGACGTGCCGGCCGGTCGGCCGCGGCCTGGCCAGCCGCAGCACGTCCGCGAGCCGCACGCCCTTCCACGCGGCGTTCCCGACGGCGCCGTTCTCCCACTGGATCCCCGAGGCCCGCGGCTTGTGGAAGGAGCGACCGTTGCCGGCGCATTCGAGGGTCACATCCTGCGTGAACATGGAAAGCTTCTGCAGGTCGTCCAGGCGGAGGACGCGGGGGTTGTCCACCTCGCCCTCGATTTTCATCGACCATTGCGCAGGGGCGATCGGTGCAGCATCGTAGTTGTTACGGACGAAGAACACATCGTCGGGCGTGTGGTAGGCGGTCAGGTCTCCGAGCCGCGTCTCGAGGTTGATGGGACGCGGGCTCCGTACGATGAGCCGGTCCTTGCCCGGAACGAGCGCGGCGGGTTGCTGGGCGCGCGCGCCGGTCGCTCGAAGAAGCGCGATGGCGGCGCCGCCGGCGATCAAGAAACCCCGTCGCCCCGCATGCGCCGTTCCACCCTGCGGCGCGCGTGCCGCGTATAACTTAGCGCGATGGACGAACGCACATTCGCCCGCGCCGTGGAGGCATACGCTCGCCGGCTGTACGCGGTAGCGTACCGGCTCCTCGGCAACCGGGCCGACGCGGAGGACGCCGTCCAGAGGGCCTTGCTGAAAGCCTTCGAGGCGCGGGAATCCTACGCGCCACGGTGGGCGGTGTCCACGTGGCTCTATCGCGTGCTCACGAACGTCTGTATCGACGAGCTGCGCCGGCGCCGACGCACGCCGCCCGAGCCGCTCCCCCGCGGGCGACCGGGCGCAGCGGTGGAGCGCCTCGATCTGACGCGCGCGCTGGAGACCGTTCCGCGCGAGGCGCGCGTGCTGCTGGCGCTCCACTACGTGAACGGCCTCGGCTACCGGGAACTCGCAACGATCAGGGGAATTTCCGTCAACACGGTCAAGAGCCAGCTCGCACGGGGCAAGGCAATCCTGAAGCGAACGCTGGAGGGATAGAAACATGAATCGTATCGACGTCATGCTCGAAGAGTTCTTCGCTGCCGAGGCTCCGAGCGATCTCGCGTCGCGGCTTCTTGCCGGTCTCCGTGCCAGGCGGGTCGAGCTCGCGGCGCTGGCCGACAGGTTCAGGATCGAGGCGACCGAGCGTGGTGTGGCGCGGCTTCGCCCGGGACGCGGCAACCACGGCGCGTCCGCCAGCGCTCGCACCCACGCCGAGCGCGCACGGCAGGAGCTACGCGAGTATCTGGCCGGACGCCGGACGTTCTTCACGGTGGCGGTGGACCTCGCGGGCGTGGCCGACTTCCAGGCCCGCGTGCTCGCCGAGGCCGTGCGCATTCCGTTTGGCGAGGTCGACTCGTATGCCGCCCTCGCGCGACGCGTGGGACATCCGCGCGCCGCGCGCGCCGTCGGCAACGCGCTCGGCGCTAATCCGGTGCCGGTGATCGTGCCGTGCCACCGCATCATCCGCGGCGATGGGACCTGGGGTCACTACGCGTTCGGCGGCGAGATGAAGACCCGGCTGCTGCGGCTCGAGCGCTCGACGCCCGCCCTCATCGGTTGCACGAGCACGCGGATCGTCTGCCGCCGGGGCTGCGCCCACGAGCAGCGGGTGACCGAGGCCAATCGGATCGTCTTCGCGTCGGTTGCCGACGCCGCGAGCGTAGGGTACCGTCCCTGCCGCGTCTGCCGTCCGTCATCCATGACACGATAGGATCGCGATGATGCGACGTTCGCTGCTACTCGCGCTGCTGATCGTCCTCGGCGCCGCGGCGCCCGCCATCGCCCAGTTTCCGATCTTTGACGCTCACATTCACTACAGCCGCCTTGACTGGGAGGTCTACACACCCGAACGAGCGCTCTCCATTCTCGCCGCCGCGGGCGTGCGCCGGGCCATCGTCTCGAGCACGCCGGACGACGGCACGCTGAAGCTCTACGAGAAGGCGCCGAAGGGCGTCGTCCCGTTCCTCCGACCGTATCGGACGCGTGATGACATGGGGAGCTGGCCCAGCGACCCCGGCGTGCAGGCCTACGTCGAGGAGCGGCTCAAGCGCGGGATCTACTGGGGCATCGGCGAGTTCCACCTGGGCGTCGCCGACGTGGGCGCGCCGACTGTCGTTCGTATCGCCGAGCTGGCGGCGGAGCGCGACCTGTTTCTCCAGGCTCACGTGGACGACGTCACCATCGAGAAGCTACTGACGCTCTATCCGAAGGTGCGTTTCCTCTGGGCACACGCCGGCATGTCGGCCTCGGCGCCCGGCGTCGGTCGGCTCCTCGAGCGGTTCCCGAAACTCTGGGTCGAGCTGGCGCTCCGGACCGACGTCGCGCACGGCGGCACGCTCGATCCCGAGTGGCGGGTGGTCTTCGTGAAGTACCCGGACCGCTTCATGGTCGGCACCGACACCTGGGTGACGTCGCGCTGGGAGATCGTTCGCGATTACCACCGGGCCGTGCAGGCCTGGCTCGCCCAACTCCCGCGCGACGTCGCCGAGGCGATCGCCTGGAAAAATGGCGAGCGATTGTTCCCAGTAACGGCTGAAGCCCCGCGAGGGCTCGACCGCCTGAGAAAGCCGTCGCCGTAGGGCGGCGGAACCTCATCACGGCGCGCATGCCAAGCACCACGAAGATTGTCATTACGATGGTGGCCGGAAAAAACTGTGCTTGACAACCGGTAGGTGCGAGCCGATTATCCGCGCACGACCTAGACCGTCATACCCTCGGAGGCCTCTAATGCCCCCGGATCGGGTCCCTGGCCCACCTTGCGCTGTTCTCGCTGACGATGCTCCATGGTCGCCTCACGTCTTCGCCCTATGACTCGCCGATTCTTCTTGGTCTTGTTCTCGTGGAGCGGGGTCGCCTGCCTCCTGCTGCTCGCTAGTGACGGCATCCCTGACACCGAACAGTTCGACGGCATCCCCGTCGTCGCCTCTCTGCCTTCGGCAGGCAACAACCTTTCGCTTGACTCACCGATGAGTGTTTCGGTCGCTGCTTCGGTCTCTGCTCTTTACGTCTATCTGTCATTTCTCCTTCGCTCGCCACCCTCTCTCGTCCATTTTGCGTCTACACATTTCAACCGAAGAGATTCTAGCGCCCTGGGTCGCCTGCGAGCCGACGACCTTCCAAGCCGGCGACTCCCCCCTGATCGCGGCCAACCATGTGCATAAGCGAAGGTGCCAGTGCGCCGAGCCCTGGCCTTCTCGAGGACGCCCAGCATGCTGGCTGTGCACGCTCCGTGTGTGCCTTGTGGTGTCGTCAACGGTTCGGTTGCCTTTCATCACCACCCACTTGAGGAAGGGGCGGTCATGCGAAGATTCCTCGTCCAGGCGCTCTTCACCTTCGTCGTCCTTGCGATGCTGGCTCCGCCGGTCTTCGCTCAGGCGCCGACGCCCAAGGTCACGATCACCGGGCTCTTCGACCAGATCACCTCGGCGGGCCGGAACTTCTACGACGGCGACTTGACCCGCACCAGCGATCGGGAGTGGTACGGCCGGACCCGGTTCCGTCCGGACTTCGAGTTCTCGGTCGGGCGGGTCAAGGCCGTGCTCGGTCTCGAGATCGACTTGCAGTACGGGCAGGCCGGGCCCAACGACGGGGGCTTCCCGGGTAACACCTCGGGCACCAACTCGGGCTGCAA
>Ga0209058_1004658_pt1 | contig 10871 bp, 10 predicted proteins | sample GraSoiAngelo_147_FD_185904 | JGI IMG/M metagenome (GOLD analysis project Ga0209058, IMG submission 185904) | Grasslands soil microbial communities from the Angelo Coastal Reserve, California, USA - 14_1009_05_40cm (SPAdes) (version 2) | ecosystem: Environmental > Terrestrial > Soil > Grasslands ... | reverse complement strand
GCTGCGCGGAGACGGCGGCAAGCGCGGGGGTGCCCAACTCGAACCGGCGCGCATCGTCATGGAAGGTCAGCGCGCGGGGATCAAACGCGAACTGCTCGCGCTGGCCGAACCACCCTGCAATGCCAGGCTCGAGCCGGCGCGCCACCGCTTCGCGCACGTACAGAAAGACGATTCCAGGGCCGCCCAGCAGCCACTTGAGGCCACCCGCGACGAGGGCGTCGACCCCGGCATCGTGCACGTCCACGGGGATTTGCCCAACAGACTGATAGGCATCGATCAAACAGAGCGCGCCCTGCGCGTGCGCAACCTGAGCAACCCGCTTGATATCCTGAATCGCGCCCGTGGTGAAGTAGACGTGCGATGTGACGACGAGCGCCGTCCGATCGTCGACGACGCGCGCGATCGCCTCGACCGGCACGCTGATCTTGTCGGGACTCTCGACGACGACGAGCTCGACACCGCTGCGGACCTTCGCGAGCCACTGGTAGGCGACAGTGGGAAAATCCAGCGACGTGATGACGACTTTCGGGCGCTTCGTATAATCGAGCGACTCCGCGACCGCGCTCAGGGCGACGGAGATGCTCGGGGCCAGGGCGATCTCACCGGGCGCGGCGTTGACGATCCGACCGTAGCGGGCACGCAGATCGCCGAGCGCCTCCCACCACACATCGTACCAGGCGGAGGCGCCACGGCTCTGCCAGATATCGAGGAATTCCACTACCTTGCGACGAGACCGCTCGCCGAGCGCCCCCAGCGAGCAGGTGTTGAGATAGACGCGGGTCCCAAAGATGGGAAACTCGCCCCGATACCTGGCGAGTCCAAGCGCGCGCGGTTGTACGCTGCTTGCGAGCGTCATAGGCCGGGAATATACAGAAGGAATGCAGCGTATCGCGAGTTGGTCGGCACTCTATCTGCGTTTGATGCTGCGGGCGCTGGTGAATCCGCGACTCGCCGTCGATCTCGTGCGCCTCACGTGGAGTTTTCGCGCCCGCGATTGGTACCGGCGTCCGCCGTTCTTGCCGATGCCGCCCCGTGACTACATGCAGTGGCGTATGTTCACCGCGTACGGCGACGAGCACGCGGTCCCCGCCGCCGACGACGTCGTCAACTTCGCGCGCTGGCGGCGCGAGACAATGGGACTATGAACACGGCGTTGAACAGAAGCGTCGAAGTGAAGCGCCGGGCGGGGGAGCTCGGGTTTTCGGTCACGGGCATCGCGGCGCTCGAGCGAAACGCGCACGCCGCCGAGCTGGAGCGCTGGCTCGCGGACGGGCACGCGGGCACAATGACGTACCTGCATCGGCAGGCGGAGAAGCGGAAAGATCCCCGGCGCATCATGTCCGGCGCACGGACCGCAGTTGTAACGCTCACCAATTACTTCCATGGAGTAGAGGCCGGCCGCGTGGCTCAGTACGCCGTGTCGTCGGACTACCACGACGTCCTCGGCGCCCGCCTCGAGCAGCTGGCCGCTGCCGTCCGCGGACTCGTGCCTGGCTCGACAACACGGTGTTACGTCGACGCCGGCCCGGTGCCCGAGCGCGAGCTGGCACAGCTCGCCGGGTTGGGATGGATCGGCAAGAACATGATGCTCATCCATCCCGAGATCGGCTCGTTCACCTTCATAGGCGTCATTCTGACGGATGCCGAGCTCGAGCCGGACTTGCCGTTCGAGGCGGACCGCTGTGGCACGTGCCGCCGGTGTCTCGATGCGTGCCCCACGCACGCGTTCGTCGGGCCGCGCGATCTGGATGCGCGCGCGTGCATCTCCTATCTCACGATCGAACACCGGGGCGAGTTCACGGACGCGCAGCGCGCGCAGGTCGGCGAGTGGCTGTTCGGCTGCGACATCTGCCAGGACGTGTGTCCCTGGAATGTGAGCTTTGCGCGCGAGACGCACGACCCGGAGTTTGCGCAGCGCCCCGAAGTCGCCCGACCGGACCTTGAGGTACTCGCGCAGATGGACGAGCGCGAATTCCAGCGCCGTTTCCACGACACGCCCTTCGCGCGACCAGGGTATCCGGGCATGCGGCGCAATGCCCTGGCCGTGCTGAAACGATGACGACCACGGACGCGATCGGCGAGCTGCAGCGCCGGCTCGCAGAGGGCCTCGCCAAGATCGACCCGCACCACCGCCTGCTGGGCCGGCCGGTGAGGTATCGCGTGATCGACGGCCAGATGCTGGAGATCACGTACCGCGACGTTGCCGGCATCGCCGAAGCCGAGGTGTTGGGGGTCAAGCGCATCATGGGCAAGGATTGTTACTGCAGCGTCAGCCCGCAGACCGCCGAGCGGATTATCGTGCGCTTTGTCGTCCCGCTGAAGTAAGTTTCCGGTTCCCGCAATCGAGCGATGCCTCTATGAGCCGCATGACCCTCGCCTGTCTCGCGCTGCTGAGCGGTACACTCTCCGCGCAAACCCCGTACAAGACACCGCCGCAAATTATCGTCGACATCCTTGACGCGCCGCCGTTGCCCGTGGCGAGCATGTCGCCCGACCGGCAGTGGCTGCTGCTGCTCGAGCAACGCAGCATGCCGACGATTGCCGAGCTGGCGCAGCCGATGCTGCGGCTCGCCGGGAACCGCATCAACCCGCGCACCTGGGGCCCACAACTCCCGGGCGGCATCACGGGACTCGTCCTGAAGCGCGTCGCCGACGGGACCGAACGGCGCGTCAACGTCCCGACGCCCGCGGCGCTGTCCTACGTCATCTGGTCGCCCGACAGCCGCACCGTCGCCTTCGTCCAGACGCGCGACTCGGGGCTCGTTCTCTGGGTCGCCGACGCCGCCACCGGACAGACCCGCGCCCTCACCGGCGCCACGCTCAACGCTACGAGCAACCCGCCCTGCCAGTGGATGCCCTCGAGCACCAGCCTGTTGTGTGAGTTCATCCCCGACGGGCGCGGCCCGGCGCCCGTCCCGCCACCGACGCCCGTCGGCCCCACGGCGCAGGAGACCCGCGGCCGCGCGGCACCGGCGCCAACATTCGAAGACCTCCTGAAGAATCACTTCGACGAGCAGCTCTTCGACTACTACTTCACCTCCCAGCTCGCCTACGTCGACGCCGCCACCGGGGCACGCACGCCCATCGGCAAGGCCGCCATCTTCGAGCGTGTGGACGTCTCGCCCGGCGGCGAGCACGTGCTGATCGCGCGCATCGTTCGCCCCTTCTCCTACCTCGTCCCCTCCAGCGGCTTCCCGCAGGAGATCGAGGTCTGGAACGTGAAAGGTGACGTTGTGCACCATATCGCGACGCTGCCCTCGAACGAAGGCGTGCCGATCCGCGGCGTCCGCACCGGACCGCGGGCTATCAACTGGCGACCCGGCACACCCGCGACACTGGTCTGGGCCGAAGCGCTGGACGGCGGCGACCCGCAGACCAAGGTCGAGCACCAGGACCGCATCATCACGCTGGCCGCGCCCTTCACCGCAGAGCCCACAGAGCTCGCGCGGCTCGTGAAGCGCTACGCCGGCCTGACGTGGGACACACAGGGGATCGGATTCCTGCAGGAGTATGACCGGGAACGCCGCTGGACCAAGACCTGGATCGTCGACGCGACGAGGCCGGGCAGGGCTCCCGTCCTGCTCTTCGATCGCAGCGCCGAGGAGCGGTACTCAGACCCCGGATTCCCGCTCATTCGCATGACACCCACGGGCGACGTCGCCACGCAGCGGAGCGGCGATTGGGTCTACTTCACCGGCACCGGCGCCTCGCCGCAGGGCGATCGGCCGTTCCTCGACCGCCTGAGCCTCAAGACCCGCAAGACCGAACGACTGTGGCGCGCCGATACGGTCCACTACGAATCGGTCGTCGCGCTGCTCGACGACGCCGCCAAGAGCTTCGTCACGCGGCGCGAGTCCCGCACCGAGCCGCCCAACTACTTCGTGCGCCAGGGGACGAACCTGCGGGCGCTCACCGCCTTCAAGGACCCCGCCCCGCAGCTCACCGGGATCCAGAAGCGGCTCCTCACATACACGCGCGAAGACGGAGTGCCACTCTCGGGCACGCTCTATCTGCCGCCGGGCTATACGGCGGGGACTCGTCTCCCAGTCGTGATGTGGGCCTACCCGATCGAGTTCGCCTCGGCGAGCGCGGCCGGCCAGGTCTCGGCGGCGCCCAACCGCTTCAACATCATCCGCGGGCCGTCACACCTCTTCTTCCTGACGCAAGGCTACGCCGTGCTCGACGACCCGAAGATGCCGATCATCGGCGGTGACACGGCCAACGATCACTACGTCGAGCAGCTCGTCATGAGCGCGCGCGCCGCGGTGAAGGCCGTCGTGGACGCCGGCGTCGGCGATGCCGACCGCATCGGGATCGGCGGGCACAGCTACGGCGCCTTCATGACGGCTAACCTGCTCGCGCACTCGGACCTGTTCCGCGCGGGCATCGCGCGCTCGGGCGCCTACAACCGCACGCTCACGCCGTTTGGTTTCCAGAACGAGGACCGGACGTTCTGGCAGGCGCGCCAGGTGTACCTGCGGATGTCGCCGTTCGTGTACGCCGACTCGATCAACGAACCGATCTTGATGACGCACGGCGAGGCCGACAACAACTCGGGCACCTTCCCGATCAACTCGGAACGGCTCTTTGCTGCTATCAAGGGGCTGGGCGGCACGGCGCGTCTGGTGATGCTGCCCAACGAAGCCCACGGGTACGTGGCACGGGAGTCCGTGCTGCACACGCTCGCTGAGATGATCGACTGGTTCGACCGCTACGTGAAGAACGCGCCGCCGCGGTCGCCGGGAGTGTCGTCGGGCGTTCGCTGAGGCTTCATTTCGCGGCGACGCGCGACACGACGTCGTAGTAGAAGCGCACGCCAAACCGCAGCGCATCGAGACTGACGCGCTCATCGTTTCCGTGCACGCCACGCGAATCGCCCTGCGTGAGCGGGAACGGCCCCAAGCCGTAGCTGGCGATACCCATGCGCCGGAAGTAATGGCTATCGGTGAATCCCGCCAGCATGAGCGTGGTGACGAGCGCATTGGGATTGCGCGCGTGCGCGACGGCGGTAATCGCGCGAAACATGTCGGTTTCTGTCGAGCTTTCTGTCGCCGGCCAGTTCGGTCCCTGCGGGCGAATCGTTACGGCGCGATCGTCAATCACGCGGGTCAGGTCGGCGAGAAACGCCGCCGGATCCTGGCCCGGCAACAGCCGCACGTCGATCGCCGCCGTCGCGACCGGGGGAATAACATTGGTCTTGTCGCTGCCCTTCAATCCGGTGATCGAAATGGTGTTGCGCAGCAAGGCATTGTAGGTCAGCTCGGCGGTGATGGCCCGCGCCGCGACGGAATCACGCAGCGCGGTGCGGATGTCGCTGAGCCAGCGCCGCATCGTCGTATCGCGCTCTACGCCCGCGAGATCGCGAAACGAGCGCTCCACGGCGGGGGTCACCATCAGCGGCGTCTGCCAATCGGCGATGCGATGCAGCGCGCGCACGAGCCGGTGGACAGGATTGTCCGGCGTGGGGCGCGAGCCGTGCCCCGCGGTCCCGTGCGCCGTCACATCGAGCCAGAACGGCGACTTCTCCGTGGTGCCGATGCCGTAGAACTCGATGCCACCGTGACCGTCCGACCGCGTCAACCCACCTTCATTCAAGAGAAACTCGGCGTCCTTGACGAGGCCGGCCTGATGCTCGGCGATCCAGGCCGCGCCCACGCCAGCGCCAATCTCCTCGTCCGCCGTCGCGAGAAAAATGATGTCGCGTCTGAGCGGCACGTGCGCGCGTTTCAAGGTCAGCAGCGTCATGAGCTGCGCGATCGCCTCGCCCTTCATGTCGAGCGCGCCGCGACCCCAGACGTAGCTATCCTTGATCAGCCCGCTGAACGGATCCACGCTCCAGTACTCGGGAGAGGCGAGCACGACGTCCATGTGGTTCAACAGAAGGAGGGGACGCGCGCTGCCATCACCGGCCAGCCGCGCGTAGAGGTTGGCCTTGCCGGGAGCCGGCTCGAAGATGCGCGCCTCGATGCCGTCGCGCTGCAGCACCTGGGCCAGCCACCGCGCCGCCGCGATCTCGTTCCCGGGGGGATTGGTCGTGTTGATGCGGAGGTACTGCGAGAGCAAGGCGATCGCTTCATCGCCGAGCGCGTTCCAGTCTGCCTCCGTTGGCGCGGCGATGATGGCGGCGCGCGCGGGCGTTTCAAACACCGGCGCCGATGAGGGGCCAGCGAGCGGAGGCATCGCCCGACGCGCACACGCCGTGGCGCTGATCAGCAACAGTAGCAGGAGACGGGAGCGCACGCGTTAGTCTAGCACCAGTGTCTCGCCATGCGCGAGTTGGCGATAGCCGCCCGGTGCCAATCCCGCCGCTGTCCAAGCGGCCCGCGCGCGCACCGGCGGTTCGTCCATCGCTTCGTCGGTGAGTTTGAACGTGCCCCAGTGAATCGGCACCATCACGCTTGCCTTGAGCGCGCGAAACGCTTCCACCGCTTCTTCCGGATTCATGTGGAGGTAGCGCATGAACCAGCGCGGCTCGTATGCCCCGATCGGCATGAGCGCGACATCAAACGGGCCATACCGCTCGCCAATCCTCCCGAACTCGGGGTGAAAGCCCGTATCGCCGGCGAAGAAGACGCGGTGGCTCCCCGCGAGCGCGAATCCGCACCACAGCGTCTCACCACGGTCACCGACGCCGCGACTGCTGAAGTGGAGCGCAGGTGTGGCGGCGATGCGCAGCGATGCAATTGCGTGCTCCTGCCACCAGTCCAGCTCGATCACCTGACGCGCACCGCGCCGCTGGACGAAAGGCGCGAGACCAAGCGGCAGAACCCACGCAGCCTGGGGCTGGGCTCGCGTCAGGCGACGGACGGTGCTCGCGTCGAGATGGTCGTAGTGATTGTGCGACTGCAGCACCACATCGAGCGGCGGCAGGTCGTCGAACGCGATACCGGGCGCGACCCAACGGCGCGGACCGGCGAACTGCGCGGGCGAGGCCCGCTCGCTCCACATCGGGTCCGTCAAAACGTTCACACCATCGAGTTGAATCAACAGACTCGCGTGCCCGACCCAGGTCACGGTGAGCATCGAGGCGGGCGCTCGGGGCGAGATGAACGTGGGTTGGACTCGAGCAAACGTCGAGGCGTCCGGGTCCTTCGGCCGCGGCCGCGTCGTGCGATGCACGAGCATCCACTTCAGCAGGCTGCCGAATCCGGGGACAGCGTCAGCAACCCAGGGATTCCGAAATCCGCCCCCGGGGCGGTGATGTGATGGAAGCGGCTCAGGACTCACGGCCGGGCAATATAGCCCGGCCGTGCACGGGCGTGCCTTACGGGTGGGGCGCCGGTGCGCTCGAATCGGGTGCGACGGAAATCACGAGCGTGTCCGCAAACGATCCGCTGGCGGCAACGACGCGGCCCGTGCCGACCCGCTTGGAAGTGACGTACGCAAATCGCAAACTGTCACGCAGCCCGAGCACCGCCGTGTCGAGATTCTGCCAGACGACCGCTCCGGTCGTATCTGGTTGATGCTGGGCGGTCACGACTCGGGCTTCGAGTTTATTGGTGTGTTGGACGAGCATCGATGACGCTCCGAGAATGAAGATCCCACCGCGGAACGCCGATAGCGTCACGTTGTGTGTCGTCTCGAAGCCCTGGTTCACCGCCACATTGGAGTCGAGCGCTGACGCGAAGTTGTTTCCCGGCGGCGGATCCACGCCGACGATGTACGTCCCCGGCAGCAGGTAGGCGAGACGATAGTGTCCGGCGGCATCGGTCTTTCCGGTCGACAGGATGTACCAGTTGCCGGGACCGCCGCCCCACGCCGTCACCGTCGCGTTTTCGATGGGGCCGACCGAGCCGGTGCTGGTATCGCTGCGGACGGCGCCGGCAATACTCCCGGTCGCTGCCCGGTTCACCGCCCGGATCCATGGAAAGAAGTCGAACGCGCCATCACCCCAGTTGTTGTATTGGAAGCTCCGGCCCACATCGAAGTCGAGGACAATGACGGCACCCGTGTCCCGAATGTTGACCGGTGCCTCGACAAACGACGCATACGACTCCTGACCCGAGCCGTTCCACCGCACGACGGCTTGCGATCCGTTCTTGAACCGTATCCCCGCCGAAGAGTCGACGTTGATCGTGACGAGCACGGCTTTGTATTGATCCGCGGTGACCTGTCCGATCCCCAGCGTGTCGGTCAACCCCTGTTGCAGCGTCAACAAATCGATCTGCCGGTGCGGCGACGCGACCGTGACCCAGTGCATGCTGTCGGCTGACGTGCCGGTGTCCGGGTGGGTTGAAAGCGCGATGCTCACGATGTAGACCTGGACACTCTGGACGGCGTCGAACGGAAACGGTGCGTCGGTGAGGAGGACCTGCGTTCCGGCGGCCAAGGGGCTGCCGGCCGAGGTCTCGTTCTGATAGCAGGCGGCGGCAATGCTGGCGACGGCAAGCAGGGCGAAGCTCAATTTCGACATCGTCAAGTTCCTCCCAAGCATATCATACCCATTTCGTCAGACCGGACGTCACAGCTCCTAACGTCGACGCCTTTGCTTTGACGGTGTCTTTGTGACGTATTTATGCAGAGTATGGGTATAGAGAGAGTGGAATCAAGCGACGCAGAGCTGGTGCGCCGGGTCCGGGCCGGCGACATCGGCGCCTACGGCGCGCTGGTTTCGCGCTATCGCGATCGCCTCGGGCGCTACGCTCGCCACATGCTCGGCGATCGCGAGGACGCGGAGGAAGCGCTGCAAGACAGCTTCGTGCGCGCGCATCGCTCGCTGGCGCGTTGCGACGATCCCGCACGCTTCGGCGCCTGGCTCTATGGCATCCTGGTCAACCGCTGCCGCACGGCCGGCGCCCGCGCCGCACGGCGCCGCCGCATGTTCGTGCGTGACGCAAGCGCCCTGCAGGGCGCCTCCCGCGCCGACCAGAGCCAACGCCTGGAATGGACGGACGCCGTGGATCGCGCCCTCGCCCGCCTCGCGCCCGAGTACCGCGAGGCGTTCTTGTTGAAGCACGTCGAGGATTTGGAATACGAAGAGATCGCGGGGCTGACCGGCGCCGGTGTATCGGCGCTCAAGATGCGAGTGAAGCGCGCTCGCGAGCAGCTCCAGCGTTACCTGAGAGAGGCCGAGCATGTTTGACCAAGAAGACGATGTCGTGCAACGGGTAATCCAACAGCTGCGCCGTCCGGTGGGGATCGACCCGGCCCTGGACGCGCGAGTCATGCAGGCGATCGCCACGCCGCGACCCCCCGCGCGCGGCTTATGGCCGTGGCTCGCCGCGGCGGCGGTGCTGGTGTCGTTGATCATTTGGCGGCCGTGGTCCCGGAGCTCGGAGGCCGAGGCCGCGACCTTTCAGTTTGTCCTGGTCGCACCGCAGGCGAATTCCGTATCCCTCGTTGGTGACTTCAACGACTGGGACCCGAAGCGCTCACCGATGCGCACCGCGAATGGGATCTGGGCGACCGTCGTCCAACTGGCGCCGGGACGCTACCGCTACGCATTTCTCGTGAATGGCGCCGAATGGCGCGCCGATCCCAGCGCGCCCACCATCCCCGCCCCGGACGACGAGTTCGGCAAGCCGAGCTCGGTGGTTACCGTAGGAGGAACAGGATCATGATGCTCGCCCTGCTGCTCGTCGCCGCACAAGTCGGGACGGATCCGCGCCTCGACCGCCTCGATCCGGACACACGCGCGCAAGTCACGACCGTCCTGGACTCCGCGCGTCACGTGGGACTTCCGACTGAGCCGCTGATTCAGCGCGCGTTGGAAGGCGCGACGAAGGCCGCACCCGGTCCTCGCATTGTGGCCGCCGTGCGCCGCTTGTCGGCGGATCTCGGCGTGGCGCGCACCGCGCTCGGCACTGAGGCATCAGCGCCTGAGCTCGAGGCGGGCGTCGCCGCGTTGCGCGCGGGGGCGCCGTCGCAAGTCCTCGCGAGTCTTCGCAGCGTGCGCCGGCACCCGCTGACGATGGCCCTGTCCCTGCTTGCCGACCTGGTCGCAAGCGGCGTCCCGGCCGACAGTGCCGCAGCTGCGGTGCTCGCGCTCGCCCCGAAGGCCCGCGATGCCGATCTGGTGGAATTCCGCCGCGCGGTGGAGCGCGACATCGCCCTCGGCGCGCCGCCCGGCGCGGCCACGTCGGTTCGGGTGAACGCGGGCGCGGACATCCAATCCGCCGGTTCGACGCCCGGCGCACAACCCCGCCCCCGCCGCCCGTAGTCGCATCGCATCTGTGCGGACGCTCGCTCTCATCGCATTGGCATGCGGAGCGGAGGCGAGCGTCCATCGGGGAGTCGCGCAAATCGCGGCGAACGTCGAAGCCGGGATTTCCGGCGTCCGCTACGATGGTTTCTTGGCGTCCGGCGCGGCGTCCATCGCGCCGACGATCTGGTGGGAGCACCCGCGCGGCCGTGGGTTGGTGAGCGCGCGCGGCACGTATCTACGATTCGAGAGCGGCCGCCACAGTCTCGACGGCTCCGCCCACGGCTCCTGGTTCGCCCCGCTCGCCCGCCACTGGCGCGGCGAAGTCGGCCTTTCGGCGGGGGGGAGCCAGTACGCGAACATCGCGAGCTTTAGTCACAGCGAAGCAGAAGCACGTCTTCACCTGATGACCGACGACCACGGTGCCTGGGTCGGGGCCACGGTGGGCCGCTCCTTCTTCGGGAGCGCGCCGCGGCGTGTGCTGGTCCTGGCGACGGGTCTCTGGGTGCTGCGCAACGACAAGACGATGTTCGTCTCGGTCGACCGCTCAGTCGTCGGCGATAGCGCGTACACGGACGTGCGGTCTTCGGGCCGCTGGCAGAGCGGTCGGCTCGTGTTGGAGGGCGTTGTGGGGGCGCGTATCTGGAGCAGCGGTGGCGGGCGCGGCGTGTTCGGAGAGGGCAGCGCGGCGGTGACCATCAGTCCCGAGGCCGCCTTTGTCCTGTCTGCC
>Ga0209058_1004657_pt1 | contig 10873 bp, 11 predicted proteins | sample GraSoiAngelo_147_FD_185904 | JGI IMG/M metagenome (GOLD analysis project Ga0209058, IMG submission 185904) | Grasslands soil microbial communities from the Angelo Coastal Reserve, California, USA - 14_1009_05_40cm (SPAdes) (version 2) | ecosystem: Environmental > Terrestrial > Soil > Grasslands ... | reverse complement strand
GTTATGAAAGACGCGCCGATTCGAGCATTGCTAATCGAAGATAGTCCCGCGGACGCAGAGCTCGTCCGCGAAATGCTCGCCGAGGGCGCTCGCGCGCCGTTCGAGATTGAAGTGGCCGAGCGCCTCGGATCGGGAATCGAAGCGCTCCACCAAGACCACTTTGATGTCGTTCTTGCCGATCTCAATCTGCCGGACAGCTATGGCTTGGACACCTTCCGTGCTCTTCAGGAGTGCTGCCCGGACACGCCCATCATCCTTCTCACTGGACTGGAAGACGAACGGATCGCGGAGCAGGCCTTAAAGCAGGGAGCGCAAGACTATTTAGTCAAAAGTCAAATCGACGCCCGATCCCTCGACCGGTCCATACGTTATGCAATCGAGCGAAAGCACATCCTGAGGGAAAACGTTCGGCTTTATGACGAGGCCGAACGCGCCAGCCGCGCAAAGGACGAATTTCTTGCGATGCTATCGCATGAATTGCGGACCCCGCTCACGGCCGTACTCGGATGGGCCGTTTTGCTTCGAGATGGCAAATTGCCGCCGGATGTGACGGAACGAGCGTTGTTGTCCATCGAGCAGAATGCGCGCGTCCAAGGGCGCATCGTCGACGAGCTGTTGGATATTTCAAGGATCATTACCGGGAAGCTCAGCCTGGTCGTCGAACCGCTAATGCTCGCGAACGTCTTACAGCCTGCGCTGGATTCCGTGAGGGTTGCAGCCGATGCCAAAAACCTTACGATCACTTCGGATCTGAATCCTGGCGTTCCTCCAATCTCCGGTGATCCCGGCCGGCTTCAGCAAATCCTCTGGAACGTATTATCGAATGCCATTAAGTTCACGCCAAGCGGTGGCCGCATCGACGTTGCGCTCCGAAACAGCGATGCCCAGGCCGAAATCGCCATCCGGGACAGCGGCGTTGGAATTCGGAGGGATGTCCTGCCCTACATTTTCGACCGATTCCGGCAGGCCGATAGCTCCACTTCGCGCGCGTATGGTGGGCTTGGATTGGGACTAGCCATCGTGCGGCATCTTGTCGAAATGCACGGAGGGACCGTTGAAGCATCCAGCGAAGGCGAGGGAAAGGGCTCTGAATTCAGATTGCGTTTTCCCACGCTCGATTCGAGCGTGGGGCAGACTGTTGTGCAGCCGGCGTGGCTGTCATTCACTTCCAGGCTGGACGGTGTACGCGTACTGATCGTCGAAGATGAAGTCGAACACACTGCGTTGCTGAAAGAAATTCTCGAACAACGAGGGGCTCACGTGGCAGCGGCCGCTAACGCCGAAGAAGGATTTCGCCTCTTCAAAATCGAGCGCCCGGATGTTCTGCTGACGGATATCGCGATGCCCGCAGAAGACGGGTATTCGCTGCTAAGACGCCTTCGAGCTGAGGAGGCGCGGAACGGGCTTCGGAGAACACCCGCAGCCGCCATTACCGCCTACGGCCGTGAAGAAGATAAATCGCGTCTCACGGCCGCAGGTTTCGATACTTATCTGGCAAAGCCGTTGGAACCCGCCGCAGTTGTCCGCTTGGTCCGTGATCTTTCGCGCGCGAGCTGATCTCATTTTCCAATCATCATGCCGAACATTGGAGAGCGTCTGGTCTCAATTGTGGGGCCACGGCCGACATACATATGGACACCGCACGGCAAGCAAAAGGGTGGTAATTTGCAATTTTGCCATCGCGGATCACGACATGATGCGACAATGCGCCGCGAACGGCTTCATGAAACCCGCAGCCGATCGCGTTCTCGGAGCTTCCCTCTCCCAGAGGGTGGTCAGTGCGGCATTGACACTGCTCGCTCTGCGTAGTAATTAGTGGGACATAGTTATGAAAGTCTTGCTGGTGGAAGATGTCGACGAGAGCCGTAAAGTTCTTCGCGCCATGATCGAGAGACTGGGTCATCGCGTCATTGAAGCCACGAACAGGAAAGACGCTGTCAAAACAGCGTTGGATTCCAATCCTGATCTTGTGCTGATGGATTTGAGTATGCCCGAAGTGGATGGACTGCAAGCCGCGGCTGCGCTTCGAGCCATTTCAAACTTTAAGAATATGAATCATCTTCCGGTCATTTGGATTACCGCTTACCCGGAAACGCTGTCTGTCGATAAAGCGTTTAGAGCGGGGTGCGACGCGTATCTTCGAAAACCGGTTGATTTGGCCGATTTGGGTGCCGCGCTCAGAAGGTTTCTGCGCGCGGCATAAAGGCCTGCATGGGGCAGCCGCTTTTCTCACCTTCCTCGGTCTTCTGGCGCGTGAATCGGGAACTGGCCAGCGGTCTTGCCGGCCCTCGCGCGGTGTTGATGCAAATTGCCCATCCGTTGGTTGCCGCCGGCGTCGCTGAGCACAGCCGGTTCCGTCAGCATCGCCTTGCACGCCTCTACCGCACATCGATGGCCGCCGCCGCAATTACTTTTGGGAGCCGTGAATTCGCTCTGCGCGCAATCCGGTCAGTAAATGAAAAGCACCGGCAGGTCCACGGAGTTCTGAAGGCGCCCGAGGGCGCTTTTCCCGCCGGAACCAAATACGATGCGAACGATCCGGAACTGAAGCTCTGGGTTTTGAATACGATCATCGATTCCACTCTTGTTGTGTACGAGTCGTTCATTTCGCCTTTGTCCAACGGCGAACGCGAGGAGTACTACCGCGACAGCCTGATTGTGGCGCGTCTGTTTGCAATCCCCGAAGACATAACGCCATCGACATATGCCGAATTCCGCTCGTATATGTGCCGCATGCTCGACGGTAGCGTCATCACCGCGGCCGAGACCGCTCGCGAAATCACTCGTGCTCTGTTTTCGCCGTCGGTGGAGGGGACACTGCTCTTTCTAGGCAGCGCGATTGGAATTGGCTTGCTTCCCGAACGCCTCCGGCACGAATTCGGTTTTGCGTGGAACGAACGCCGAGAACTCTGGCTAAACCGGACGGCCGCGCTCTCCAGGCGAATGCGCGGTCACGTCCCCGCAATTCTCTGTACCAGCCCAGTTGCAACGCTTTCGCATTTGCGCGCGCTCGTTGCCTCCTGAAGCAATTCGTCACACTGAAGCGGTTTTCTATGGCGGGTACGTGGCAACCACTCGCCACGAATCCGTCGCTCCTTGATCAGCTCCGGCGGCGGGCAACGATTTCGGCCGTCCTCCTGCGGTGTGGATCTGCGGCTGATTTTCCTTCGAAACTGTGGACGATTTCCCATCCTTGAAACTCGGCCTGCAATTCGCCGGGATTGAGAAGATAGGCGGGATTCATCGGTCTGATATTCGGGTCATTGTCCACCAGCGCAATGACGGCGATGACTGTCCCTCCAATTCGTGTCCCTGATTTGAGCGTCGCAAAGAGATCCCGCTGAAGATAGTTGCACACGATGATCAGATCGTAGGATTCGGGTTTGATGCCGAACTCATGGCGTTCCAGATCGGCGGTCACAGACTCCACGGCGAGCCCTTTGTCGCGGCAACGCTGTCGAAGAATTTCGATCGCAATCCGCGAATAGTCCACCGCCGTCACCTGCCATCCATGTTCGGCCAGCCATATCGCATGGCGCCCGGTTCCGGATGCAACGTCGAGTGCTCTGCCCGGCGCGAGCCTAGAAGCGAAGCTGGTGATCAAGGGATGTGGCCGATCAGTAATGTGCCGGCCTTGCTGGTAGCGTTCATCCCAATCCGTCACCCGAGCATTATCCGACGAATTTAATCCTCATGCTCATATGGGGCTCCAGTCCGCTTGACAGAAATACATCGGCGAAGATGATGGTCAAAGAGAGGCAGAGATTATGAGGGCGAAGGCAAAAGGAAGTGCCACGCATTCGGAACTTCCCGTATGGTGCGGCAAGTGCCATTTGCGGGTGGCTCCTTATGAGCGACGGACGATCTACCGCAAAGTCGAATACCATCAAGATTGTTTTTTGAAACTCGTGCGTGAAGAGGCCGAGGACGAAAAAGCCAGGCGATCATACTCTAGAGTCGCACGGAATCAGTCTCCGCAACAGGTCTGACGGGTTCTATTTCGAAGCCGCATTGACCTTGTTGGCTGCCGATTGCAGGGAGCATTGCCTTTCACGGGATTGAATTGCCCACCATTGTCGTTGCGTGTATGATCCGCCATGAAAGGCGGTCGTCATGAAAACGGCTCTGTCGTTTCTACTGCTCACGTTGTGCAGCCCAGCGGCTTTTGCTGAAGACCTGAAAGTGTACGCGGCAGCGGCCTTCAAATCTCCGCTCGCCGAAATTGCCGCTCAATACGAAACGGCGACGGGCAATAAGGTCCGAGTTGTCTTAGATACGGCCGGCGCCACGGAACAAAAGTTTCGTGACGATCCGCAAGCAGTTTTGTTAATCACAACGCTGCCGGTAATCAACGACGCCGAAAAGACCGGCAAACTCCAGGATGGAACCCCATATCGATTGGGCGACTCGCTCGCCGGCATTGCCTATCCGCCGGGATCCGCAAAACCCGATATTTCAACGGCGGAAAAGCTGAAAGCCGCCCTATTATCCGCAAAGCGCATTGCTTTTTCCGACCCCGCCCGGGGTGCAACCGTTGGAATTCACTTCATGAAGGTGATCGAGTCATTGGGCATTAAAGACCAGGTTCTCCGGAAGTCAACGGTCGCCAAGGATGGCGTGGAGACCATGCGTCTGGTGCTCGAAGAAAAATTTGATATCGGCGTTACACAGGTCAGCGAAATTCTCCAGGCCAGCCCCGAAGCGGTGGCGGGCCCGTTCCCGAAGGAATTTGAGCTTGCAACGACCTACGCGCTCTGGCATCGGGAAAACATCTCCCCGGCAGCTAAAGCCTTCGCGGCACTCCTGACGAGTCCCGCCAGCCGGACGAAGCTCGAAGCTAACGGTATCCGGCCGGCTCGGTAACGAAGCCCCGTTTACGCCGTTACTAGGGTATATCCGTGTTCTTGCGCCCGATTTACAGCAACGATGCCCGCAGGCACCATATGAGCAGTGGTGCTCAACAGATTTGAAACCAATTCGGTAAAGATGTTATCCGCGTTTCCACCCGTCGCCTCAGCAACGGCGGTAGCAATACCACGAGTCGCCACCGAGCATACCGCCAAGTGCACACCTTGTTTGACGAGGGCGTCTACAGTGTTGCCCCGGTTTGGCAATTCAACGTCGTACTTTGCCACGTTGAGCAGGTTGATCTTCGCAGCTTCCTTAGTTTTCGGATCGACGAAATTCGCCCTCTTCGACATTTGGACGCCGTACTTCGCCCAGATTGCATCGTTGTACGCAAATCCCGTTGAACGATGGCGCATGACGATAATCACCGCTAGATCGCTATTCTGAAGGCCGTACTCGGTCCGGTTCGTACGCATGAAATTATTCGCAAAAGCAAGCGCATCGCCCAAGCCATCGGCGGTCGTCGTGTCAAATATCATCCGGTGCTTGCCGGGGATTTTGTCCAACCAGTCATCTTTCTCATGACGCTCCGGCTGCCAGGACGCTCCACTTGAAGATTGAGCATAACCACTTGCTGCGCCCCCAGCCATCGCAGCCGCAAAGGCCGCAACGCCGGTGCTCAAACGAGTGAGAAAGGACCGCCTCTCCGACGATGATGGCGAAATTCGTTCACTCATATGCTCCTCGCTTTCTGACGAACTATCTGATCGAAAAATATTAGGAGCATCTTAACACTTCACGGTCAACGGCAGAGAGGTTTAAACATTTGCCGTTCGGACCAAAGGGAATAGCCACAAAAAGGCACAGCGCGGAATATTCCCCTCCTCGCAGAGCTCGCAGAGGAGAGGCGGCTGCGCCACTCAGAAAATGCCGCGAAGCCACCGAAGCGGCGCAGACGGGGTGGCGCGCCAGCTTCTATTAAGCTGTCGCGCCACCCCTCTGCGAGGAGGGGAATGTGCTTAGGGAAGATTCTCTTGAATTAGCCGTCGAAAGCTGTTATGAGGATGGAGCATAGGCACTTGGTACATCCAAAAATAACAGCTGAACGCCAGAAGTACGTTCGCTTTTGAAAGGTTGGAAAGCTGCTGACTATGCTTCCTGTGATTTTTTTCTTGATGCAATACATGGTCTCGGCGAAAGCCGGTCTGGTGAATTATGTCGATGGTCAGGTAAACGTCCGTCTCCATGAACAAATCACAGCGGGCACACCGATTGAAACCGGGCTACAGAGCCACGTTGAGCTGCTTTTAAATCCAGGCTCGTTCCTCAGGATCGGAGAGGACTCGCAGGTCGTGCTCGATTCTGTGGAGCTATCGAACATCGCTGTTCGCATTGTGAAGGGAGCCGCTTTAATCGAAGCCAGCGATATCGATAAACAAATTCCGATTCGCGTCACAACGGGAAATCTGCAGGTTTTGATCGTGTCCTCCGGCGCGTATCGCTTTTCTGACGGCACTGCGCTGGTGCTCGAGGGAAGGCTCCGCACAGCAGATAAGTCAAGGACCATTAAGAAAGGTCGCCAGATCACATCGTTTGGCGACAGCTACACGGTCAGCAACATCGTTGTCCGGCCCACCGGCGAGTTGGATCTCTGGAGTAGTCAACGATCAGAGGCTCTGGCGAAAGCGAATGCGCTGGCTTATCACGACCGCTACAGCGGCAACGCTTATGCCTTTTGGTACTACCCATACTATCCGTACTGGAACGTATATTCCAACGGGTCCGCCTGGATTTACAGCCCTTTCCTGACCGGGTTCACTTTCATTCCGCGCGGTGCCTATCGCTCCTATTATGGCTACAGGTTTGTTTCTATTGGGGCGTTTGCAGGCATTTCAGCATTTCCGGCTCACTCCTGGATTACTGCCGGAGCACCGCATCCGCAACGTCCATCTACGGGTTCGACCTCACCTCATCCTACGGTCGTTCCTGGGTCTCGCGCCGGCGGCGGATTTGGAGGCGGCCATCAGAATGGCTCCGGCGGCGGATTTGGAGGGAACCGTACCGGTGGTTCAGGTGGCGGATTCGGCGGCGGAGGCCATCCGGGTGGCGGGGGACGCATGGGAGGAGCCCGAGGCGGCGGACACGGCGGCGGCCGCAGATAATTCCCACGTCTGGCCCGATTTCCCGTATAAACAACGACCGTAACCCTTCCTCATTCGGCAAATCTTTGCAAATCCTGAGGCCCTCGTCAAAAACGCCGGTTCAGCTCGGCGTAGGCGAAGTTTGCGTTTGGACCGCCGGGATAAATGCTTCGAATCACCGCCTTCCCGGAAGCGTGGGCAACGTAGAATGTGAACGTCGTCTGCGCATCGAACTGGTAATCTGCGCTCAAATCGAATACGTCCGCGAATCGCTTTGCACCGCCGGAAGGACGCCCGGTGAATCCGAAGGTTTCTTTTTGAAAAGCTCCGCCTCCGATGTACCAGAGATCCTTTGCGTTCGCCAAATTCAGCGAATGCGCTTCGGTTCGAAGAATCAGCTTTCGATAAGGTGTTACGGTCAACTGAGCGAAACCGTCTTCGTTGTTCATCAGGTTGTAGAGTGGAAAACGGGCAAACGGACGAGGAGTCGGCAGTTCTTGAAAGAACGTGCCATGAGTGCGGCCCGTGGGATCGTCGTCTCCGCTTCCGCGAAAGTATCCGCCGCGGATCCACGGTTTGAGTTGCAGATTATTCCATTGGTAACCGCCCTCGGCGGCGAATGCATTCGCGCGATGAGTTGCTGTTCCCCACGTTCCACTTTGGATCGCTCCCCAAAACAGGACATCGGCCTTGCCGGTCCCTAGATTAAAGACATTGACGTAGTTGCCCCCGATCGTCGCGATGGAGATCGCCTCGCGGTCCTGGGCGCGTATCGGGAGCGGCCGGGCATCTGTCTTCAGCACATCGCGGCCGTCGTGGTAATAGGTGCCGAAGATACGTCCCTCACCTTCTCCAACCGATCGATGAATCTTCGACCACGCGCCATAGACCATCTCGACATTCAGTTCCTTCATTCCTTTGACTTGAAAGACGCCTTCGGTCGGTCGGGCAGCTAAGAATGTAAAGTTGGAGTCGGAACCACCCCGCGAGAAATGGATCCCGTCCAAACTTCGCATGACGTGAGTAAATCCAAAGTTGCCGATCATGCGATTCGCGACTCGATCTCGAACCACGGCGCCGAGCGGGCCTTCCGGATTCAATTCCAGTCCGTCTCCGAATTCGAACCGGCCGAGTCGCAAAGTACTGGCCTGATCTCCAGCAAGTCCCTTGAGACGGACATAAGCTTGTTTCAAGAAGATACCGGCGGTGCGGTCCGGATTGGCCGCGTAATACGTCGCTCCGAAGCCGAGTTGTCCTTGAGGAGCCGGTGCAATGGCGTGCGCGGGCAGGCCGATCAACCAAGGCTGAGCCAGCTCAAACAACCAATCGTGCGACCGGAATTGCCTGCCGGCAGAGACACGAAGCAACGACGCACCGTAGCCGTAGCTGTTGTCGCCAGACCGAGCTTTGAAGAAATCCCAATCCTCGAATCGAAGCCTGAGGCTGCCGCTGACCGTCCAACCCGCAACGCGTATGACTCGTGGTGATTCAGGCGCAGAAGGTTCTCCGCGCGACTGCGCGAAGCCGGACTGCGAGAGCACCATCATTCCGAGAATCCAAATCAGAACCCGCACTCGGGCTGATGTCACTTCGCCGGGATGGGCCGTTCCGTAATGATCGGCCGCAAGTTGAGCCGAAGACCTGTGGACAAACTGTGGAACACTCTGTGGAAATCTGTGGAAATCTGTGTGAAAATCCTCCCCTAAGCCCATACTTTTCCAGTTGCAGGCCACCACTCAACTAGTTTAATTACAGAAAATGGGGTGGACCCAGAGGAAGGAATCTCATGGCTCGAAAAGGTTGGCGTTTGACTGAAACCGAAGTTCGCAAGATCGTTCATCTTTTGTCGGAAACGGACATGGTTGTCGGAGATATCGCTGAGCGCATGGGCTGCAGTAAGACCGCGGTCATCTCGATTAATCGCCGATTCCAGATACGGGACTACGCACGGCACCGCAGCACATGGAAACATCCGGTTGGCGGTGCAAACAAAACATTGTAATTTGAGCCGCGGCAGGCCGGCGAAGTTCATCCATTTTGTTGAAGAAGGAGCAGGTCTCAGCTGAACTATCACGTATTGTCGTGATCACGTTGCAGAACAAGCCGCAGATTCAGGTTTCCACCAGCCGCGTGAAATCCGGCGATCTCGTGTTCGTAATGGGAACCGGCTTCACTCCCGATCGCACGGCGATGTCCCACCTACGCCGGCCCGACGGCAGTGAGTATAACCCTCTGCGTCTGCGGACCAACGGCCGCGGCGAGTTTTCTCACAAGATCGACACGACTATGCTGGACACAGGGGCCTTCGAGGTCTGGGTTGAAGATGAAGCTTCAAAGGTGTTGTCCAACCGAACGCAATTTACTGTAGAGTAGTGATCACTTCAGCTCGAATTCCACGATCTCAATGCGCGCCCGCTGGCTGTCGCGCCGCCCTCTCCCAGAGTGAGAGGGTTACTTTCCCTTGCTTTCGGCTTCCATTGCGGCGAGTAGATTCTCGACTTCCTGAATGTGACCCTGGGTGGGATATTTGGTCACATATTCTCGCAAGACCGCCTTGGCTTTATCCAACTCGTTACAGCAGCGGTAAATCTGTCCCCGCAGCACGGTGGCATCAGCTATGGCGCTGCTTTTCGGAAACCGTTCCTGAAGGAGATCGAGTTGGATGATCGCTTCGACGAATTTCTCCTGACTGGCAAGACACAGCGCGACATTGTATTGGCTCAGGCCGGTCTTGCCTTCGCGGTTCTCAGGATCGATCTCGACGACCTTTTCAAATTCGGGCCGGGCTTTAGCGTAGTTGTTCTGGTCCAGGAGTTTTTCCGCCAAGGCATAACGTGCCGGAACGGAGTCGGGATGTTCACGAACTGCCTTTCTCAGGTTCGCAAGCGAATCGGGACTGTCAACAAACGACTGTACCTTCTCCATAAATTGCGAGGGCCCCAGAAAGCGATCGACTCGATCCACTTCCTCACCACTACCGTCCAGAATCAAAACAGTGGGGTAGGTTAAAATTGCGAATTCTTCCTGCAGGCGCTCGCCATCTTCTTCGGTCTCGGTATTCAACTTCAGCCAGACATACTTGTCTGCCATCGTTCTAATCACCTTGGAATCGCCAAAAGTCTCTCGGTCCATGTCTTTACAAAGCGCGCACCAGTCGGTGAACATGTCCGCAATGATCAGCTTTTTTTCTGCTTGAGCTCTCGCAATCGCTTGGTCGTACTCTCTTTCCCACTTGATGGAGGAGGGCCCTCGAACAATACCGGTGCCGGCGGCGCCAAGCACGATAGCAGACACGAGAAACGCTGCCAGCACCAAGGACTCGAGACTGAGAAATCTTCCGCCTGACATCAATTAAACGCCTCCGGAACGTGGAATCTGAAGACGGCGTTCAGCGTCTTATCGGAAACCATAACATCTTTGCTCTTGGGATCCACGGCAATTCCGCGGGCATCCTTCAGGAGCAGGTTCGGTCCTCCGATCGTGAAACGGGGTGCTACATCTCCTTCATCGAAGATGCTCCATACGCCGACATAGTCGTCGAGTTGATATCGACCGGAGATGTCTCCTTCCAAACCTCCGGTGTTCCCGGGACGAACGACAGCGAAGATAATTCCCTTTTCGGGGTATGTCGTCATCAACCAGGCGTCTCTTGCGGAGCTGCCGCTAATGACTCGAAGAGGTTTCGCATTACCGTCAGCCATTCGGTCAAAGATCCGGATGGCGGGCACGCGGCGCCGGCCACCGCCATCCGTGGCAACCGGTCCGCCGAATGAAGCTTCTCTTGCTTCACCGCTGGCACTTGCAGTGATCATGAGGTTGTGCAGAGGATCAACAGTCACGCGGCCCGCGCCCAAGCCGGTGTCTGGTCCTTCGACGACTCGGAT
>Ga0209058_1004651_pt1 | contig 10879 bp, 9 predicted proteins | sample GraSoiAngelo_147_FD_185904 | JGI IMG/M metagenome (GOLD analysis project Ga0209058, IMG submission 185904) | Grasslands soil microbial communities from the Angelo Coastal Reserve, California, USA - 14_1009_05_40cm (SPAdes) (version 2) | ecosystem: Environmental > Terrestrial > Soil > Grasslands ... | reverse complement strand
GTCCTGAAGGGTGGCGGCAGTTGGTGACGATGTACCTGAACGCCTTTCCCGATATGGTCCTTCAGATCGACGACGTCATCGCCGAAGGCGACAGGGTCGCGCTGCGGTTCACCGCAAAAGGCACGCATCGCGGAGAGCTGGCGGGCATCAGCGGCACCGGCCGGCCGGTGACCGTGCCGTGCATCTCGGTCATGCGTTTCGCCAACGGCAAGATCATCGAAGAGTACGAGGTATTCGACAACCTCGGCCTGTTCCAGTCGATCGGCCGGATGCCTGCGCTGACCGCAGAGGTCTAGACTGGTTGCTGGTTGCTGGTTGCCTCCAGCAACCAGCAACCTCGGGCCCCCAGCAACCGGCAAGCTACTGCGTCCCCGTCCTCTTCACGTATTTGACCACCTGCTTCGGTCCCACCTCGGCGCCGTAGACGTTTCCGGCCGCGTCGACGGCGACACCTTCCGCGGCGCTCGTGCCGGCGGTCGTCTTGGCGGGATCGGGGTTCTTCGGATCGGGAATGAGATACGTGATCGTCAGATCTTTTGCGCTGCCGATGCGGATGCCGCGCTTCCAGTTGCCGGGGTGCGACGTCGGGCTCGACTCGGAGTCGGCGCCGTACAGCGTGTCATTCTTGTCGATGAAGATGCCGCTCAGGCGGCTGAACGCCTTCGTCTCCTGCAGGAACTTCCCGTCCTGATCGAAGATCTGCAGCCGCACGTTGCCGCGATCGGCGACGAACAGACGACCCCTCGAATCGAACGCGAGGCTGTGCGGCGTACGGAATTCGCCGGGCGCGGAGCCGAGCTTGCCCCACGACTTGATGAATTTGCCGTCCTTCGTGAACTTCGAGATTCGTGCGACGGTGTCCGGCGCGGCGTTCGCGTTCTGCCCGCTGTGTCCTTCGGCGACGAAGATGTCGCCGTTCGGCGCCGTCACGACGTCGTTGGGTTCGGTGAGCGCCTCGGGCGGATTCCCGGCGACGCCGGCCTTGCCAATCGTCATCAGCACCTTACCCTCGGGGCTGAACTTGATCACCTGATGGCCGACCAGCTTCGCGGGCGCCGGCGGCGCAGGCGCGCCGGGCGCTGCGCCGCGCGCGGGACGCGGGCGGTTGTCGTTCGCGTCGGTCACCCAGACGTTGCCGTCCTTGTCGACGTGAATGCCGTGGGCGAACGCGATCATGCCGGCGCCGAAGCTCTTCACGAGCTTGCCGGAGGCGTCGAACTTCAGCACGGGATCGAGCGGCGACATCTTACCGTCCGCCGGATCGGCGCAGCTGTTCACCCCGCATCGTTCGCCGACCCAGATCGATCGGCCGTCCTTGTCGACGTCGACGGCGCTCGTCGATCCCCAGGTTCGACCGGCGGGCAGTTTGAAGTAGTTCTCGATCGCTTGATACGGATTCGGGCGATCGTTGATCGGCTCGGAGGTCGACTGAGCGAAGGCCGCGACGATGAACGCGCACGCTAACAGGCGCATGATTACACCCTCCCAACATTGAACAGGTAGGGATCGACCGATGTGTCGGCCCCTGGCGAGACGTGTCGGCATCTGGCGAGACGTGTCGGCCTCTGACGAGACGTGTCGGCCTCTGACGAGACGTCCGCCGCGGCCGGACACGTTGGTCCGCTCCTACTACTGAGTGCCGGATCGACGCGTGTATTTCATCACCCGCTGCGGCCCGACCTCGGCGCCGTACACATTGCCCTCCGCGTCGGCGGCGACGCCTTCGGCCGCGCTCGTGCCGCTGAAATCGGGACGCTTGCGCGTTTCGGGATCGGGGATGAAGTACTTCACGGTGCCGTCTTTCGCGCTGCCGATTCGCAGGCCGCGCCTCCAGCCATCGTGGTTGCGCGAGACCGACTCCGATTCGGAATCGGCGACGTAGATATTGTCCTGCTTGTCGATGAAGACGCCGCTCGGACGGCTGAACTGCTTCCATTCGGCGATGAACTTGCCGTCCTGATCGAAGATCTGGACGCGGTTGTTGTTGCGATCGCCGACGAAGAGGCGTCCGCGCGAATCCATCGCGAGCGCGTGCGGCTGATCGAATTCACCGGGCGCGGTGCCGAGCTTGCCCCACTCCTTGATGAACTTGCCGGCCTTGTCAAACTTCAGGACGCGGTTGTTGCCCGCGCCGTGACCCTCGGACACGAAGATGTCGCCGTTGGGCGCCACCAGCACGTCGTTCGGCTGATAGAAGTAGTCGGGCGCCGCCGCGCCGCCCGGTTTGCCGAGCGTGAGGAGCACTTTGCCGTCGGGGCTGAACTTGTACACCTGATTGCCTTTCGTCGCGCCGGGGCGCGGCCCGATCGGTCCGCTCGGCGCAGGCGCGGTCGGCGCGGCTCCGGCGCCCGCTTCGCGTCCGCGTCCGCCGCCGGCGCCGCGCGCCGGTACCGGCGCGTTGTCCTGACCGTCGGTCACCCACACGTTCCCGTCGCGGTCGACGAAGATGCCGTGCGGAAAGATCAGCATGCCGGCGCCGAAGCTCTTGATCAATTTGCCCGACGCGTCAAAGTGCAGCACGGGATCGGAAGACGACATCTCTCCGGTCGCGCGATCGAGACAGCTATTTGCGGCGCAGCGCTCGGCGACCCAGATCGTCCTGCCGTCCTTGTCGATCTCGATCGCGCTCGTCGAACCCCACTTGCGTCCCTCGGGCAGCTTGAAATAGTTCTCGACGCTCCCATATGGGTTCGGCAGATCATTGGTCGGCGCGACGTCGTTCTGTGCTGCGAGCGCGGCGCCCGCGAGCACAACGATGGCGGCCGACAATTTCACATATGACTTCACAATGGCCCTCCTCAACAAACGCTTGGGCAGGCCTAAAGGCCCGCGTTGCGCCTCGCAACGGCTCAAGGCTGTCACGCGGAGACGCGCTCGCGGCGTACACCGCTCGCGCGTATCCAGAACAGAACGTCTCAGCGCATGTCATAAGTGCATCGGGCTGCTGTCACAACCGTGGGCGCAGCCCTTAGCGCTGCCGCGGCGGGATTATACTCGCGGAATGAGGCGTTTGACGGCGGCCGCGCTGGTCGCCGGACTCGTCGCGGCGACGGCGGCCGCGCAGGATTTCGGCTTCCGCGGCTTCGGTTTTCGCGGACGGTTTCAGATTTATCCCAATACCGCGTACGACGGGCGATTCACGTTCGTGCGCATCCGCTATACGCATCTGCCCGGCGGCAACTGGTACGGCGGATGGCCGGCCTGGTCGCACGGCTATCCGCTCGCCGAGCAGAACCTGATGAAGATCATGAACGAGGTGAGCTACCTCAATCCGCACATGGAGGAGATCAACGAGCTCACGTTCGACGATCCGGAGCTCTTCAAGTACCCGGTCGCCTACGTCATCGAAGTCGGCTGGTGGGACATGAGCGATCGCGAAGCCGAAGGCCTGCGAACGTACTTGCGGAAGGGCGGCTTCGTCATCGTCGACGACTTCAAGGTGCGCGGCGGCGGGTTCGGACGATTTGACGGCTCCGGCGGGTGGGACGTCTTCGAGGCGAACATGCGGCGCGTGCTGCCCGACGTGCGTTTCTTCGAGATGTCGGCGTCACACCCGATCTATCACTCCTTTTTCGAGATCGACGACCTGAACATCGTGCCCCAGGCCTACGTCGCCGGCACGCCGATCTTCCGCGGCGTGTACGAGGACAACGATCCGACCAGGCGCCTGCAGATGATCATCAACTACAACACCGACATCTCGCAGTTCTGGGAATGGTCGGGCACGGGCCTGCGTCCGATCGATCAGACGAATGAAGCGTACAAGCTGGGAGTCAACTACATCATCTACGGCTTGACCCATTAGTAGCCACGAAAACACGAAACCCACGAAAATCCTGAACACACGTGGTCATCGTGCTGCGACGTTCTGTTCTAGATACGCGCGCGGGCTACGGCCCGCGCGCGTCAGCGCGTGGGGCCCCGCGCGAAATTAGAAAATGTTGGCAGGTTTCGGCCGGTGCTATGGCAACGCCACTCGCATCATTGCCGCTCGGGTGGTACAGACAGCTCCGCAGCGTTCCCCAATCCGGCCGCCACTTCCGGCAGGATTCCCATCTTTATATATATGGGGCGCACCGCCGCCCGGATCGCCGGGAGGCCCGACGCGAACCACGCGCCGGCGGCGATGCAGCAGATGCCGCCGATGAGCAGGGTGTGAGGCGCCCCGATGCGCGACGACAGCGAGCCGGCGATCAGGCTGCCGAACGGCGCTGTTCCAAGAAACGCCATCATATAGAAGCTCATCACGCGTCCGCGTTTCTCGTCGTCCACGATCGTCTGCAGAATCGTGTTGCTCGACGCCATCTGCACCATGAAACCGAAGCCCGCGACGACGAGCGACGGAACGGCGAGCCACAACACGCGTGAGAAGGAGAAGGCGATTAGACCGGCGCCGAACAGCGCGGTGGCGATCGGGATGACGCGACCGAGGCCGACGACCGTCTTGCGCGCCGCGAGCCACAGCGCTCCTGCCAGCGCTCCGCAGCCCGACGCGGTCATGAGGAGGCCGAGCGTGTGCGGACCGCCCTGGAAAACGCTCGCGGCGAAGATCGGCATCAGCACGGTGTACGGCACCCCGACGAGGCTGACGATTGCGAGCAGCAGGATCACCGCTCGAATCGGCGCGAAGCCGAACGCGTAGGTGAAGCCTTCCTTGAACTGCTGCAACGCCCGTCCGCGCCCGGACGAGGGCGCGACCCGCGCGATACGCATCATCAGCAGGGCGACGATGACGGCGACGTAGCTCACACCGTCGATGGCGAAGCACCAACCCTCGCCGGCTGCCGCGATGATGACGCCGGCGATCGACGGTCCAATCAGCCGCGCCACGTTGACCATCGACGAGTTCAGCGCGATGGCGTTTGCCAGATCCTCCTTGTTCTCGATCATCTGGATGAGGAACGACTGGCGCGCCGGCATGTCGAACGCGTTCACCAGCCCCTGCACGATGTTGAGCATGACGACCGCCTCGATCGTCACGCGTCCCGACAGCGTCAGCGCGGCAAGCGCGAACGACTGCAGCATCGCGAACGTCTGCGTCAGCACGAGGAGCCGATGCCGGTTCCACCGATCGACGACGATGCCGGAGAACGGACCGAGCAGGAAGGCGGGGAACTGACCGGCGAAGCCGACGACGCCGAGCAGCCACGCTGAGCCGGTGAGGCGGTAGACGAGCCAGCTGGTCGCGGTCGTGGTGATCCAGGTGCCGACGAGCGACAGAATCTGGCCGGCGAAAAACAGTCGATAGTTACGATAACGAAGCGCGCGCAGCACGATCGATTGTCCTCAGCCCAGACCGCCAACGTACACCAAGGGGAATTCTGCGTCCAAGCTGCGTCGTTCGTATCTATTGCATCTTTATTACAAGGATGTGGCGGAAGTCCGACGAGCGCCGACACCACCGCCCCCTCGCTCTCGACGGTCAACGCGAGCGTCTCGAGCGGTACGATTACCCTCAACGTCGACGCCAGCTCGCCGCTCTCGTCGGTCGGCAGCGCGGCGCTCGTCCAGACGTCGAGCGGCAACTTCCTCGTTTCCCACTCCGCAGTCGACACGTTCGTCGCGCTCACCGCTGTCTGCACGCACGAGGGATGCACGGTGAGCGGTTTCCAGAACGACCGCTACGTGTGCCCCTGCCACGGATCGCAGTTCAGGACGAGCGGCGCCGTCGCACAGGGGCCCGCCTCGTCTCCGCTGCGGCAGTTCACGACGCGGCTGAGCGGCACCACGCTGACGATCGTCGTCGCGTGACGAACCGGCGGCCGGTGCGGCATGATGGTGCTCATGCCGCCGCGCTGCGACACGCTCCTCATCAACGCAACGCTGCTGACGCTGGATCGATCGTTCACCATCCATCGATCCGGCGCGGTCGCGATCGCCGGAGATTCGATCGCCGCGGTCGGCCCGGGCGCTGAGACGTACGCCGCCGCCGACACGATCGATTGCGGCGGCCGCGTCGTCATGCCCGGCCTCGTCAACGCCCATACCCACGTGCCGATGACGCTGCTGCGCGGGTTGGCCGACGATCTGCGCCTCGACGTGTGGCTCATGGGCTACATGATGCCGGTCGAGCGCGAGTTCGTCAGCCCCGACTTCGTGCGGCTCGGCACGCGGCTCGGCTGCGCCGAGATGATCCGCTCCGGCGTGACGTGCTTCGCCGACATGTATTACTTCGAGGAGGCGATCGCCGAAGCGACCGCCGAGGCGGGGATGCGCGCGCTGTGCGGCCAGACCGTGCTTCGCTTTCCGACGCCCGATGCGACGAGCTACGAGGACTCGCTCGCGCGCGCGCGCGACTTCATCGAACGCTGGCGCGGACATCCGCTCGTCGTGCCGGCGCCGGCGCCGCACGCGCCCTACACGTGCACGCCCGACATCCTTCGGTCGTGCGCGGAGCTCGCCGCGGAATTCGACGTACCGCTCCACATCCACCTGTCGGAAACGGCGCTCGAAGTGGAGGCGTCGCGGCGCGTGCACGGCATGCCCGTCGTGCCGTGGGTGAAGAAGCAGGGGCTGTTCGGCGCAAAGGTGCTCGCCGCCCACTGCGTGCACGTGGACGACGGCGAGATCCGCGCGCTGAAGAATTTCGACGCGGGCGTCGCGCACAATCCGACGAGCAATCTGAAGCTCGGGGCCGGCGTCGCGCCGGTCGCGCGGATGCTCGAGCTCGGCCTGAGCGTGGGCATCGGCACCGATGGCGCCGCCTCGAACAACGATCTGGACATGTTCGAGGAGATGCGCCTCGCGGCGCTGCTCGCCAAGGGGATCGGCGGCGATCCGACGGCGCTGCCGGCGCGCGACGCGCTCGCGATGGCGACGCGGCTCGGCGCCGCCGCCATGCACATGGAGCACCTCACCGGATCGCTCGAAGCGGGCAAGCGCGCCGACCTCATCGTCGTCGACCTGAGCCCGGTGCACAACGTGCCGGCGTTCGCGCGCGATCCGAACGCCGTCTACGCGCAGATCGTGTACGCCGCGAAGTCGACCGACGTCGTGGATGTGATGTGCAACGGCCGGTGGCTGATGCGGGATCGGGCGCTGCTGACGCTCGACGAAGCGGCGCTGCGCGCGGCGGCGCGCGGCGAGGCGGCGCGCATCGACACGTTTCTCAGCAGCCGCGAGGTGAACGTTCTGCAGAAGCTCGTCGCGGTCGGCGGCGCCGTCGAGCAGGAGAGCTTCGAAGTTCAGGTGAAGGCGCGCGTGCCGTCCGAGTCGCAGGTGCTGTCGGTCATCAAGAGCAAACAGCTCACGGTGGTGCGCTCGAGCCATTACCACCAGTTCGATACGTACTGGTCGTTCGAGGATCCGGATCAGGGATGGCTTCGCTACCGCGAGGACGAGTTCCTCGACGCGGTCGGCGAGGCGACGTCGGCGCGCACGCGGCTGACGCTCACCGGCCGGACGCGCGAGGAAGCGTTCGGCGCCGTGTTCCTCTCCCGCTCGCGATGGTTCGCGCCGGCCACCCATTCGGCGCGCTTCTACCGCGAGTACTTCCGGCCCGCCGCCGAACACGTCGTCGAGAAGGATCGCCGCCGCTGGCTCGTCGCGTACCGCGGCGTGGAGTTCTACGTTCACCTCGATCGGCTGACGAACCCGGCGAGCGACGGGTACTTCGTCGAGGTGAAGTCGCGCACCTGGTCGCGCCGCGACGCGCAGGACAAGGCGGCGGTCATCAGCGAGCTGCTCGCGCTGTTCGGCACCAGTCCGGACGACACCATCAGCGACGGCTATGTGGAGCTGGCCGCCGGGCGCTGACGGTTCCGCTCGGCTGAAAGCCTCGCGCTACACCACTCTCTCGCGCTACACCATTCTTATGTAGCGCGAGCCTTTCAGGCGAGCGACCCGACACGGTATCCTGTACGTGTGAAGCCGATGCTCGCCGCCGCCCTCGTGCTGTCGCTCGCTGCGGCGGCCTACGCGCAGCGCGGCTTCGGCGGATTCGGCGGCCGCTGGGTCCCCTTCAAGATCGAACCGAACGCACAATACGACGGACGCTTCACCTTCGTGCGGGTGAAGTACGAGACGGCGCCGGGCGGCTACTGGTGGCGCGGGCTGCCGTCGTGGGCGCACGGCTATCCGATCGCCGAGCAGAACCTGATGCGAATCATGAACGAGGTCAGCTATCTCGGCGCGCACGACGAGACGATCAACACGCTGACGCTCGACGATCCCGAGCTGTTCAAGTATCCGGTCGCGTACATCATCGAGGTGAGCTGGTGGACGCTCACCGATCGCGAAGCCGCGGCGCTGCGCAGTTACATCGAGAAGGGCGGCTTCGTCATCGTCGACGACTTCAAGCAGCCCGGCGATTTCGGCAGCCCCGGGTGGGAGCCGTTCGAGGCGAACATGAAGCGCGTGCTGCCGAACCTGCGCTTCTACGAGATGCAGCCGACGCATCCCATCTTCCATTCGTTCTTCGAGATCGACGACCTCGAGATCGTGCCGCAGGCGTACAACTACGGCAAGCCGATCTTCCGCGGCGTCTACGAGGACAACGATCCGAACAAGCGGCTGCAGATGATCATCAACTACAACACCGACGTGTCGCAGTTCTGGGAGTGGTCCGGCACGGGATTCCGTCCGATCGATCAGACGAACGAAGCATACAAGCTCGGCGTCAACTACATCGTCTACGGCCTGACGCACTGAAGGATTCCCGTCGACGTACTCCTCAAACACGACGACTGAACGCGCACATGTGACGTGGCGTGTGTGCCTTGCGCCATGGCCCATCGGTGCGCGTTGAAAACTGTTTCGCCACCTTCGTTCTTCGCACCGCGCGCAGCGTGACCATCACGATGCAGTTCCGCGACTGGGGCGGCATGTTCATGGAGCATTGCCACAACACGACGCACGAAGACAATTCCATGCTGCTGCGGTGGGAGATCAACGACGCCGGCGGCGCGTTCCTGAAACCGCTTCCCACGCCGATCGCGAAGGTGACGGGGGTGACGTACGAAGAAGATCCATTCGAGATTCTTCCGTAAGCGGCGCGCAGGGATGAGGAGACCGACGATGCGACGGAAGATCACAGCCACGATCGCGGCGGCCGCTGCCTTGTGGCTGAGTTGTCTGGTGAATGCTTCGTTCGAGTCGGCCGCGGCCGCGGCCGACGACTCGCGCTGGGGCGCCGATTTCTTCCCGAACGTGACGTTCACAACGCATCAGGGAAAATCGGTTCGGTTCTACGACGATCTCATCAAGGGGAAGATCGTTGCCGTGGATCTCATCTACACGACGTGCAAGTACGCGTGCCCGCTCGAGACGGCCCGCCTCGCGCAGGTGCAGCGGCTGCTCGGCGATCGCATGGGGCGCGACGTGTTCTTCTACTCGATCACGATCGATCCCGATCACGACACGCCCGCGGTGCTCGCGGAATACGCGGAGAAGTACCGCGCCGGTCCGGGCTGGCTGTTCCTCACGGGGGCGAAGGCGGACATCGAGCTCGTTGGCAGGAAGCTCGGAATTTACGCGGGTCCGGATCCCACGAACGCGGATGGCCATGTTCCCTATCTGCTCGTTGGCAATCAGGCGACGGGTCAATGGATGCGGAACTCGGCGACCGACAACCCGAAGTTCATCGCGAGAACGATCGGCGAGTGGATGGACAGCTGGCACACGCTGGCGAACGACGCGTTGAAATCGTCTGCGGCTGCGCCGGTGCGGACGTTCAACAAAGGCGAGTACACATTCGCCTATCACTGCGGCGCTTGCCACGGCGTCGGGAATGCGACGACGCGGCTGGGTCCGGATCTCGCCGGCGTCACCGGCAGGCGCGATCGCGACTGGCTGCGTCGTTTCATCACGGCGCCCGATAAGATGAACGCGGACGGCGATCCGATCGCGCTGGCGCTGCGCGCGGAGTATCGACAGGTGCGGATGCCGAACCTCAAATTGAACGACGAGGATGTTTCAGCGGTCATCGACTATCTGGAAGGACAGAACCGGGCTGCGCAGCAGGCGCCGCCGCCGGGGCCTGTCGCGGCGACGGCCTCGAGTAGACCGGCGGCCGAGGCGCTCACCGCGATCGTCGATGCGTACCTTCGGATTCAACAGGCGCTGCACGCTGACGCGACCGAACGAATCCGTGAGCCTGCAGGCGTGATTGAAACCGAAGCGAGAAACCTCGCATCGGTGGGCGAACCAATTCGAACATCGGCTGCCGCGTTGACGCGTGCGGACGATCTCAAAGTGGCCCGTGCGGCGTTCGGGACACTCGGCGACGCGATCATGTCGTACGTCGAGGCGTCTGGGTCGAGCTATGGCGAGGGCGTCACCGCGGCATTCTGTCCGATGGTGCAGAAATATTGGCTGCAGCGAGGCGACACGATTCAGAATCCGTTTTACGGTAAAGCGATGTCGGACTGCCGGATCGTGCGATGAATTGTTGAACTCGTTTACGATCGCATCAGCTCAGTCATAGAAAAATACAAGCGCATACATTTCAGTGTGCCATCGCCGATGGCGGAGCCATGGATGCGCGTCGGCTTTCGCTACGCTCGCGCGATGCACGGCGTTTCTTGACCGCTGCCTTGCTCGCTGATGCCGCCGCGTGTTAATCAACGTACATCACGACAAAGAGGATGTCGTGATCACGACAAAGAGGATGTCGTGATCGATCGTTGGCGCAGATGGTTCTCGCCTGCGTTCGCTAAATAGCTTCCACGACCGGTCAGCATCGGTCCGTTGATGATCGTCGCGCGCCCGCGCGGTCGTCCGGCAACGCGCTCGCTGCTGCGCGGCGTGCGCCTCGTCGACATGAGCTTCCTCTGTCGAAGCTCGTGATGTTTTCTCACGCGTTAGTGGCAGGGACGTGTTGATTTTCCTTCCGCCCCAATCGAGCCAGTGCCATCGCCTGACGGTGTGGCTCGCCTTCATG
>Ga0209058_1004642_pt1 | contig 10890 bp, 2 predicted proteins | sample GraSoiAngelo_147_FD_185904 | JGI IMG/M metagenome (GOLD analysis project Ga0209058, IMG submission 185904) | Grasslands soil microbial communities from the Angelo Coastal Reserve, California, USA - 14_1009_05_40cm (SPAdes) (version 2) | ecosystem: Environmental > Terrestrial > Soil > Grasslands ... | reverse complement strand
CTGTTACTTTGAACGCAGTCAGCGGAAGCATTTCGCACTCAGTGAGTGTATCCGTCACGGTGAATGCCGACTTCACTATAAGCGCTAGCCAGGCTACTACTGTCGTATGCGGTTCTGGAGGTGGCTCATCGACGATCACGCTTAACAGCCTAGGCTTCTCGGGGAGCTTGAGCCTGACCGCCTCTCTCTCTCCTAACGTACTTGGTATCTCCACCTCGTTCAGTCCCAGTGCGAGCGCTAGCCTGAACCCAGGGACGTCCAGTTCTTCGCTTTTGACTTTGCAGATTGCACCGTCAACTCCATCCGGGACTTATACTGTAACGATAACAGGCACTGCAGGGTCGATTGTCCACAGTGCTAGTGTGACGTTCGCCATAACTGGCAGCTTCGGCATTGTCACTTCTCCTCCTTCGCCGGGCGTCATTGTGGCTGGCAGCTCAGCTACTTCAACGGTCACGCTCAGTAGTTCATGTCTTCAAGGAACGGTATCCCTCACCGCGATCCTTCCATCAAATATCCCTGGCTTGACTGCTTCCTTCAACCCCAACCCAGTCACGCTTCCTCTTGGTGGCTCAAGCGCTTCGACACTGACCGTGTCAACGACCCCCTCTACGCCTGCGGGCTCTTACTCAATCCAAGTCTCTGCTACTAGTGGCAGTCAATCGTTGACCGTATCGGTGTCTGTGTCTGTCTCGCAAGACTTCACCCTTTCCGCCTCAGGCGCTAGCCCGGCTAGTATCCTCGCAGGACGATCCGCGGTCTCCACTATTACCCTCGATAGTCTAGGGCTCACCGGAGGCGTGCAATTGTCAGCAAGCATAGCACCATCGAGCGGAGTGGTCGCTTCATTCAATGTAAACCCGGTTGTCATATCACCAGGCTCGTCTGCTTCCTCATCGATGACGGTTTCGACGACACCCTCGACGCCTGCCGGGGACTACATCGTAACAATAACTGGGAGGTACGGGATAGTATCCCATTCAGCGACCGTCACAATCACAGTTACCGGGGACTTCTCCGTGACAGTGACCCCAACAAACCCTGCAGTTGCAGTAGGGTCCTCTTCAAACGTGATAATCAGCCTCAACAGCACAGGACTCTCGGGGCAGGTATCTCTCTCCGCGTCGATCCTGCCCTCCTCCACTAACACCGTCTCAGTATCGTTCAGTCAAAATAAAGTCCCCATATCTCCAGGCGGTTCGGCGTTATCCGCGATGACTGTTTCCGCTTCCCCGTCCACACCTCCTGGTGCGTATAGTTTGATCGTCAACGCGACAAGCGGTAGCATCTCCCATCTGACGATCGTAACTCTCAATGTTGGTGACTTCAGCATCTCCTCCAACTCACCGTCTTCAACCCTCGTGTCGGGAAGTTCCGGAAGTACGCTGATTACGGTCTCAAGCGTATCCAGTTTCACTGGCACGGTAACGTTATCGGCCTCTCTGTCCTCCGGAACAGGCTCCGGCATTTCCTGCTCTCTCAGCCTCGGCAGTATCACTCTGAGCCAAGCAGGCGGTTTGGGAACGACGACACTATCATGCTCTAGTTCTAGCGCGGGCACTTATGATGTAACAGTGACCGGGGTCAGTGGATCATTATCCCACTCTGCGACGACCAGATTCATTGTAACCGATTTCACAATCTCAGCTAATTCCCCGGCCGCCGTGAGCGCCGGCGCGTCCGCCACTATTACAGTCTCAATATCTGCGGTGAACGGATTCACAGGGACCGTAACTCTCACTGACAATATCGCACCAGGATTGACATGCTCGGCGATTGCTCCCTCTAACGTGCTCAGCTCAGGAACAGCGACAGTGTCATGCAATTCTTTGAGTCCCGGACCATATTCCGTGACAATTACAGGCACAAGTGGTTCTCTCTCCCACAGCACCACTCTAACAATAGTTGTCCAGGATTTCACATTGTCCACCGGTAGCACAAGTGTCAGCACAGTTGCTCAAGCGACCGCAAGTTCCACATTATCTGTAGCGGGCCAGAACGGTTTCAGCGGAACCGTCAGCTTAGGAACATTTGTTTCACCGAATAACGGCTTGACTTGTGGACTAAGCGCGACAGCGATTGCCTTGTCCGCGGTATCAACGTTCGGCTCCTCAACTCTATCCTGCAGCGGAACAGCCGGGATCTATACAGTAACAGTTACCGGAACCAGCGGTTCACTATCTCACAACACCGTCGTAACATATACAGTCCAGGACTTCACGGTAAACGGGAGCCCGCTTGCCGTCCAGGTAATTGCAGGTTCCACTGCTGCCTCAACAATCGGCGTGGCCGCTGTCAATGGATTCACGGGAACTGTCGGCTTGTCCTCATCAGCTTCGCCCTCTGGCTTGACTTGTTCATTGAGCCCTGGCACTCTCATTCTTACAAGCTCGTCCGGCTCAAGCTCGTCAACATTGGCGTGCTCGGGTCAGGCAGGAGTCTACACAATAGCAGTGACGGGCGCATTGACCGGAACTAGTGCTACTTTGTCCCGCACAGTCATAGTTACCGTTACGGTCGAGGATTTCTCCATCAGCACAAGTCCTGCCTCCATAGCTGTCAACGCAGGCACACAGGGGGTTTCGGTGATAACAGTCGGTGGTTTGAATGGATTTGCAGGTACCGTCACTTTAACTCCCACTATCTCCGCTCCGACACTCGCTTGCAGTTTGACGCCGGCCACGGTAACATTGCCGTCGTCAAGCACGTCCAGTCTGTCATGCCAAGGACAGTCCGGAGTCTACACCGTGACCATTACTGGATCGAGCGGATCAATATCACACGTGGCAGCGATTAGCTATACTGTCCAGGATTTTGCGGTCGTGGCTAATCCTGCGAGTGTCATCGCCCAAGCCGGTGTCAGTGCGTCGTCTACAATCTCCGTTAATGCTCAGAATGGGTACACAGGCACTGTAGCATTGACAGACAATGTGTCGCCTTCAACCGGACTATCCTGTAGTCTCGCACCAACCACACTGACCCTAGGGAACTCGGGATCATCCATCCTGTCTTGCACTGGGACGACCGGGACCTACACAGTTACAGTAACCGGGGCTAGCGCTTCTATTCCTCATTCTTCAACCGTAACATTCATCGTTCAAGACTTCAGTTTAACCATCCCATCCCCTGCCACTACTACCGTCAACGCCGGAACAACAGGAACATCCACAGTTAGTGTAAATCCGATTAACGGATTCGCTGGAACCGTTAACCTGGCCACCTCAACAGCGCCGACAACCGGCGTAAGCTGTACGCTTGCCCCGACCAGCATAAGTCTCGGCACAACGGGCACGTCCACACTTTCATGCACTGGTTCAGCAGGAACCTACGCCGTTACTGTGACTGCAACGAGCCTTTCATTGTCTCACTCTGGCACTTTCACCTTCATCTTACAGGATTTCGCCTTGAGTGCGAGCCCCGCCGGTGTCACAGTAAACTCTGGCACGGCAGGTAGCTCTACCTTGACGACGACAAGTGTGAATGGATTCGCCGGCACAGTAGCACTCTCAGCGACTGTCTCGCCGTCAACTGGTCTCACCTGCACGATATCGCCTAGTAACGTGCCTCTTGGCACATCAGGTTCCGCCACGCTCTCATGCAATGGATCCGCAGGATCCTATGCTGTGACTGTGGCCGGCAACAGCGGCTCGCTCTCCCACGTTTCAACCGTGACTTACGTCGTACAAGACTTCTCGATCACTGTAAGTCCACTAACAATCACATTCAGCGGCGGTCAGGCCGGGACCGCCACGGTCACTGTCACAAGTCTCAACGGTTTCACAGGTGCGGTCGCGCTCACCACCTCAGTTTCGCCCTCTATTGGACTAAGCTGTACTATGAGTCCGGGGAGCATCACACTCGGGACTTTGGGCACTTCGACCTTATCTTGTGGTGGATCAGTTGGCTTGTACATTGTAACTGTGGTAGGCGGGAGTGGCTTACTATCCCACTCAGCCACAGTCACCTACACGGTTCAGGACTTTACTCTCGTAGCGAGCCCTGTCTCGGTTTCTGTCAACGCGGGTATTGTTGGCTCGTCCACCATCACCCTTTCTGCCGTCAGTGGTTTCGCTGGATCCGTGTCGATTTCATCGTCCGTGGCACCGTCGTCAGGCCTCACATGTTCGCTAGCTCCAGTTAGTGTAACACTTGGATCGTCTGGAGGTTCCACATTATCATGCAGCGGCTCCGCCGGATTGTATGATGTTACCGTGACCGGGACGAGCGGTCCACTATCTCATCAGGCGAAGGTCACCTACACGATCCAAGACTTTACGATTACATCGGCACCAGCAACGGTCACGGCTTATGCTGGAAACCCAGGCTCTTCTACGGTCACGGTAACGAGCCTTAACGGGTTTGCTGCTAATGTTGGGCTAGCAGCGACAGTATCTCCCTCAATAGGGCTGAGTTGTTCTTTGAACCCTTCAACGGTCACCTTAAGCACGAGCGGTACTACGACCCTCACTTGCAATGGATCAGTAGGATCCTACACAGTAACCGTTACTGGGACGAGTGCCGGTTTGTCCCATTCTGCCTTAGTTGTCTACACTGTGCAAGACTTCACTCTATCGGTTGGCCCCGCGTCCGTAACAATTCCATCCGGCGCTCCAGGATCTTCAACTCTTGTCGTGACAGGCGTTAACGGCTTCACGGGTACTGTGGCTCTGTCAACCAGCGTTAACCCAACGCCTGGTCCTGCCTGCGCCACCACTCCTGCCGGAGTAGTTCTTAGCTCCTCAACCGCTTCCGGGACATCAGTGTTGTCCTGCAACGGCAACTTGGCAGGGAATTACATAGTCAGCATTTCAGGAACAAGCAACGGTATCTCGCACGTCGGTACCGTAACAATTCAGATAACGGATTTTGCAATGTCTGCGAATCCGATTTCTGTCTCGGCGGTCGCTGGCACAGCTTCATCTTCGACCGTAAGTGTAACGCAGGCAAACGGCTTCACGGGCGTTGTCACACTGGTGCAGTCTTCCTCGCCTTCTGCTGGGCTAACGTGTAATCTCAATCCTTCGAGTGTAACTGTCGGATCGTCTGTTTCGACCTCGACCTTGTTCTGTACGGGATCTCCGGGCTCAGCGGGCGTCTACTTTGTCACAATCACAGGAACCAGTGGGCAGCTTTCCCATTCAGCGACTGTCACTGTCACGGTTCAAGACTTCACGTTGACATCTAGCGCTACTAGTATTAGCATTAACGCTGGAGCCAGCGGGACCTCGACGATTACTGTCGCTAGTCAGAACCTGTTCAATGGAGTCGTCAGTCTCACTGCGTCATTCGCGCCGTCGACCGGACTAAGCTGCACTCTCAATCCGACCAACGTGACTCCAACGGCTGGAGGTAGTTCTACCTCAACATTGGCCTGCACGTCTACAACAGCGGTCACCTACACCGTCACAGTGACTGGTACAAGTGGTTCCCTCACGCACTCTGCAACTGTCCTCCTAGCCGTCCAGGACTTCGTTGTATCTCCAAATCCACTAAGTGTAGGGGTAAATGCCGGTGCCCAGGGGGCGTCAGTTATTACTGCAGTTCCTCTCAATGGATGGTCAGGCACTGTGAGCCTCAGCGCGACTGCGCCGGTCTCGGGTCTGACATGCAATCTCAGTCTGACAAGCATCAGCGGGTCAACCCCGTCCACACTCTCATGCACCGGCATCGCAGGGACATATTCAGTCCTAATCAGCGGGAATAGCGGGTCGCTAAGTCATTCGGCGACTGTTAGCTATACCATCCGAGACTTCACCTTGGTCGCGAGTTCCCCGTCTGTTGCTGTCGACGCGGGCTCGGTTGCACAATCCCCCATAGTACTCAGCCCAAGTTTCGGGTTCACAGGAACAGTCAGCCTTACTCTCAGTGTCTCTCCAAGCAGCGGCCTCGGATGCAATCTAGATTCTACGATTCTTACTCTCGGCTCGTCGGGAACAGCTATGCTATCATGTAATGGTTCAGCAGGGGTCTATACCGTTACAATTTCAGCTACGAGTACCGGTTTGTCGCGCACCACAGCTGTTCTGGTCACGGTCCAAGAGCCGATAATCCGAACATCCCCTGACTCGGTTAGCGTCTCAGCCGGTACTTTTGGAAACTCAACAATTACTCTCGCAGGCCAAAATGGTTTCACACGCACAGTTTCCTTGAGCCAACCCTCGATCTCCCCGTCGAGTGGGCTTCGATGCCAACTCTCAACGACGGTCGTTACAATTGTCTCGGGCAACCCATCATCGGTTACACTCTCATGCAAGGGCTCGACGGCGGGCATATACCATGTTACGGTTACAGCAGACTTCGGCGGATCTCCTCCTCCTAGATCGGTTGTCGTTGTCTACACGATCCAAGACTTCACTGTAGACGCCAACCCACTCACTGTTACCTTGAACTCTGCCAGCGCGGGTCAAACTAACGTAACAGTAACAAGTCAGAACGGCTTTACCGGAACCATCCCGCTCTCAGCCTCTGTGAGTCCATCGACTGGACTAACATGCAGTCTCGCGTCCCCCACTGTGAACCTGCAACTATCCGGAACGCGTGGACTATCATGCACTGGCAAGGCAGGAACTTACCTCGTAACTGTAACGGGCGCGATCGGCTCGCTTTCACACTCTGTCGTGATTACTTACAAGGTTCAGGACTTTGTCATATCACCCAGCCCAACCCAGGTCACGATCGTTTCTGGATCCACCGGGACCACAACCATAACTCTCACCGGACAGAACGATTTCAACGGCAACGCGACCCTGACAGCCTCCCCCATGGCAGGAACGGAACTTATTGGTCCAGTCCCTACCCTTGGTGCTAGCAATCTCATATTGACAATTGGAGTGAATGCAAGCTCCACATTGACCATAACAAGTGTCGGTGTCACACCGGGAACCTACTTTGTAACGGTAAACGCCACCATCGCCTCGCCAACCACCGGTAGGTTGTCGCATCAGATCAGTTTCAGTATCACAGTGACCCCCGCGCCTATGATACGAATCCCCAGCACACTGAGTGTCGTCGCTGGTTCTACCATAAGGTTCAGTGTAAACGTAACCGACTCGGACCTGTCCAAGACTGTGACATTGACCGCGTCCGGCCTTCCACAAGGAGCAACCTTCAACACCGCCCTCGGAACCGGAACCTTCAACGGTATCTTATCCTGGGCTCCCTCGGACAGTCAAGCATCTCACGACTACAATGTAACCTTCACAGCTGATGACGGTCATGGGGGAGTGGCGATAACGCAAATGACACTACATGTGAACCCCAGAGTGCAGACGCCCCCGCTCTTGTCGGGCAGTCAGTACTGGTTCCTTGGATTGGCCGGGTTTGGCGTAGCTGTCATGACCCCGCTCCTATTGAGGATCGTCAGAAGAACAGTTAGCAAGGGCAAAACCGCCCTGCTAAGCAACCCTGACCTGTAAGCGGTTTATCTCTTCAGTTTTCTAAAGCCCTGCACGATATTTCTGAGGAGTCCGCTGGGAAAGAACCTGAATCGCTTCGCATCGATTAGAGTGAAATCCCCTGCAGCCGAAAGAGTGTGCAAACCATTCTGATAAGGAGTATCAGCGTACGGTTCAACGACGGCAACAGGTTCTTCTTGAAACTCAGTTGTCGACAACCGTCCCACTCTATTGAGAACGATTTTTCCTCCTCCTGTCTTCGAACAATCTTGAGCTGGCCGGTAGAGTTGTCCCTCATACTCAAACGGTGTTCCACCGGGTCTTGCAGAACGAATATCAGTTTTGACAGGATTGAGCGGATGAGCTTCCCACGGCCCCCATAGATCCGAGGCATGCCACACGTACAGGTTCGCGTCGCCTCCCTTCTCTCGATCCGTAAAGGTCAACCACCACCGATTGTCGTGTTGAAATACTGTCGCGTCGATCGCCCTTACATTGTCGAGGAGATGACCGACCTTGATCCATCGGGTCGGAAATTCTAAGGCTCTATAAATCGAAATTTCTCTTGCTTGATTTGTCTCCGGAACGCAGTAGGTTTCACCTGCATGCTCGAAGAGAAATGGGTAAGACATGTGAACAGGAAGCTCCATAACGACTTTAGGTTCGCCGAAGGAAGCGTCGTCTTCAACTTGGACCGCGCAAATCATTCCTTTTCGATGAAGATGATCAAGTCTTTCGAATAGGACCGTCACCCGATGCCCATCTGAGCGGCCGAAAGGATCAGCTTGGATGTGTCCCTTTCTTGATTGGGGGAGCCAGCGAATAGTTGGTTTGAAACTAGAAGTGAGAAAAGCGCTGATGGGTGCTTGAACAATTCCAACATTCCATGAAGTGTAGCGGAACAAGAGGCGATAAACTGTCTCAATACGCCTCTTGAGTGTCTTGACGAGGAAAACCAACATCTGAAGATTGCTAGGGCCTCGAGATGATCCTGGACGAGCAACGGCCCTATCAACTGTAGAGGATTCGACTCCACCGTTTCGTATTCGAATACAAGCCTGAGCCGGCCAGGAGGCACAAGCCGACAAAGCTTGGTCTAGATTCCTTGAATAAGAGCCCCGTATTGTCTTCAAGTAGCCTTTCCATATTGGTGTGACCGATTCTCCCGTTCCAGTTAGTCTCTCCAAGACTACACCTGTTACATGGTCTCCGCAGTAGACCTGCCAAAAACAGTCAGGGGACGCAAGATTTCTTGTCCCATCATCGTTCCGAAACGACCATACGCCAAAACGAGGGATGGTTAGCAGTTCTTCTGGGACCAGGCATGTTCCGAAATCCAATGCGAAATCTAGATTTAGCTCTCTGAGCCTAGTCAACTTACTAGATTCGATGTGCTCACTTCCCAGATTCTCGATAATGTCGTTCGAGTTCGGAGCTGAGTTTATCGAATCCAAGGAATCAACAGGGATCCGCTGCCTTTGTCGCGTTCTTACGAAAATCTTCGAATAGGTATTGAATAGGACTGAATGGTGATCGGCCTCAGGGCCGGATTTTGCGCTATTGTTAAGCCTGATTATCTGAACCAAGTTACCCAATTTCATGGACAGAATTTTTCTGACAGAATCTATTTGCCACCTTTCTAAGGTAAGCCCATTACATATGATCGCGAATCGAAGGACGCGATTTTCGAGTTCTGGGATCAGAAACCACCAATATCCAGTATGGGCCAGACTGACTAAGGTGTGATAGTTACAAAAACCTAGTTCTTTCTGACAATGTCACTCACTAGGTCATTTCGCAGATCGCACGCACCTTTACCCCGCGACCTGTGGGCGATCGTTTCATCCCCGGTAGAAAAGGATCGGCAGAGCAATACTATGGAATCTTTTTCATCATTCAGAAAGGCAAGCCCAATAAGTAGCGGAATAGAAAACTACAGAAATATGACAGACGGCTTTGGGGTGCAAATCGGTGAGGCGCTCTTACTAGTTGGTGGAGCCCTGATAGCATTGGGTGCGGAGAGGCTTTACTGGAGCATCAAACCGTCATTCGTCAGAATGTTGACCAAGAAACAGGCAGGGAGTTAAGTTGAAAGCTAAAATCATTTCCAGTACTCTAATTCTACTACTCGGGCTGACGGTCTCTATTTACGCGACACCATTGTTCTCACAGCACTTTACGGGGATTCCGTCCAGTGTACAGGTCCTAAACCCTAACTGTACAACCCTTTGGTCGTCGCCTCCAGGAGTTGCGCCAGGATCGAGCGGAGCCCTCTATTTCGGATGTCCAGCTAGTGGATGCACCAGCGCTTGTTTGGTTTCCAACGTAGCTTTCACCGTCGCTGCCGACGGAGCCGCCATTCCGACCTTCACCCTTCCAGTGCCCTACACCGCCGTTGCTCTTGTTCCGCCACCATCACCGAATCCACCGACCGCCGGCTGCATAATGCCTACTACCGGAACAACTAGTCTTACGAGCGGAACCGCCTTCTCGTTCACTGGACCAAATGGCAAAGGTAATTCGTTCTACTATTGTGTCGCCTATACAGCGGCTCCCTCCACCGGTCTTCCCGCCTTCGACGTAGCCTGGGCTCAATAAGCTCCGAATTGTTTGAGAATGTCGGCCTTAACTTCGGCAACAAGGCCGACTATCAGAGGAGAGTCGAGGCTAAAGACTCATTATTGCGTATAGAATGACTCAGGTTAGTACGGTGGCTTCAGGATGGTGACGACTAGGCGTGGCGCCCGAGTTGGGATTGTATCTTCAGATGAGTCCCATGGAACAACATTAGGGACTAGCCCACCATTATTCGAGGTCTTGGATATTCGAAAGCTTGTCTTTTTCCTCGCACTAGCTGTACAAGCAGTTTCTCTGTGGTTTGTATCCGCTGGTACGGTTCGGATTTCCAGTTTCCCCGCCGACTCATTGTACTACGCGCGACAGTTGCCATTTGCTTATTGGTGGGGTGTCGCAGCAAGCCTATCTCTCCTCATTTTCGCAAGCACGCTAAAGGGACGATTGAGAGCAGCAGTTGAACTCTCAAGCCTCTTACTCCTAGCATTGTACGTGATTGGGCTTCCCTCCTTCGTCTATGAGAACCCGCGGATTCTGGATAGCTACGCTCACATGAGTAACTCGCTTTTGATCTTGGCTAGTCAAGGCTGGGTTGGATCTACCGATTGGTACGTCCGCCAATTCCCTGGTGCCTACATCTACTTTGCACAATTGATTGCTATCGCTGGAATCAGTCCGTTCGACCTCATGAAATATTATGTGGTCGGCTGTTCTTGGGTAATGATCCTCTTCCTATACACGATCTCCAGATGGTTCAATCCTTCATACGCAGCCCGCGTGGCCGCGCTCTCGATTGGAGGCTTCTGGTTCCAACTACATCTCTGCCCACAAAGCCTGGAACTCATACCATTTCTAGGCTTCATCTTCATTTTTGTCAAGATCGCAGTCGACAAGAAGAGACAAAATCTATGGACCATCTTGG
>Ga0209058_1004640_pt1 | contig 10894 bp, 9 predicted proteins | sample GraSoiAngelo_147_FD_185904 | JGI IMG/M metagenome (GOLD analysis project Ga0209058, IMG submission 185904) | Grasslands soil microbial communities from the Angelo Coastal Reserve, California, USA - 14_1009_05_40cm (SPAdes) (version 2) | ecosystem: Environmental > Terrestrial > Soil > Grasslands ... | reverse complement strand
AAAGGTGGAGGATGTCACTAGATAGCGGCAGAGGTCGGTCATTGGATTTCTAGAGGAAAGCAAGCGAAGAGAAAACCGCCCATTAGCTGGCAAGAAGGACTCAGATCAGAGTATCAGTGAGCAAGACTCGGTTCCTATTTGTGGCGGCTGCAGAGTTTGCGCTCCACAAGCTCCACATGACCCTTACGATCCTTCGAAAAAACAAGAACACAACCACAACCAAGACTCTCACTCCAATTAACTATCTTAGGCTTGCTCAAGACCCTCCCCACGGATCAGGTCAATTTGTCAAGGGTCCAATGTAAGCAGAGCTATCCAACAGGACCAAAACCTTCGTACTCCCGCCTGCACCGTCAACAAGACGATGTAGAACGTGATTCCGCCAGCAATCTTTTTTTCTCGGGCGCCATCCAATCCACAGGAACCAAATGGCGAGTAACACGCTCGTCAAACGACTACTTTGGATCTACAGCATCTTCACGGGCTACTTGATAGTAGCAAGTATGCTCGGCATCTTTGAGGTGGTGTATCTTCCCCTGCGTATGGACGTCTTACTTCTGTTTACTTGGCTTGTTTTGTATTGGACAGTAATTGCCCAACGCATCACAGCGAGACGACAGAAAAAACGACCGACTTCAACCAAACCGTGGTGAGTGATATGCATAGACCAGACCGAATTGGCGCCCTGGTCGTAGCTCTCATTGGCTTCTCGCTCTACCTAGACTTAGCGAACGTCCTGATGTCATTGGCCCTGGTTTCCCTCCCGCTTGGGACGGTCGACTCGGGCTTGTCTGGGAGTACTGCCATAGTCATGCTCATGCTATTCGACGTGATTATTCTAAATCTCTACCTTGTTCGCCAACGAAAGCGTGCCCAGACAAGCCCGAGTCCTCAGTAGAGACAAGAGCCAGGCACCAGCAATCCTTTCTTGGCCGTCTCAAGGATTCTGTAGGTTCGCTATTCTCTTGGTTATGCTTGGATGATCACCGTACTCCGGCCAATCATTCCCGCGCGAAGCATCATGCTCTCGCAGAACCTCAAGCTTCCGCAACACTTCCGTCAAAGATGCTGTCCCTAGGGCTTCCGCCGCCTCCTTGTCAGCCTCCAGGACAAGTCTCCTTCCTAAACGGATGATACTGTAAGCTCCGAGAACTAACAGGATGACGTCGGCAACTATGAAGCCGAAAATGAGAGAAGAATCGAGGCGTGGATACGCGAAGCTCAAGATGAGAAATCCTGCGAGGAACAAGAGCCCGGGTGAGACCCTGATCAATGCTCCAAATGTTGTAGAATCCTTTCAATCCTTTGAGGATCAGTGGAGAAGCGAGGATTGAACCCCAATCTTGACTGTCAAGTCGTCCTTGTAGGATAGGAGAGATAATTAGTTTTGAACCCTCAAGCTCTGGAAAGTGAGGAGTGGCGACCTTAGTTCCCCTGCCTATCCCTATCTCGCTTTGCCATGACACACTCGTCGGATAGAACCCCGCCAGACCCAAGAGATCAGAGGTTCTACGAGCGGCCTCAAGAATCGCCCCGTCTTCCGCTGACAATCTGGGCCTAGACGACTAACCATGAGAGATTTGGGCTTTCAGCTTAGGCCCCGCCCGAAACTTCTTCCTCTTCCTACGCCATACAATCTGCCACTCAGACGGCATCTCACGCAGGTCCATCAACCACAAATCCCGAAGACTACACATGGCTGAAACCCAGTTGTGCGGATAGATGAAAGCAAGAGACCAGACCGAGAAGCTTCAGTAAAACTAACCTTCCCGGTCATAGGGACCAAGAGATTTAGCGAGGCCCGGAGCTCTTCGACCTGGAAATCTTCGGCTGGGTCATTAGAACAATGGGTTCGGGAAGACACACCGGATTTGTAACGGGAAAGATCCCACCCGAAACACTGTTGCGCACAGTCTACACTAATCTAGGGAAAAGGGACAAGCGAGTTCTTGTCGGTCCGGGAATCGGTCGCGACTCGGCCGCAGTCAAGCAAAATGGCACCATCCTTGTCTTTACCACTGATCCAATTACTGGGACACCCAGTCACATTGGACAACACTCAGTCGAAATTAATGCAAACGACATCGCTACGACTGGGGCTCGGCCAAAATGGTACATGTGCACAATCTTGCTTCCGGTAGGAACCAGAGAAGATTCCCTGAGAGAGATAACGAGAGATATTCACGAGACGGCGAAGCGACTTGGGATCGCAGTTGTCGGAGGTCACACTGAAGCTACTCCGGGGCTTGACCGTCCAATAATTTCGGGTTTCATGGTTGGAGAGACGCGGGGGAGAGTTCTGAGCGCAGAAGATGGGAGGCCGGGAGACAGTATTCTTCTAACCAAGACGGTCGGGCTGGAGGGAACCGCAATTCTCGCGCGAGACAAAGCAGCACTCCTGAAGAAGAAAGGTGTCCCCGAGGGTCTGCTGAAGCTCGCGAGAAGCTACCAGGAACAGATCAGTGTTGTCGAAGAAGCGCTTCTCACAGCCAAGCTGAAGGGGGTCCATGCGTTGCACGACCCGACTGAGGGGGGAGTGTTGAATGGATTGTGGGAGATGGCCGAGGCATCAGGTCTTGGCATAGAGGTGTGGGCTGAGAAAATTCCGGTGGCTCCCGCCACGAATGTCATTTGTCTGACGTTGGGCCTCGACCCTCTGAAGTTGATGAGCTCTGGAACGCTCCTCTTAGCTGTAGAACCGTCCAGGCACTCGGCCGTTCAGAAAGCTCTCCAGAAAACCCATGTCAGGCTGACCGAGGTTGGAAGGCTGACCTCCAGAAATACGGGTCGAGTTCTAGTGAAGCATGAAAGAAGGCAATCTCTGAGAGCCGTTTCGCAAGACGAGCTCTACAAGCTAGCCTGATGGCTGGGAGTTCGCCTTGAATGGTTCTTGGAGAAAGAAGATCAAGAGCATCATTGCAAGAGCTAACCCGCCCATAAAGAACCATCCCGCAGGATAGCCGTTAGCCGCTGCGAAGAGAGTAAACCCGATTGTTACACCGAAGCTTCCTAGAATCTGGACAGAATTGATTATGCTGATCCCGAGAGGAGCGTATTCATGACCTACCTCGGGGTACTGGCTGACGCTAGCGTACATTGTTGAGAAGACCATCGCGTCGAGGAAGCCGACGGCGGGAATGAGGAACCAAAGTCCGTATGCTGGAGAGGCTCCGAACAGTGCTATTCCAATCGCGGTTAGAAGTCCTGGGACAAGGATGAAGATCTTTCGTTGCCTTAACCGATCCGAGAGATAGCCACCGATTGGACCTCCGAATATGCTCGCGAACATAATCAACGAGGCAAGTAGTCCAGCAATATCTGCGCGAAACGACAGTGAAGTGCGTAGGTAGTATTCCAGGAACTGTGACGCGGTGAAGATGCCCCCCCATAGTCCCAGGACGCCGAACCCGATAATCCAGATATTGCGATTCTCGAAAGCACGCCGCATCGACCTACGTTCTTTTCTCATTGTACCATCTCGCGGGATGACGATCTGACCAATTCCGACTGAGACTAAACCAAGCACGCCCCCAAGTATCAACCCTAGGTGCCAGTTGATCGCTTCGATAACGATCACCCAGACGAATAGTCCTAAGCCGCCTCCTATGTTGAAGCAGCTATTGTAGAGTCCGAGGACTAGTCCCTCTTCTTCCGGCTTGAAGAGAGGCGTCAAGATGCCGATGGCCGGTGCGAAGAATAGTGCCGCGCCAACCCCCAGGAGGAACCTGGAAACAAGCAGGACCGGGAAATTAGGTGATAATCCCTCTCCTACTCCCGACAGAGAGAGAACAAGCATTCCGAGTTGGGAGGTATTCTTGGGACCCCAACGGGCAGAAGCGATTCCGGCCGGAATTTGGAAGACCCCAGCGCCTACGAGGAAGGAGGCTGTTAGAATTCCGAGAGCGACGGGGCCGAGTTGAAAGTCTGCACTGATTAGAACGAGCGCGGGTGCTATGTTGAACCAGTTAATGGTGTAGATGACCCGAGACGTTAGAACTGAGGATAGGACGAGCCATCTTTTCTCCAAAAGGAATCGTCGGTCCGTTTCAAAAGCGATGTTTTGGGGTTATTTGAGGGTCCGGGTCTATTGTTCCATGGATATGGACGGGTCCTCTCTCATTCTCGCCCGGCTACCGCCGAGTCTCAAGATCCACTTCATCTAGTCCCAAGGGACATCTCCGTTGGGCCAGAGCTTTCATCCACGATATCCTAAGATGACTTTGGTATCGCTTCAACATTCTTGCCCAGTTTTTCCAGGGAGAAAGAGAGAGGACTGCCGTTCTAATCTGGGGTCGTGTTGTTACTTATGGATTTCGGAGCGGCATATTACGATAGAAATGTGTTTATGGGTTTTTCCGTAGCTTCTCGATTCGTTTCACGAGCGCGGGGTCAACGCTTGGAGTACCCCGGCATATTCGTTTGGAACGTAACGATATACTAACACCCTGTCCAACCGACAGATCGGGAATAAATTGCCATTTTTCCCCCGGCTCTAAGACCGTGAGGGATCTGGGCGGTCGTACCGTTAGCGAAAACGGGCGTTTACAGAAAGGACCCGTAATCATGTTTTTTGTAATACTGTTTAGGACGTGAATGTGTTTAATTGTTTGCGGATTCTGTCGAGAAACTCCTGCGTAGCAGAGTCCGTGCCCTTGATGTTTTGGCTTGTGAGGAAGCCAACCAATAGGTTCACTTTTTCTTCAGTTTGTAATATTTTGAGGTTACTCTTGTTCAACCTATCTTCTAAGTCCGCGACCTTTGTTGGGATGGTAGTCAGATCACTCGCTTGGCTCCAAAGATTCAGATACGGTAGCGCTTTGGACCATTTCTCCTGTATCTTCCCCATCAGCCCGTACTTCTCGGCGTCTCTCAGCTTCTCGTAGTCGAGCGGGTCGATCTGGTGCCCGGCAAAGAAAGCCACGAGGGTGCGGTCTACACCTGCAAGGTTCGGAATCATTGTCTTAACCGTGTCTCGTATCTCGTGAAGGTTCTTGCCGGAACGCCACTTGTGAAACTGCTCGTAGTATTGTGAGGCCGGTTCGATGTTGCCGCAGACGCATTCATACCTCTTTTCTCCGCCTGCCTTGGCTCCCAAGTACCGCCGAGTCTTTCGCATCTGATGCCCGCATTTCTTGCAGACGGGTCGAGGACGCTCGACCACCCCGGCACGAGTCCCTGCTGTAATCCAAGCCTGTTTCAGATTGTCCTTGTTGAACGGCTGTCCCTGCCGGTTGAGGAATATAGCCTCGTATATCGGCTGTCCGCGAGAATCAGTTCCAACCACCTTCGGGGTTCCACGCTCCTTCAGATACTCCTTCAAGAACCGTATCGCGTCGCCGTCCCGGTGCCAAATGGTAAAGTAAGGGTGCTCGTTCTTTTTCCGGTACTCGAACCGGAACGTGATCCATTCCCGCCCGTCCTTCAACTGGGGCTCAAGGAGCCGCCAGCCATGGTTGACTATGGTGAACCGTTCCGAGTCCATTATACCCTGGAAGATCAGGGAGAAAATAGCCTTCTCCCGGAACTTGCAATTATCAACTATCCGTCGGATCTCATCCATCGAAAGGTTCGCCTCTATCGGCGGGGTATCAGCCTTGATCTCCGAGATGTCAGAGTTAGGCAACTGAACCTTGTGATACTTCAACAGTCCATGAAGCACGTTGTAGAACTTCAGCTTGTAATTCTTGGTCCCCTCAATCTCTTGGTTGCAGAAATCCAGCAAGAGGTTCTCCAACTCCGCCCGGTCATGGTCCGTAGCCATACGACCCTGCTTCCATAGAACGTACTCAACCTCACCCATGCCATTCTCCGAGGCCCAACCAGGCTGTTTCACTAGCCACTTGAAAACAAGGAACAACGCCCTCGGAGCCGCATAATTGTCATCCCCGCTCAGATGCCGAATATACCGAGCCGCCGCTGGGTTCTTCTCCAACCAAGCCATAACGGCAAACTTACCGGCTGCCACCCCTGGAGACTCCGAAAAATAACCCGCCCTCACGCCCGCCCCCACAGAAGGAGCATTCGCATTTACCGCTTCAAAAGCCAATCTACACCCTGCTATATCCTGAAGAATGTAACTCATCTGGGATAAGCATAGATGAGCAAGCGGTCATCGGACCCAAGACAGTTCCGTTACGCGCGAACGAATAAAGCCTTACGCGCAGGCCGGGCGATTAGAGTCTGCTGGAGTTTTGGCCGGGATCAATGTAACGCCTCTTGCTTTCGAGAGCTTAGGGGTCCGCTCAATGTGCACTTTAGTGCAGACCAAGGATGTTACTGTCTTGTTGGACGCCGGTGTGGCGTTAGGACCTAGGTTTCGGTTGATGCCTCATCCAAGAGAATTCCAAGCGCGGGATGAGGCCAGGAAAAGGATCGAGGAAGCAGCAGACAAGGCAAAGGTCGTAACGATCTCCCACTACCATCATGATCATCACACACCGAATTTCGTAGACCCTGTCTGGCTGGGGAGCAGTCCGAAATCCTTCGAACGAATCTACAAAGGAAAGATCGTATTTGCCAAGGACAGCCGTCGAAAGATCAACACAGCGCAGAGAAGGCGCGGTTGGATGTTTCGCCAAGCCACAGAAAAGCTAGCGGAGAATTTCGAGGCTGCAGACGCGAGAAGCTTCGAGTTCGGTAGAACCAAGCTTAGATTTCCGAGTCCCGTTCCTCATGGGGAAGGCGAGTCAGAGCTGGGATGGGTGTTGCCCTGCATTATCGAGAAGGCAAGGGAGAAGGTGTTTTTCGCGCCCGATGTTCAAGGACCCGTCGTAGAAGAAACCGTTAGTCTGATTCTAAAGGAGAAACCTCACTTGCTGATAATGGGAGGCCCGCCAACCTACCTTCAAGGATATCGAATTAGTGACGAGTTCTTTCGAACTGCCACTCGGAATATGAAAAGGATCCTCGAGAGTATTCCTCTCGTGGTGATTGACCATCATCTATTACGAGATGAAGGATGGTACGAGTTCCTCGAGCCAGTCAGAAAATCAGCTGAGAATGCCAGCCACAAGCTCTTGACTGCATCCGAGCTCTTAGAGAGGGCGCCAAAGCCGTTGGAGTGTAAGAGACAAAGGCTCTACGAAGTGGAGAAGCCTAGCAAGGAATTTCTGGAATGGGCCAATCTCCCAGAGGAGAAACGGAGCGACAAGCCCCCTCCTCTAACAATGTAGACGCAGCAGTCCCCATCAGTATCAACTGCGCTACATATGGAAGGTTGAGCCGCACCGATTTATTCTAAGATAAGGGTGACGGAAAATTCAGATTCTCATAGCCGATTATGGCCTAATTCTTGACATGTTTGCTAAGCTCTATAAGTAGAGCAGCAAAGCACCCCGTTTATAGCTGCCAGGAGGTGTAATAGTCAGGTGAGCCGAGGAAATTTTGGCGGTCCTAGAGAAATGCACAAAGCAACTTGTGCCGATTGTGGAAAGGAGACAGAGGTTCCTTTCAAACCAACATCGGGGAAACCAGTATACTGTAGGGACTGTTTCCAGAAACATCGAAGATACTAATCCCTAAACAAGGAAGAGTCCCTGCTTGGACCTTCTCCCAAGGTCTTCCAATTTCTCGATTTTTTTCATCATGCTCATTCTCGGATCTGACCATCGGATGGGCACTCGGTTGGTTACAAACCGCTACCTGAATATGGGGGTTCTCGGGTCTTTGCCACTTGGGAGCTTTCGGATTGGGTTCAGCTTGCAAACCAAGCAGACGCCTTTGGCGCCCAACTAAGCCAATGAGAGAACCCTCTCTCAGTCATGGAGCCGAACGACAACCTTTCCAGACGTGACCCTAATTCGTCTACGAGTGGCTTCATCGCAAATAGAAAGAGAATCAGCAATTCTCGCTGCGTCGCCCTGGCGATTCCCAATGGCCTGTGTTCTTTCTACTTCTGGAGCATTCTCGCGATCTGTCTCTTTGCCTGTTCCAAAGCCTCGTTCACTTTGTCCAGCTCAACAACAACTTCCTCCTGGATGGTTAGCTCTCTGATCTTCTTCGCTTCCTTGAGAGCTTCGTTTATGTCATCTGAAATCTGCTTCAGTTTCGGTGGAAGTGTCCTACTTCGCTCTTTCACAGTGACCTATCCGGACATCTTCTCTAATATCCCCTCTTACTATCCAAGTGTCAATACCATATCATGCCGGGTCGATCGGATTGGCTAGTGGATCCAAACAGCCGTTTCGCCCGAGTTGTCGCACTCGCGACTACTGCCGTAATCGTTCTCGTTTGCTTCATCGTCGGGGCACCATTCTTATATCGAGTGTTCGCCGCTGACGGTTTGGGCGGTGGTGGGGGGCTGGGAAGCCGGTCGTTTCCTGTAACCCGAAATCGACCTATGCGGGAGCCCGTTAACCTTGGCGAGCGGCAACCTCGACCAGGCAGAAGACCCGGTTGTCTACCATGACATCCTGCCCCACCAGGTCGGCGGCGTGGGAGCGCTCTCTGAAGGGAGGGTTGCTACCTGCTCACGGTCGAATCCGGCGAGGCCCGGAAGGGAGCAGTCGTAAGGTCGACGTTCGACGCAGGTGGGATCCCAGGGTGGAGAAAACAGCTAGGACACCGTGCCTGGAAGAGATGCCCATCACCAGAGGACGCCACTACCGCCTTTTGCATTTCGTCCGACTGTTGTTCGTTAGTTTGGTTCTGGGCCTCCCGGGGGTGGGGTCTGCTCAAGAATCTGGTCCGAAGGACTGAGTGCCTATCCCCGAAATTGAGTATCCGTGACTTCAAAGTCTTTTCAGTAAGTGTTGGCTCGACCCCCTGAGTTCTGATTGGTCTCGGTGAATATCCCTAAAACCTCTCGTGCCCTCTTTGAGCCTAGTAGCTCTAATACGATTCATTGAACGCTTAAACGCGATCGCGATTATCGAATCTTCGTTGATTGCAATGCAGTACACGAAGCTGGGATCTACCGGTCTAGAGGTCTCCCGGATTTGCCTTGGTACAATGTCCTTCGGGAACACGGAGGAATGGATGGTCGAGATCGACGAGGCAAGGGCGATAGTGAGACGAGCACTCGATCTCGGAGTAAATTTCTTCGACACCGCCAATCTCTATTCCAACGGACGATCTGAGATGATAGTGGGTGAGCTCCTGAAAAATCAACGAGACGATGTTGTCATAGCAACCAAAGTCCGACTGAAAGTCGGCGAAGGTCCAAACAAAGAGGGGCTATCACGATACCATATACTTCAACAAGTGAGAAAGTCCGTCAAGCGGCTACAGACTGACAGGATCGACCTTTACCAGATTCATCGGTGGGATCATGCGACACCAATCAAAGAAACACTCCTTGCACTGAACGATCTGGTCCGACAAGGAACCGTCGGGTACATCGGCGCGTCTAGCATGTGGGCCTGGCAGTTCGCCAAAGCACTACTCACTAGCGACCAATTCGGGATCGCGCGATTTGTCTCAATGCAAAACCACTACAACCTATGCTATCGAGAAGAAGAACGAGAGATGATTCCATTATGCAAGGATCAAGGAATAGGCTTGATCCCCTGGAGCCCTTTAGCAAGAGGATTCCTAACCGGAAGATACCGGCGCGGAAAGACGCCTAGTTCGTCGAGATACAAGACTGACAAGTACTTCGCGGAGAGGTTCTTCCGTCCCGAAGACTTTGACGTTGTGGAACGCGCCGAAGAGGTCGCAAAGGAGAAAGGAGCGACAACTGCCCAGGTAGCTCTTGCGTGGTTATTGCACAAAGGCGTAAGCGCGCCAATCATTGGCGCTACCAAAGTCGAGCATCTCGAGGAAGCGGTTGGTTCTCTGGACGTTCAACTCTCGGATGATGATATGAAAAGGCTGGAAGAGCCGTACAAGACGCACCGGATACTAGGACACTCATGACAGGCTTTGGTGACATACTAGCCGAAGGTATAGGTGTAGATGCGCAGGTCCTCACCACTTGTTAATAGCTTGAGCTCGTGGGTTTCGAATGTCTTGGAGCGAACAATATCGTAAAGCCGGTTCTCAGTAACGACGAGGTAGCTCCCGTTCGAGTCCCACTGGACATCTGCCCCAGCCTGCCTCTTGTCGATCGGCTTTCCGTCAAGCTGCACGTCGACTCTAACCGTTTTCATGTCCGACACTCCAAGAACGGCGTTCGCGTTCCTAGCACCATACTTCAAGAGAATGTAGCCGGACTCGGGCGTTACGTGCGTGACGTATTCTGGATATTGCGTCCAATCTCCGTTCAGATACGGGATGTCTCGCGAGTGTTCCCGAGGGTCGATGTATCGAGTACAGCTTCCAGGCACGCATACCTGTCCGTTTCCAAAACCCTGATGCTGCCGTGTATATCTCAGGAGTCGTCTTTGACGAGAACGCAAACCTTTCGATCGTATTAGTTCGTGTATTCCCCTTGCTCTCTGCTTGCTTACCAACTTCTTTCAAGAGATCTCGAATCCTATCTTCCATCTTATCATAATCACCTTCACCCGCATGCTCCCACCGAACTGTTCCCTTAGAATCAACCACGGTCTGCCGCGGCCAGTATTGATTTCCGTAGAGTTTCCAAGTAGTGTTCTCACTGTCTATTGCGACTGGGTATCCGATTCCAAATCTCTTCACCGCACTGGCCACGTTCTCCGGTGGTTTCTCGAACTCGAACTCGGGAGTGTGAACCCCGATCAAAACAAACGCGTCCCCTGCGTATTCCTTGTGGAGCAGTTTCATGTGAGGAAGTGATCGAACGCAATTCACGCAGCTGTAGGTCCAGAAGTCGAGGAGGACCACCTTTCCCTTCAGACCTTCCATCGTTAAGGGAGAAGTGTTGATCCATCCTCGTAGATTCGAGAGTTCCGGCGCAGGTTTTCCCGTGAGAGACTCAGCTAGCATACCACCCCCCATCTGTATGCCGCCCGGCTATAATCTCATCAAAGAGTGC
>Ga0209058_1004638_pt1 | contig 10896 bp, 9 predicted proteins | sample GraSoiAngelo_147_FD_185904 | JGI IMG/M metagenome (GOLD analysis project Ga0209058, IMG submission 185904) | Grasslands soil microbial communities from the Angelo Coastal Reserve, California, USA - 14_1009_05_40cm (SPAdes) (version 2) | ecosystem: Environmental > Terrestrial > Soil > Grasslands ... | reverse complement strand
CTTTCTTCCGCTAGCCTTCAGCGCGTCGCTGCCTCAGTCCTAGCCCGAACCGGAACGTCCGGAACACCTCCTCGCTGACTAGGAAGCCGGCGAAGATCAGGACGACGCCGAGGAACTCGCCCAGGTAGAACGACCACGTGACGCCAAAGCGGTTCAGCCCGCTCGTCACGCCGGGGATGAAGGCCCCCAGCGCGATCAGCAAGGTGGCCGGGACGCGCGAGTTCAGCTCTCCCCGGAACAGCGCCCTGACCGCCCCCGGCAGCGAGGCAAAGAAGTTCGGGATGATCGCGAGCACTCCGAGCCGGGCGGGCAGCACGCGTCGCTTGGGCATGTAGACGTATGCGGAGTAGATCGCGCCGAACACCAGGCAGAGCGCGCCTGCGATGTTGAACGGACCGGTCAGGACGCGCAGGTATCCGGGGTAACCGCTGCCAACGGGCACGTGCGTTGACGGGTCGACCGCCCATCCAGGCGCGGGCAGCGGCGCGGTGATCGTCATGTACGCGACGGCGGCCGAGCCCACGACCAGCACCGCCATCGCGATGTGCGCCGCGAGCGGGCGGCGCAGCGCGGTGGCCGCGATGATCGCGATCCCACCGGCTGTGGCGATAACGAAAGCGATGGTGCCCGCGGTCCCCGCTCCTGGATAGATCGGCGTCGTGGTGCCCTTCGCGTCGAGGTGGCTGAACAGCAGCGACAGCAGTCCGCCGATCAGCACCGTCACCCCCGCGAAATAACCGAACCTCGTTTTGGCCAGCAGGTAGATCGTGCCGGCGCCGAGGTACGCGGCCACGAAGAACGCCCCGATCAGGTACCAGGCCCGGTAAAGGCCTTCGCTCCAGCCAAATGCGCCGCCCATGAACTCCGTGCCCGCGCTGATGCCGTACCAGAGCAGCCCGATCGCCCACACGAGCTGGAAGCTGTGGCGGCGCTGCCACCACTGGTCGAACACGAGTGCGGCGAACGCGAAGCTCAGCACGCTGGAGCCCAACGGCAGCACGACGTTCAGAACACTCACGCTTTCACCCTCCCGTACGCATCAACCATCGCGATCAGGACCTCGTTGAGAAACCAGCCGACCTCGCGCTCGAGCACGGCATCCGCCCCCGCCTGAGCGAGTGCGAGCTCGTCCACGCTCGAGGTCACGACCGTCTCGAACAGGTGAAACGCGCGCATCGCATCACCAAGTGGGAGGCCGACGCTGCGGGCCATCGCCGCGTATCGCTCGCCGAGGTCATCGATCGCGGCCGTGTTCTTCTTGTCCGGCTGGGCCGCGTACTCCACCAGCAACCGCATCAGGTCGTGACCCAGCTCACGCTGCTTCTCCTTGGCCGCCTCGTCGAAGCTCGCGTACCAGGGCTCGGACGCCAGCTGCCCCGCGCTCGCAGCCATGCGCGCCCGGCCCACCGACGCGTACAGAAGAAGCCCGAGCTCGGGCGACGAGTGTGCGGATAGCGCCTCCACGTCGGCGGCATGGAAGCGCCGGTGGCCGCCCGGCGTCCGGAACGTGCGGATCCTGCCCCGGTCCGCCCACTGCCGCAGTGTGTCGGCGTGCACGTGCAACCGCTCTGAGGCTTCCTGCAGGCTCAACCAGTCTTCCCTGGTCCCGACCCCCGCCACAACGGCCAGTCTAATGAAAACGGGGAGGACTAGAGGGCCGGTCTGAGGTTTACCGAGGTTTTCTACCGGAGCACGAACAGTCCCACAGCGCTGACCGCAGCCAACCCTAGGGCCGCCAGCGATCCCCAGAACATCAGGAGGTAGCTGGCCGCCTCGCCGTCGGCGGGCGACCGTCCCGCGATCACGAAGCCGCCGCGGAAAGCGTCAACCACGATCCACGACCTGACGCCTGCGGCTGGCTGCCAGGTGATCTGGTCCTCTCCATGCGAGCGCACGTAATCGAAGACGCCCGGAGGCGGCAGGACCACCCGGCCGTCGAGACTTGCCGAGGAAGCCAGCACCGCTCGCTGCCCGTCGACCACGATCACGAATGGGTCGGTGGACCGGGCGATGTCCACCTTGGCGGCGGGGATGACAGCGGCGGGGCTCTCGCCCGCATCGAGGCGCGAAACCGCCGACCGCGCGATCTCAGCCTGCGGATGGTTCGCGGGCTGCCGGATCGCCTGCTGGGCCAGCCCAGCCACGCCGATCACGCCGAGGACGACCGCCGCGACGAGCGTCCCGCGCCTGGACTTATTGATCACCCGCTCCTATAACGGCGCTCGCGCTCAACTGTTCCAGGCTCTGCATGCGCGACTGCGCGCGGGGACCCAGCCTCGCGAGCACGGCTGCGACGATCGCCTCCAGCACCGCCGTGGCGCCGACGAGCGAGTCGAACGGTCCGACGGTCTCGATGCTCGTTACGACCACCTGCCGCGCGAAAGCCGACGCGGGCGACAGCCACGGGTCCGTGAAGAGCACAACGTTCACGCCCTGGCCCGCGACAAGCCGCGCGCTCTCGATGGTGTCGGACTGATAGCGGCGATAGTCGAAGACAACCAGCACGTCGCCCTTGCGCATGTCGATGAGCTGCTGCGTGGCCGCGGTGCGCTCTGTGTCGACGAGGCCGATGCCCGGGCGAAGCAGGTGCAGCTGTCCGGCGAGGTAGCGCGCCAGCGGACCGCTCAGCCTTCCGCCAAGGACCAGCACGCGGCGACGCACGTCTGACAGCTGCTGGACCACCTCCTCGACGTCATGGTGGGAGAGCAGCTGCAGCGTCGCCTGCAGGTTGCGCCGCGAGACTTCCAGCGCACCGCTCACCAGCGAGCTCGCGCCCTTCGGCTCCTCCTCGTGGTACCGCGCGAGCGGCGACGAAAGGCGGGCCTGCACCTCCTGGCGCAGCTGCTCCTGGAACTCGGGGTAGCCGCGAAATCCGAGCTTTGTGATGAAGCGCGTCACTGTAGGCGCGCTGACCCCCGCCCGCTCGGCGAACCGGGCGACACTCTCCAGACCGGCGATGGGATAGCTGGCCAGCAGCACGCGCGCGAGCTTGCGCTCGGCGAGGCTCAGGTCCGCCTGCCGCTGGCGCACGAGCTCGCCGATCCTCGCGCCGGTGTCATTTGTTACATCAGGTGCCATCTCTTCCCGTCCTGGCACATTCTTGACAAGCATCCTATCCGCTGGTAGCTTCCCTCCAGCTTCGGGCGCAGTCGCGCCGTTCGGGTAGGGCTTAAGGGAGGGCGTTTCATGAGCGTCGCGACCCACGATTCTGACGTCGAGGCACTCCATCGGATGGGCTACGCCCAGGAGCTCCGGCGGCGAATGTCGACCTTCTCCAACTTCGCCGTCTCATTCACGATCATCTCGATCCTGTCGGGCTGTTTGACCCTCTACGGCTACGGGATGAACACCGGCGGCCCGATCATCATGAACATCGGCTGGCCGCTGGTCGGGGTCATGGTCTTGATGGTCGGTCTCGCCATGGCCGAGGTGTGCTCGAGCTACCCGACGGCCGGTGGCCTTTACTACTGGGCCGCGAAGCTGGGCGGCAAGAACTCGGCTGCGTGGAGCTGGTTCACGGGGTGGTTCAACCTGCTCGGGCAGGTTGGAGTCACGGCCGGCATCGACTTCGGCCTGGCACTGTTCGCGGACGCGCTCTTGAACGCGCTGTTCAGCTATCCCAGCACGCCGATCGCAATCATCGGCATCTACACCGTCGTGCTGTTCCTGCACGGCCTGCTCAACACGTTCGGCGTAGGCCTGGTGGCGCTGCTGAACGACATCTCGGTGTGGTGGCATCTCATCGGCGTCGCGGTGATTTTTGTTGTGCTGCTCGTGGTCCCCGCCCACCACCAGTCGATCAGCTTCATCTTCACGAAGTTCGTGAACAACACCGGGTTCGGTTTCGGTGGCGCGCCGATCTACGTCTTCCTCATCGGGCTGCTGCTCGCGCAGTACACCTTCACGGGCTACGACGCGTCAGCGCACATGACCGAAGAGACGCACAACGCAGCGGTCGCGGGACCGCGTGGAATCGTGTGGTCGATCATCATCTCGCTGATCGCGGGCTGGGTGCTGCTCATCGCGGTCACCGGTGCGATCCAGGACTACACCGCCGAAGCCACATCCGTCACTCCCGGCGCGCAGATCTTCCTCGACGCAGCCGGTCACAACCTGGGCCTGTTTCTGCTGTTCGTGATCGTCGGGGCGCAGTTCTACTGCGGCATGTCGTCGGTGACCGCGAACTCGCGCATGATCTATGCGTTCTCGCGCGACGGCGCCGTGCCCGGCTCGCAGCTGTGGCACAAGATCAACCCGCGCACCCGCACCCCGACCAACTCGATCATCTTCGCCACGGTGGGCGCCTGGCTCCTGGGCCTGCCCTACCTCTGGAGTCCTGTCGCCTACGCGGCCGTGACGTCGATCGCTGTCATTGGCCTGTACCTCGCATATGGCATGCCGGTTCTCCTCCGCCTGCTGGCGGGCGAGAAGTTCCAGCGCGGGCCGTGGCACCTCGGGCGCTGGAGTTATGTGGTCGGGTGGATCGCGGTCATCTGGATCGCCTTCATCGCCATCCTCTTCGTGCTCCCGCAGGTCTCGCCCGGCACCACCCTGACCACGTTCAACTACGCCATCGTGGCGGTCGCCGTAGTCTTGCTGTACTCCGGTGGCTACTGGTTCCTTTCGGCACGAAACTGGTTCAAGGGACCCAAGGTCCAGGGCTCCGCAGAAGAGCTCGCCCAGATCGAGAGGGAGCTGGAGGCCGTCGGCAGCACGAGCTGACGGGGAGAGCCTGGGCAATCACCGACCACGCATAGCGATCACGACGAGCCCGCGCAAGGGATCGGAGTACTACGCGCCTTACCGGCGCGCTGTCGAGGCCGCGGGCGCGGAACCGGTCGAGGTGTCGCCAGGCACGGCGAGCCTGCCCGAGCAGGTCGACGGCCTGCTTCTGCCGGGGGGCTGGGACGTCGACCCTTCGCTGTACGGAGAGAAGAAGGACGAGAAGGTCGGCCCCATCGACCGCGAGCTGGACGACACCGAGCTGCTCATGTTCAAGCAGGCTCGGGAGCGTGAGCTGCCTGTGTTGGGCATCTGCCGCGGGCAGCAGGTCATCAACGTCGCGATGGGCGGCTCGCTGGTGCAGCACCTGGAAGCCCACGACATCCGCGGGCACGGCCGCAGCCATCTGGCCCACACGATCGAGGTGGAGCCGGCGTCCGAGCTCGGCCAGGCCGCCGGCGAGCACAAGATCAGGGTCAACAGCTTCCACCACCAGGCGGTCAAGCAGCTGGCCCCCGGCCTGCACCAGTCGGCGACCGGTGAAGACGGAACGGTTGAGGGTGTCGAGACGGACGATGGCCTGATCGTGGCGGTCCAGTGCCATCCGGAAGAGCTGACCACCGACCTGCCATGGGCACGCAAGCTTTTCGAGCGGTTCGTCGCCCGCGCTCGCGAAAAGGAGTGACGGCGTGTTGACCGAGCCCCGCACGCGCAACGCGCCGCTCACGCAGGAGGCGCTGGCCTCGCTGGTCGAGCGCGGGGAGGTGGACACGGTCGTCGTCGCCTTCACCGACATGCAGGGACGCTTGATGGGCAAGCGCGTCGACGCGGAGTACTTCATCGACACCTCCTCGCATGGCGAGTCGACCGAGGGCTGCAACTACTTGCTGACCGTCGACATGGAGATGGACCCCGTGCCCGGCTATGAGATGGCGAGCTGGGAGCGGGGCTACGGCGACTTCGACATGCAGCCCGACTTCGCGACCCTGCGACGCATCCCGTGGCTCGAGGCCACGGCGATGGTGCTTTGCGACGTCGGCTGGCATGACGGCAAACCCGTGCGGCCATCGCCGCGGCAGGTTTTGCGGGGTCAGGTGGAGAGGGCGCGCAAGCTCGGCTTCGAGCCCATGTTCGGCTCAGAGCTCGAGTTCTACCTGCTCAAAGAGTCGTACGCGGAGGCTTTCGAGAAGCACTACCGCGACCTCACGCCGTCGGTCCCTTACAACCTCGATTACCACATCCTCGCCACAACCTACTCAGAGCCGTTCATCCGCTCGGTGCGTAAGGGCATGAAGGCCGCGGGGATCGGCATCGAGAGCTCGAAGGGCGAGGCGTGGCCGGGCCAGCAGGAGATCAACTTCCGCTTCTCCGACGCGCTGACGATGGCCGACAACCACGTCGTCTACAAGAACGGCATCAAGGAGATGGCGCACAAGCAGGGCTGCTCGGTCACGTTCATGGCCAAACCCGATCACACCTGGATCGGCAGCTCGTGCCACATCCATTCGAGTCTCTGGAAGGACGGCCGCAACACGTTCGACGGCGAGTCCGACACCTTCCGCCACTACCTCGCGGGTCAGATCGCCTGCATGTCGGAGCTCGCGATATTCGTCGCGCCGAACATCAACTCCTACAAGCGCTACGCCGCGGGCACGTGGGCGCCGACGACGCTGGCGTGGGGACATGACAACCGCACATGCGGTTTCCGCATCGTGGGTCACGGCCAGCACCTGCGCACCGAGACCCGAATACCCGGCGCGGACGTGAACCCATACCTGGCATTCGCCGCGCTGCTCGCGGCCGGGCTGCACGGAATCGAGAACAAGCTCGAGCTCCCGCCTGCCTTCACGGGCAACGCGTACGAGTCCAACGTGCAGCGCTTCCCGCACACGCTCCGCGAGGCGATCGGTGCGCTCGAGCAGGGCAAGATGGCGCGCAACGCGCTGGGCGAGGACGTGGTCGACCACTACCTCAACTACGCGCGGACCGAGCAGGCGCAGTTCGACCGGATCGTCACTGAGTACGAGCGCGCCCGCCTCTTCGAAAGGGGATGAGCCCCGCCACCGCGACCCTCGACGTGATCAATCCGGCGACCGAGAAGCCGATAGCGCACCTGGATCGCGCGGGCGCGGCCGAGACGGATCGCGCTGTCGCGGCGGCCAAAGCTGCATTTCCCGCGTGGCGTGCCGTGAAGCCGGCCGATCGCGTGCGCTTGCTGCGCCGCGTCGCGTCTCTCGTGGAGCAGCACGGCGAGGAGCTCGCGCGGCTGGAGACCGCCAACGCGGGCAAGCCGCTCGGCGACTCGCGCTGGGAGATGGGCATGGTCGCCGACGTCTTCCACTTCTACGCTGGCGCCATCGACAAGCACTACGGCGAGACGATCCCCGTTGCCGGCGGTGTGGACATGACGTTCCGCGAGCCGCTCGGCGTCGTGGGTCTCATCGTGCCGTGGAACTTCCCGCTGATGCTCGCGTCCTGGAAGCTTGGCCCCGCGCTCGCGTGCGGCAACACAGTCGTCCTCAAACCGGCGGAGCTGACACCGCTCACCGCGCTGCGTTTCGCCGAGATCGCGCTGGAGGCCGGCCTGCCCGAAGGCGTGGTGAACGTGGTCGTCGGGCCCGGCTCGACGGTCGGCGAGCGGCTGATCGCGCATCCGGACGTGGCCAAGATCGGTTTCACCGGCTCGACCGAGGTGGGGCAGCGCGTGATGGAAGGTGCGGCCAGGACCATCAAGCGCGTCACGCTCGAGCTCGGCGGCAAGTCCGCCAACGTCATCTTCGCCGACGCCGACCTCGAGAAAGCCGCCTCGTCGGCGCCGGGCTCTGTGTTCGGCAACGCCGGTCAGGACTGCTGCGCCCGGTCTCGCATCCTGGTGCAGAAGTCCGTTTACGAGCGCTTCACCCAGCTGCTCACTGACGCGACCAGGCGCTTCAAGGTCGGGGACCCCGAGGCTGACGGCACCGACATGGGTCCGCTCATCTCCGCCTCACACCGCGAGCTGGTGGCATCGTTCGTGGACGGCAAGACGATGTTCAAGGGCACCGTCCCGTCCGGTCCGGGCTTCTGGTTCCCGTGCACGCTCGTCGAGGCGAGCAGCTCCGACCGCGTCGCGCGCGAGGAGGTGTTTGGTCCCGTGGCGGCGATCATCCCGTTCGAAGACGAGGCCGAGGGGATCCGAATCGCCAACGACACCCCGTACGGCCTGTCGGGCTCGGTCTGGACCCGCGACGCGGCCCGCGCGATGAGGGTCGCCCGCGCGATCGACACCGGGGTGCTGTCGCTCAACTCGAACACATCAGTGCGCGTGGCGACCCCGTTTGGCGGCTTCAAGCAATCGGGCTTCGGGCGCGAGCTCGGCATGCATGCGATGGACGGCTATTCAGAGCTCAAGAACGTGTTTCTGTCGACAGAGGGCTGATGGGCAGACTGGACGGCAAGGTCGCGGTCATCACCGGCGCCGCGGGCGGCATCGGGCGCGAGGCCGCGATCCTCTTCTCGAATGAGGGCGCCAGCGTTTGCATCGCCGACGTGGGGCGCGAGGCCGGCGAGAAGACCGCAGCCGAATGCCGCGAGGCCTTCTTCTTCCAGGCCGACGTCAGCGACCCGAACAGCGTTCAGGCGATGTACGCGGATACAAAGAAGCGCTACGGCAAGGTCAACGTGCTCTACAACAACGCGGGCATCATGCCCGCGGACGACGACTCGATCCTCACCACCGAGCCCGACGCCTGGGATCGCGTGCAGGCCGTCAACGCGAAAGGCGTCTACCTCTGCTGCAAGTACGGCATCCCCTACCTGCTCGAGGCGGGTGGCGGATCGGTGATCAACGTGGCGTCGTTCGTGGCCATCGTCGGTGCGGCGACATCGCAGATCAGCTACACGGCGTCGAAGGGCGCGGTGCTGTCGATGAGCCGCGAGCTGGCGGTTCAGTTCGCGCGCCAGGGAGTCCGAGTCAACGCGCTGTGCCCCGGCCCGGTCGAGACGCCACTTCTCATGCGCCTGTTCTCGGAGACGCCGGGGGCGTACGAGCGACGGCGCGTGCACTTGCCGATGGGCCGGCTGGCGAAAGCGCGCGAGATCGCCAACGCTGCGCTGTTCCTGGCCGGCGACGAGTCGAGCTACGTGAACGGCTCGACATTCCTGGTCGACGGCGGCCTGACGGCCGCATACGTGACGCCGGAATAGACAGCAGGCGCGCGATCGTCCGCGACGCGTCGCGGGCGCGGCGACCGCCGCCCTGCTGCGGCTGGTGCTCTAGAGCTTGGTGCCCGTTTGTGCACAAAAGCGGGTTATTCGGGAGCCGAAACGTGACTTTGTGCACAAACACGGGTTATCGCTTACGGGTCGAGCTTGAGCGTCACCACCTGAAACGGCCGTAGATCCAGCTCGAGCGACGTCTCCTCGCGCTCCCTCTCCAGCAGATCGCAAAGAGTCACGCGGCGCGCCGGCAGGGTCGTAGTGATCCGTGCCCGGCAGGGCCGGCCCCAAGCCTCATAAAGGCGAACTATCACTGCTTCCGAGTCTTCGGCGCGTTTGATCGCTTCGACCCTCGCCTGCGGCGTGTCCACCGTGACCAATGACCGCGGAACGCCGAGCACGGCATTGAGCTCCTCGGCGGCCTCGATCACGCCCGCGTGACGCCAATCGCCCAAATGCGGCATGAGCGCATAGGTGAATCGGTGGAAGCCCTGGTCGGCGCTGGGATCGGGATGCGTCGGCGCGCGCAGAAGTGACAACCGCATGACCGACTCGTGGATGTCGTAACCGTGCTTGCAGTCGTTCAGCAGCGCAACGCCGTAGTCGCCATCGCCCAGGTCGGCCCACCGCTGCGCGCACACCTCGAACATCGCCCGAGCGTAGCTGCCATCGAAGTGTGTGGGCCGGCGAACATGCCCGAACTGAATCTCGTAAGTCGCCTCACGGGCCGAGACGGCGACTGGAAACGCAACCTTCAGGACCTTGTGCCTTTCGTGCCAGTCGACGTCGGTTGCGAAACGCAGCACACGGCCCTCGAGAGAGATCCTCTGGGTGACGGTCGAGCTGCCGAACCGCCGCCCGACCACCACGTACGCATCGCGGTGCTCGATCTCCAGGTCCCAGGCGTCCCAGCGCCTCGGGTTGTCGTCGTGAAGCTCGAGCACGTTGCCGCGGCCGCTCAGCACCTCACGGCCGGCCTCCTTGTCCCAGATCGAAGTGACGGCGCCCTCCTCGCCGAGCTCGATGCGAAGGAACTCGTTTTCGAGCGGGCCGTCTCCCGTGACCGGCGGCCGCGCCACGGGGTCAGCACCGCACATCTCCATCGCCGCCAGGGCCATCGATTGGGCGTCCGTGCACACCGCGTCGAGGTCTCGCTCGGCGTCCTCATACACCCAGTCGATGCTCGAGCCCGGAAGGATGTCATGGAACTGGTTGAGCAGCAGCTTCTTCCACGCTGTGTCCAGCTCCTCGCGTGGATAAGCGCCGCCCGCGGCGACCGACCACATTTCGGCCTCACGCAGCGCCTCCTGAGCGCGGCGGTTCAGCCTCTTCGTCCGCGCCTGCGTCGTGTACGTCCCGCGGTGCAGCTCGAAGTACAGCTCGCCGCGAACTGTCGCGAGGTCGTGGGAATCGACCGAGGCTCGGTCGAAGAAGTCGATCGCCTTGCCCATCGGCACGCCGAATCCGTGCGCGGACTCGATCATCTCCGCGGTCGGGCCGCCTCCGCCGTCGCCGTAACCGAACAGGTACAGAGACCCGTTCGAGGTCGCGGCGTCCTTGAAATTGCGCGCGCTGTGCTCGACTTGCTCGACGCTGAAGTCGCCGTTGTACGTGTCGGCCGGCGGAAAGTGCGTGAGCACACGCGTGCCGTCGATCCCTTCCCACCAGAACGTGTGATGCTCCGGCTTGTTGGTGTCGTTCCAGGACAGCTTCTGAGTCAGGAAGTAGTCGCAGCCTGACTCCTTGATGAGCTGCGGCAGGTTGCCGGGATATCCAAAGACGTCCGGCAGCCACAGGATGCGCGTCTCGTAACCGAACTCCCGCATGAAGTACCGCTTGCCATGCAGAAGCTGGCGCACCAGCGACTCGCCGGACGGCAGGTTGCAGTCGGCCTCCACCCACATCGCCCCGACCGGCTCCCACTGACCCGCCGCCGTCTTCTCCTTGATCCGCCGGTACAGGTCCGGGTACGACTCC